>Ga0080004_1110925_pt1 | contig 14833 bp, 19 predicted proteins | sample WasSprMetagenome_FD_69207 | JGI IMG/M metagenome (GOLD analysis project Ga0080004, IMG submission 69207) | Sulfidic aquatic microbial communities from Washburn Spring, Yellowstone National Park, USA - WS (SPADES assembly) (version 2) | ecosystem: Environmental > Aquatic > Thermal springs > Hot... | reverse complement strand
ATTGAAAGATGTATCACAAACCTATTATTTTTAATGCTTGAATCGTAGGAATCTCACATAGAGAATTGAAAGAAAACCGGTACCCAATAACTCTGGCTTTACGGTTTCTCTGAATCTCACATAGAGAATTGAAAGAACCGATTAAAACCGTCATTTAGACCCCTCCACCAGCCGAATCTCACATAGAGAATTGAAAGCACCAAACCTTAGGATTACCCCTCATTTCTCAACCACCTGAATCTCACATAGAGAATTGAAAGCACAATTCCCCTTGACTACCTCTTCGACTATTTTCAGAATCTCACATAGAGAATTGAAAGACTCAAGGTATTCGCCTTCAGTTTGGATCTTTAGGCAGAATCTCACATAGAGAATTGAAAGGGTAGAGCGATTTGATTTCTTTTCCGCACTGAGGGCAGATCGAATCTCACATAGAGAATTGAAAGTATGAGGCTGTATTCTCCCGCTTCAAGCGATATGTCGGGAATCTCACATAGAGAATTGAAAGATGGAGTAGCCTTTCTGCGTCATGTAGTTGCGGAATTCGTCGAATCTCACATAGAGAATTGAAAGTTAAGCGGCTAGGCGAAGCGTTCAAAGTAGATCCTGTGGAGGAATCTCACATAGAGAATTGAAAGTATACCTATACGTAATCAAAACAGCCTAAACCAAAAACGGAATCTCACATAGAGAATTGAAAGTTAAGTCTTTCAACTTGGGTTTCATCGTAGCCGAGCTGCCTGAATCTCACATAGAGAATTGAAAGAAGCTGCTCAACACTCGCCTTACTGTAGTTGAATGTGTCGGAATCTCACATAGAGAATTGAAAGACCTCAGTCGTGGTTATTGAGATGCAGGATAAGCGTCTGAATCTCACATAGAGAATTGAAAGTATGAGGTTTGTTCCGAGTGCTGCACCCCATCTTATTCGAATCTCACATAGAGAATTGAAAGCTTTAGTTTATGCCATCCACTTACTTCTGCTTGTGGCATAGAATCTCACATAGAGAATTGAAAGCTAAGCGCAAAAACTACCTAACCCTGGAGTGAGCGAGAAATGGTCTGCCCCTTCATAAAACAGTGCACCAAAACCGTATCCTTCTACTATTACCAAGACTACTGTGCCGGACCGTGGGAGTATTATAGATGCAATGAGTTTACGACGATAGCTGAAAGACAAGTATCGCCTAAAACTTGGGACGAAATCGTAGAGGGATAAGCAGAAATGGCTGAGAAGAACTATGTGGCGAGGGTGCTTGAATGCACCCAAGCCCTCAACTCTTTGCAATTTGCTCTTAAACAGAGGCTCATAGATCCAGATGTGTATGCGAGATTCCTATGGCTGATCAAAAGGCAGATCGGAGACATAATGAGCGAGACGGAGCATCAATTCCTACTTTGGAAGACGGTTGAGTTGGAGAAGGTAAAGGGGTTGAAGGAGATCAAATGAGCGAAGTTTTGAAGTGGATCTGCCCTCAGTGCGGAAAAGAAATCAAATCGCTCTACCCGAATCAGCTAGAGGCTAACAAATTCTTCCACCTCGAGCACTGCAACCTTAGGAGGATGAGACTTGCCGAGAAGACAAAACCTAGCAAAGCTAGAAAGCGCCTACAGAGAGGCAGACAGATGCCTTAAAACACTCACATCTCTCATCGAGCCGTTTCTACGAAAGAACGACCCTCAACTCAACGACCTACTCGGAGAGGCAATAGGAGCAGCTGACCACGCCCGAAAGAAGATCCACGAGATCCTTCAAAAAGTAACCGCAACCTAAAATATCCCTCAGCACACATTTTTTAGGCGATGAGGCTTGAGCGCACCTTTAGCCGGCTTAACCGCTAGAGGCAAGGCGTTAAGCGGATTCATCAGATCCGCAATTGAGAGAGGCTTAGGCGCAAACGAAACCCTTGAGCTTCTGCAAAAACAAGGCTTAGGCTATAGGAGAACAGACTTCTTAAGCGACTTCAGAATCTTAAAAGGAGCAGCTGAGAAAGGCGGCTTAATGAAGTATGTGCCTTATGATAAAGTTATGTCTCCAGACTTGTATCCGCAGGGAAGCATCTACGAGCCTTACAACATGCTTACAACCGTAAGAGTCGAAGGATACGATGCTAAGACGGGTAAGTTTAAAGAGTTCTACGTTACATTAGGTCACGATCAGCCCGTTACTAGGCGTGAAATCGAGGTTGAGATAGAGAGGCGTAAAGGCACTTGGGACGAACTGTATAAGGAATTCTTCATAATCGAGCGGATGATTCCGGTAGGGGGTAGGCGGAGAGTTGGCTGAGGAAGGCTTCTGCTACAACTGCGTAGGTAAGCATTTCTCCTATACGGGTGAAAGGGTGTTTAAAGGAGACTGCGGGTGCTGCGTATGCCACAAGCAAAAGTAAGTGGATGGCATAGGCTGAAGAGGAGCGCTAGAGTTACTTACCCTAACAATATGCTCTTCTTCGACACGGAGAGTTGGCGTATTGATGTAGCGGATGGTAAACGTCAACTTCACACCTTGCGGTTAGGCGTGATGTGCTACGAAAGTTTAGTGAGAGGTAAGTGGGTTGAGAAGTGGCATACTTTCCGTTCGCCTCAAGAGTTTTGGGCTCTGATCGACTCATATTCTACACGCAAAATATGCATCTACGCTTTTGCTCACAACTTAAATTTCGACTTGTTTATGGTCGATGCTTTTGGTGAAGGGTTGAGGCGTGGTTGGCAGGTGAAGAGCCTAATCCTGGATCAGAGTAAGATGGTTGTTAAACTTAAGCGTAATCAGACGAGTCTCTGCTTTATCGACACATTCAACTACAGTAAGGCGAGTGTTGAGCAGCTTGGAGATCTTCTTGGTATCCCTAAACTTAGTGTTGACTTTGATCATACGAGTGAAGAGGCTTTAGAGGTATATTGTAGAAGAGATGTTGAGATCATAAGAGCCTTTATACACACCTTAATCGAATTCCTTAAGTCTAATGATCTAGGGGGCTTTAAAGCAACTATAGGCGGAATAGCTCTCAACGCCTTTAAGCATAAGCTGATGCTTAGCGACATCTGGATTCACAGAGACGAGAAGGCACTTGAACTTGAGGCTAAGAGCTATAAAGGCGGTAGAGTCGAATGCTTCCGGCTAGGATCTTATGTCGGTAAGTTCTACTACCTGGATGTTAACAGCATGTTTCCCTTCGTTATGAAACAGTATGTGTATCCGTATAAGCTGATTAAGGTAGTTGAGCCCGCATCTTTAGACGGATTACTTAGAGCTTTGAACTCACGCTACCTGGTTATTGCTGACGTGAAGGTGAAGGTGGATCAACCGTGCGTAGGCGTGAAAGCAGGTAAGCTTCTTTTTCCAATCGGAGAGTTCTACACCACTTTAACCACACCAGAACTTAAACTCGTACTGCAGCACGGAGAGATCCTTGAAGTTAAGAGATATGTGCTGTATGAGGCTGCGGATCTGTTTAGCGCATATGTTACACACCTCTATGAGCTGCGTAAGAAGTTTAAATCTGAAGGAAATGAGGTCTTCTCTGAGATCTGTAAGCTTCTCCTCAATTCTTTATACGGTAAGTTTGGGCAGAAGAAGCATAGACTTAAAGTGATTGCTGACAATATTGATTTACCTAGCGGTAAGTATCGCTTCATCGATATGAATCAGGGTAAAGAGTTTTGGAGCCTGGTGCTTAACGGCGTGATGTATCGGGTTGAGGAGTGCGGCTACGCAGACCACGCCTTCCCCGCAATAAGTAGCTTCTGCGGAGCGTACGCTCGATGCCTACTTTGGAGCTATATGTTGAAGGCGGGGTTAGATCACGTGTACTACTGCGATACGGATTCGCTTATAGTCGATGAAATCGGCTACCGTAATCTGATGGATCACATTAATCCAGATGCTTTAGGCTGCCTAAAGATCCAAACTGAAGGCGAATACCTTGAGTTGAGGGGCGCTAAAGACTATCGGCTAGGCGATGTGGTGAAGCGGAAGGGAATCAGAAAGACGGCTAAGATGAAGAGCGTCGACACGTTTACTCAAGAGAAGTGGCTTAAAGCTAAGAGTCTGCTTGGGCAGGGTTTAACCTCAGTCGTGGTTATTGAGATGCAGGATAAGCGTCTACGCTACGAATACGATAAAGGCACGGTTTTAGCGGACGGCAGAGTTAAGCCTTACGTTTTTGGACCTCTTTGCCCGCTTTCTTCGCCTCTTCAACCAACTTTAGATAGCGTTTAATCGCCTCTTCAAGTTCACTTGCAGGTAGTTTAGCCAAGTTTCTCAGCCTCCAACTTCCTTAACGCTTCCTTCATATAAGTCTCTACGTCCTCTTCTTTATACCCTGCTTCGAGGAGTGATTCAACGAAGTATTCTGGTGTTATTAAGCCTGTGATAAGCCATCTCGTTAAAGTGCCTGGACCTGGGATCTTAGGGGGCTTCTCCTGTTTACGCACATATTTATACGATGTTAGGTCGAACTCCTCTAGGTATCTGCGTATGTCCTCTATGGAGTAGCCTTTCTGCGTCATGTAGTTGCGGAATTCGTCTTCAGTTATGATGTTTAAGCCTAGCCATCTGAATAATGTGCCGAGTTCAGGTAGTTTAGGCGGCTTCTCCGCTTTCCTTAATCGGTCTAGGATCTTTAGATCTGATTCAGCTATGTATCGGTAGATGTCGTCTTCCTTAAAGTTCAACCAGGTTAGATAGGTTACGACATCTTCTTTCTTGATGATGCCTAACTCATACCATCTCAGCACATCATCTTTACTAGGCATCTTAACCTGCTTAGCCTTAGCTCTTAAAGCATCTCTCCTAAGCTTCTGAATTGTAGCATCTTTCAGCCCTAGTGCTGTTAAACGGTCGTTAAACTCTTCAAGCGTTATTTCGCCTTCTATGAACCGTGTTTTGATTAGGTCTATTTCATCTTTGAGGTTGCGGTTAGCCATCTCGTGCTCTCTCAACTTGATTAGGTATTCTGCTGCAGCCTCGCTGTAGCCGATGAGTTTAAGCTGCTCTTTCGCAGTGTTTCTGTCGAATTCGCCTGCCTCGAACATCTCTAAGATCTGTGATTTCGTTAACGTCTTCTCCTCTTCCACTTGGCTTACTAGTGTCCACTGAGTCATCTTCTCCGCTTTATCAGGTGAATACCCTAAGTCGAGGTATGAGCGGTAGACTTCATCTCTATTCAGCACTCCGGCGTGGTACATTCGCCTAACGTCAACACGTGTGTAAGGCACATACGCTAACTCAATCAACTTATCTCTCCAGAAAGGCATTACATCGAGTGTTCTAAGGAGAAGCTCAAGCTCCTCTCTAGTAATTATGCCACGATGATACATCTCGTAGCCCATCGTGGCACTAGGAAGCTCCCAATGCGCTCTCCAATAGTTTATAGCCTGCTCCTCCGGTAAACCAGCTTTCTTCGCTTCTTCTAAGAATTTAGGTGGTAGATCTTCGTCTAAGCGAAACTTAGATACGACTTCAGGCGAATAAACTTCTCTCACAGCAAATCTAACTAAGTCTGTCGGAGAGGGGAAGTACTCCGCTATTTTAAGCAGTTTATCGCTTACGTCTCGATCGTAGCCTATGCGCTCAAGGTAATCATATGCTTCATCTTGAGATATGATGCCTCTCCAAAGCGCTTGGATCACTTCACTAGCCCCGAGAAGCCTTCTTGATAGCTGATATGTGCGCTCAGCATCCTCTTCTGAGAATCTTAGCCTTTTAGCGTACTCTCTGAAGGTTGACTCGTCTATCACCTTTCTACGCCTTAAGTCGATTAGATCAGATAGGGTTGGTAGGTTGCGGTAGATCTGTTTAAGTCTTTCAACTTGGGTTTCATCGTAGCCGAGCTGCCTCATATTCGCCGTCAGAGTTGAATCATCGATTACGCCTCGATACCACATTTCAAGATGCTCCGCAGCCTCAGGCAGAAGATTCGGAAACAGGTTGTAGGATGTGTATCTGAGAAAGTTGGTGAAGGGCGGAAACATCTGAGCATAGCTCATACCTATCATGACGCCGCTTAAGATGCCTAGCACGATGCTCATCTTAAGCCACCAGCTCCTGGACCCTCATCTTCATAAACGCCTTCTGCATTTCGATGAACGCCTTAGCCGCCTCCACAGGATCTACTTTGAACGCTTCGCCTAGCCGCTTAAAGAACTCGTCTAGAACTGTGAGGAGCATCACGCCGAAGTCTTCGACAAGCGCTTTAACTGAAGCAATAAACTCATTTATCTTCTCAACCACAGTGTTTTTAATTCCCTCGAAGGTGTCGCCTAAGGTCTTAGTGAGCGTCTCGTATCCGCCTCTAACTAAGTTTCCTATGTCTTTAAGTGCTCTCTCAAGTCCGTCTTTAATCCAGTCGAACAGCCCTTTAATCGAATCATAGGTCTCTCGAAGCCTATCTGAAAAGTCTCTTAATCGCTCAAAGATGTTCGCACTCATCCACTCTTTGGCTTCGCCTAAAGTGTTGTTGACTGATTTAACGATCCAATCCGCTTTATCTCTTAGCAGAGAGGGGAGCGTTTCAACCGTGTCGATAATCGAGTAAATGCCGGCTTGAGCACTTGCTATAGCTGATTCAACTCCCGCTAACGCACCAGATATTAGGTCTGATGCGCCTTCTTTAGCGGATTCAACTGCTCCGCTTAGTGTTGCGCCTATGTCTTCTAGTATGCCCATCACTTTACACCGAAGGCTTTCTTATACCGCTCTAATCTCTGCTTCGCAACCGTGTAGTCAGCCAACATCTTAGTTACGTCCTCTCCAGCTAGCCTCATTCTGTCGATGAGGTCTTTCGCATCCTGTAGCTGCTTCTCCGCCTCTTTAATCCGTCTTCTAACATCCTCTAATACTTCACTCAACTTCCGTCAGAGTGATTAACCTAAGATGGTTTTAATAAGGGTTACGATGAGGAGAATGATCTGTGCACTAACCAAGATTTCTAATCGTGTTACTCTGCTCTCAACCTTGAGCATCGAGTGGTAGAATTCGTTTGTTAACTTATCTAGTCGCTCTTCGACTGAGGGCAATCTTTCACCATCGCCTCTACGAATATTCTCCACTTATCTCTTTTGATTCTGCCGCTTCCTTCGCAGAATGGAATCTCACATAGAGAATTGAAAGGGATCTTTGAGCCCAGCCATCCTGTCGCCTCAAGACCCCATTCTACTGCCGGTTTGATAACGAAGTCCCAGACCCACTGGACTGCTGGTTTTATTGCTGCTATTATCGCATCTTTAGCTTGACCGAGTGGATCTGCGAAGCCGTGGATCTCAGAGATCCTTCCCTCTAAGAAGGCTCTGATCTCTATGCGTAGATGCTCTTCAGGTATTGGATGCTTAACTATGAAGCCCGCTTGATACTGTGATCTCCAGAGCTGCCACGCTAGCTGAGTGTATTTTCTACGGATCTCCTGGTGCTCCTGGACCGTGGTCAAGCTACCTGATCGCTATCTCTTTCCCCGCCCATCTAGCTCTCTCTGAGATCTCAGCCCTAATTCTCTCTGCGATTATCCTCTCCTTTTCAACATCTGACTTGCCATCGAGCATCTCAGCACTTATCGTGATTACTCCCGCTCTCATGGCTTCATCTAAATATGTGATCAAATAGTCAAACTTACCGATTCTAGCTGGATCTGGTGAAGGTACCTTAACTAGGTCGATTATCCTAACCTTTCCTGGGCTAGGTGGTGAAGGTGTTGGTGCTGCTGCAGCCATGTCTCATCAGCCTAATGATAAGGTTTAGTGATTATTTTAGGGTTTAGGCTCCTCTGGATCTGAGCTTCTCAACCCTCTTAGCCTCATCTCTGAGTTGAGCGTCTTTCACCTTATCTGTAGCATTATAGACTTTCAGGTTGAATGATTGGTTGTGCGCTAATACTGTGCTGAATATCTGATCATCCGCTATATCTTTGTGGATTAAGCATTTTTTGAGTGCTTTGGCTTTCTTTAAGTCGTTTGTGTATGTTATGAGGCAGTCGCAGGTGTCTGGCTCCCAGATCACATCATAAACCTCTGGTTTAGGTGCTTCTACGCTCATTCTTATTCACCTGAACGCTATGCTTAGCCCCGAATCATCTACGGTTGGGTTACCGGCTGTCACGGCCGAAGCGTTGCAGTACCATCTTAGGGTTGTGCCTTTAGAGGCTGTTTTGGTTGCTGTGGATGTGAATGTGCCTGTGGTTGAAGCTGGAACTGATACTGCTATGGTTGTGTTGTCTCCGCCTATGTATGCTGCGAACGTTACGGCTGCGTTAGCCGAGTTATTTATTATCACTACTCTGAAGTTGTAGAACTCTCCGTCTCTAGGTAGGATTACGTAGCCTGCTTCAACGTTGCCCGCAGCATCTCTTCTATAGGCTATGGTGTATGTTGAGCCTGTCGCTTGAGTGAAGCCTGCTCCGCTGTGAAACACCATGCCGACCTCTGGCACTGTGATTCTCCCATCGTTTCTGATGCGGAAGATTTCTGTTGGCGATGCGGGGTTAGCTCCAGCAGCTGCACGAAACATCCTAAGTACATCAGAACCTACATTTAGTTCTAGTAGCCAAAGCGGATAAACTGTATTAAATCTCTGCCAATTCACACCATCATAGTAACCATTTCCAACAGCATAAAAATCCCCAACCTCGCCATAAGTAAGTATACTTGCTCCTTGTGTTAAACCGCTATTCCTGAATAGTAGGAGTTGAGATTTGTCTGGTGCGTAGATCTTCTGCGCATCCATGAATGTGTTTGAGTCTTCTTCGTTGGGGAACGTTTTAATTGTTGTGCCGTCAGGCGATATTCTCAGCTTGCCTAGATCGGAGCGGAGCCATATTCTGCCTGCTGCTAGCGTTGGGTCTGCTGTTAGCCCAGGTAGGGTTAAATCTACCCCTGTTATCGTCACCGTGTTTCCACCTATCTTCAGCTCATCCAGGTCTTCAAGTAGCCACTTGGCAAACCTATGCTTCAACCCTCTTAAGAGCTTCACCAAGTTACCACACCTTCGCCATCCACCTCTCTACTTAAAGCCATCACCCTATTATCTACTTTGTTGTGTGAGGGGTCGAGCCAGAAGTTTATGTTGGATTCAAGAGGGTATTTGACGACGCCGTGCTCGCCAACCCTCATCAGCTCTTTGAGGAAGTCAAACTGAAGGCTTGTAGGTATGTGTTCAATAACCTGGTTGCAGAAGACGAACTCGAACTCCTTGTCTCCGAAGGGTAGAGGGAGCTTTGCTAGGTCGAGTTGGATCACGTCTCGCCCACCTTTCTTATCGACGCCAACCCAAACATACCCCTTCGCTTCAACGTGCTTCTTATACGGTTTATCTACTCCACATCCTACGTCCAGCAGCTTACCGTGCTTCTTTGAAGACGGTATGAATGAAGCTGAGTGCTCGTTGAAGCCTTCTGCCTCTATCGGATGCTTCATCCTAAACACCTCCATCCCTATCCTCTTATTCTTCGAAGCTGTTTCTTCTAGGGCTTCTTCTAGGGCTCTACCTGCCTTCTCCCACGTGTACTCCTTAGCTCTCTCTAAGGCTTTCTCTGAAAGCTTCTTTCTCAGATCTTCGTCTTCGTAGAGCAAGAGCATCTTGTCTCTCGTGTCTTTGATCTTTGTGGTGTTTATTGTAAAGCATTCAGCTGTGTACATCTCCTCCTCCCAGCACTCTATGGTTAGTGCGGCGTCTCCCACAACTTCTGGAAGAGCTGTGTTGTTACTCACAGCCTGCGGGATCCCACAAGCCATGGCTTCTAAGACAGGGAGGCAGAAAGACTCTCCACTCGAAACAAGAATATGTGCGTCTAAGGCGTTGTATGTTTGCGCAAGCTCTTCGTCGCTGAAGCCCCAGAACTTAGAGGCGGTTAGGGAGGGCATCATCACCTTTCCTTGAAGATTTAGCTTCACCACCAGTTGTGGTATATCCCAACCCCTCAGGTTGCTTTCTTCGATGGGGAGCGTGTGCAGGTATAGGACGCAGCTTCTCTTCACCTCTTCGGGTAGAAGCGAGAAGGCTTTGAGCAAGACAGGGTACTCCTTCCTCAAGCTGTTTCTAGCAACCATACCGAACACGAACTTGTCCTCCTGGCTCTCAAACCTAGGCTTAGGGTTCATAGGTTTGAACACGCTCCTATCTACTCCGTGTGGTATAACTGAAGCCTCTATGTTGTGCTCTTCGAGAACCTTCTTCCCAAAGAATGAGGTGGTGGCTACGTGTGTAGCACCCACAAGGCTTTGGAGAAATTGGAGAGGTAGAGTGGTGAACTCGACTGTGCAGTACCAAAGCAGAGGGATGTTCTTCGAAGAGCATATCCTCGAAATCTGGTTGTAGGGTGGGTACCAGCAGCTACCGTAGGCTACAACTACCTCTGGCTTTACACTGTCTAGGAAAGAGGAGAGGAGTGTGAAGTCTATCAGAGGGTAGTGCCAAGCACCCTCTATGGAGACGGGCCTCCCACCGTACTGTGGATTAGCGATGTAAACCTCATATCCTTTGGAGACAAGGTGCTTGATGACGTGGTAAGAGACTTTACCTAAGCCTGTTGGCAGCAGGGGGCTTGGTGAAATCCAGCCTACACGCAAGGTATGATTCGTCCGCTTTTGCTGATCTTGAGGACAGGTTTGTCCCCATATTTTATTACCAGCTCATCCGATGTTTCTGATATCCTCCAACCATATTTGAATGCTAGGTCTCCAACATTTACTTGAGCGAAGGAGACCGTGCTCGTCGTGAGGAGGCTCTGGTTCGCAAAGTCGGTCTTAGCCGTGGTTACAGCTGAATCCGCTATCTTAGCCGAGGTAATAGCTGAGTCAACAATCTTCGCGGTAGTTATCTGCGAGTCTGCAATCTTAGCGGTCGTTATCGCGGAATCAGCTATATCTGCTGTAGCAAGAGGTGCTACAGGGAGGGTTTTAGCGTTGGCGACAACGGTATCTATTGCGAATTTGAACCGCTGGAGGTCGCTTCTATAGTAGATGTCCCCCGCCGCCACTGTAGCTGGATCTGCTGTCAGGCTTGTGAAAGTCACCCTGTCTGTCTTAATTACGATAGTCATCTACTCACTCACCACCGCTAGCACATCTATATTTTTAACCTCATCCCTTATAATTACTCTTTGAGCTGTGGTGTCGAATCTTATCGAATACTTCTTATCCGTCCCAAAGTATATCTTCTCGTCTGATGGGAGGGTTAGGGCTTCTATGGAAACCGCTCCAAGTGCACCGTCTAAGTCTGGGTCGTACATCTTGTTTAAAGCACCTTCTTTCGCCAACCACTTCTTAACTTCGCTCCAGCTCATAATCAAGCCTTGGGGAGGCATATAGTGCATCAGACCACCACCTTGTAAACCTTAAACAGCTTCGGTGTCTGGGCTACGCTTATTTGAAGGTTGAGCTTCGTCTTCTTGGTGCAGCTTATGTCGAATTCGTAGAAGCAGTTAGCTGTTAAAACCGCTCCCCCGTTCAACGCACCGAGTTGTCCATCTACCTTCGCTCTCACAACAGCGTCCGAAGCAGGAATTATTTGAAGCCTAAACCAACCCATAAAATCCGACACCAAATCGCTGGTCAAAAGATCTGTGTCAGCTGGAAGGCTCTTACCGCTTAAGTCGGCGACGACAGCGATTGTATGAAGCTCCTCCCTCAGCTTCTCAGCCAGCTTTGCGTAATTTAACCCGTCGACGTATTCGACAGCCATCTACCCCACCAGTATGAGCCAACCCCAGAAGCTGAATGTGATAGGCGTGTTGGTTGGGTTGATCAAGTAGAATAGGTTCTTGTCTCTGAACGGCGTGCCTGGGAAGCCGAGTAAACCCGGAGGGTATTCTACGGTGTAGATGTTGTTGGTTGTGTCGTATCTCACCAGCTTGAAGCCCCTCAGCTGGGTTCCACCCATAGTGTAGAGCTCAGCTAGGGAGATGTTTACTTCGATTGTTTCATCGGCTTTGATATTCAACACAAATCTCAGATTGGGGTTGTTAGCTGTGAGCGCAGCCCAATAGACCCAGCCTGCACTATTTTCCTCGTAGAGCATGTATCTGGGTGTGTTGGGTGGAACCGTTTGGTTGACGAATATCTTGGGTGCCCAACTCCACCTAGTGCTCAGAGGCAAGGTGAGTGCTTCTGAAGATATTGTGACGGGTGCCACTTTGACTTCTTTGCCAATCATCTGGCTGAGAAGCTTGTTTGTGAGGTCGACTTGCTTGCACAGAAGCTCCAAGAGCTCGTCCATGCGTGTGAGGTTGTCTATGAGCTGGTACCATCGGTGCTCCGGGATGGGTGTTAAGCCGTTTGTTCTAACTTTGGTTGACATTATGCGACACCCGCCTCAACCCTGTCGAAGAGATCTAACTCCTCAGCCTTCCTCCTCTCTTCTTCGCTCAAATCTAGTTTCCACATCACCTTCTCCTTCAGCGTCAAGTCTCCTACGCCGTAGACTACGCGAATCGGGTAGCTTCCCGCTGCGAGCATCGCGAAGTCGACTTCAAGCTCTTCAAGTGCAACTACTCTGATGTTGTAGTTGTAGCTGAGACCCTGTAGGCAATATGGGTCTAGGTAGAGCGTGTTCTCAACCCCATCTCTCTTCACAGTTATGTAGCCTTGAGCTGACGCTGATGGGCGTGTAGCTGATATGTTGGTTAAGATTACCTTCTTACCCGTTGGAACGGGTATTCTAAGCACCGTGCCAGGTGTCGTCATAACAGCGGCTTGCGTCTTGTATTGCTCTATCCCCGAGTGTAGGTTGAATGCTTCAGGCGTCTGGACTGATAGGAGCTGTCTGATCCCAAACTTCCTCTCCAGCTCCAAATCTCTTGCACTAAGGGGTAGATCCAGCTTTATCTTGAGCGTTGTAGTGGGTCTCAAAACAAGAAGCTTATATCTCCACTGGAAGCCGCTTAGGGCTGTTGGCGTGTATGTTCTTAGGGTTGCGAGCCTAGCTGCTGGGAACTTGATGTCCTCTTCGTAGTCTAGGCCTTTAACCCCCGCTAGGTTGTCTATCTTCACGACTTCGCTGACGCCGTCGACGTTAGCGTAGAACTTCACCCCGCTTTGCTGTGCAAAGCTCGGGTTCTGGAAGCTGTAGATGTACTCGCTTGGAACCACATATTCGACAAGCTTGTTGTCTCCGGCAACCAGGTCGATTGGAAGCGCGTCCACGAAGCACTCAGGCGGATATTTTATGACTCTCTTCACTTCGATTGCCATCTACACCACGTCAATATGTTTAATTATGCTCGCTGTTGAAAAACCTATTGGTTAAACTATAGTTGACTCGACACAAATACATACGTGAACCGACTACGATTTGGGTTGAGCGGGAGACAAAGGAGCTGCTGGAGGAGCTCAAGCTGAGTAGAGGTGAGCCACTAGATCGAGTCATCAGGAGGCTCGTTAAAGAGCATCTAACACGGGTTAGGGAAGTTGTCGGCTACTAAGAAAAAAGAGGGTGGGCACACAGGCTTAAGTCGGCACGGGGTACTCTGTTGTCGCCACGTATGTGAGCTCAAGTAGGTCTTTGGTCGTTATTGCGGCGCTGAGTGTTATGGTATATGGACCGACTTTAGTGGCTTTGACAGATGAAGCGGCGAGGATGTCGTATGTCGCTGTACCCAGCTAGAAGCGTTGCTGAGGCTATGCTGTATATGGGTGCTGGGATCTTACCAGTTAGATCTATGTTTGCGCCGGCTGCAGCCGATATGTTTCCAACAACAACCTTCTTAACCATCTTGATCACCTCAACACGAATTTGGTTCCGTAGACGTGTACCTCGACGCCGTTAGCGGGTATCGAGGTGCCGTTGTCAACTATTTGAATCGCACCCTTCACTCCGTGGAATAGGAATGGCTTCAGGAGCTTTACTGGACCAGCCCTCTTCAAGTTAGCGTTCACTGTTGTGTCGTAGAACTGAGCGGGGTAGAACAGGTTCTTCTCGGGTAGCGGTCTAGTTGTGAACTCTGGGTTCGTTATCCTACCGTCGACAAACAGTCTGAGTGCTTTGCTGTTGCTGTGCGGTATGACACCAAGCGCCTTAACCAAGTAGGCTTCCTCCTTGTTCACTAGGTTCCAAGTGAGCTCCATCCACGGGAATGCGGCGTATGTGTCGTAGTCGAACTCATACCAGGTGTTCGCTGTGGTCGCGGCTTTGTTTCTAGCGTATGTGACCCAGGGGAAGATCTGGGGCTTAGCCTGCCTCAATCCACCTGGGAGCTCGTCGAATGTTTCAAGCGTTATTGGGACAGGTGTCTTGGTGTACACATCTGTGTCGAGTGTGAATGCTGGTGCTACAAGCGCTGGACCAGCTACTTCAGCGAGCCTAGTTGCGCCTCTTACCCTAGCGGCTTTGAGCACGATTGCGTAGTCTTGCGTGATAGCTTCGTCAGCCACGGTCTTCACAGCAAGCGGCTTACCCCTAGCGACCTTGGGGCAAGTCGCCTCTATAACAGAGGGCACAACACCTGTTATTGGTCTGTGAAGTATTGGGATGCCGAGGTCTAGTGCGACACCTACGTTATTCGGGTGCTCGAGGGGAGCCATGACTGAGTTTATGCGAATCGGATCGTATTCTTTGCCATCGATCACCAAGGTGGCGTATCTGAGCTTCTTGATCGTGCCCGTGGTAGCATCAACAGGCGGGATCACTTCGATGCGGAAGATCTCCAAGACTTCATCTGGCGGAAGCTTGTATTCAGGCGAGATCCACTCTTCTCCAGCCGCTTGGCTGCCTGTGTGCTTGAATTGGAACTCAACTACTGGATCGTAGACGCTCATTCTTCTTCACGCACCAAGCATAAATACTGGGTATTGATATGAGGTTTAATGGGTATGGGGAGGCTGAGCCCGAGCAAAAGCTACATAGTCGTGG
>Ga0080004_1129911_pt1 | contig 14852 bp, 12 predicted proteins | sample WasSprMetagenome_FD_69207 | JGI IMG/M metagenome (GOLD analysis project Ga0080004, IMG submission 69207) | Sulfidic aquatic microbial communities from Washburn Spring, Yellowstone National Park, USA - WS (SPADES assembly) (version 2) | ecosystem: Environmental > Aquatic > Thermal springs > Hot... | reverse complement strand
ATACAAAAAATAATGAGATAGGAGTTATTTTGGTAGATGCTATATTTTCTCCTATAACTAAGGTTAATTTTATTGTGGGACAGGCTCGTGTAGGTAAAAGCAGTGATTATGATAGTTTGGTAATGGAAATTTATACAGATGGAACAATAGATCCCAAAGATGCGCTTATTCAATCTGCTAAAATTTTGATGGAACAGCTTATGATATTTTTAAAGGGAGAAAAAATATCCTTAGAACCTCATATTTCAGAAGTTCCTACACTTAATAATTTGCTAAATATGACTATAGAAGAAATGGATCTTTCTGGTAGGGCTTACAATTGTTTAAAAAATGCTGGCATAAATTATGTAGGGCAACTGGTACAAAAAACTGAAACAGAACTACTTAAATTAAGAAGCTTCGGTAAAAAATCATTAGATGAAATTATAGAAAAGCTTTCTAAATTAAATTTAAGACTTGGGATGACAGATATTAAATGGAAACCCTCTAAGGATTAATTTTAAAAAAGGAGTTAAAAAAATGAGACATAGAAAAGTTAGTAGAAAACTTGGTAGAGATACAGAACATCATGAAGCCACTCTTAGAAATATGGTAACTGATTTATTTAAACATGGAAAAGTCACAACTACATTAGCTAAAGCAAAAGAATTAAGAAGGGTAGCTGATAAAATGATAACGCTTGCTAAAAGAGGAGACCTTGCTTCAAGAAGAAGGGCTTTAGCTTTTATTAGAGACAAAAGTGTAGTTAAAAAATTATTTAACCAGTTAAGAGAGAAATATCTTGATAGAGCTGGTGGATATACAAGAATTATAAAAGTTGGTCCAAGAAGAGGGGATGCTTCTTTTATGGCTATTGTAGAGTTGGTAGAAGAAAAATTGACCACCAAAGGTTCAAAGCTCAAAAAAGAAAAAATAAAAAAGGTTTTAGAATTTATAGAAAAGAAAAAAAGAGAATATGGATCAGAGGTTTCCTCTGTCGAAGAGAAAAAGGAGTCTTAATAAACACAAAAAATTTTATGGATGTTTTTGAAATTTGATGAAACATTAAGGAATAAATTTTTTAATCTTCTTGATTTTCCTCGGGAAGAAAAAGATTTAATAATTTCCTTTTTGAGAAAATTTAAGGATAGAGAAGATTTTTATTTAACCGGGGGCTCGGTAAGAGCTCTTTTTACTTCAGAAAAAATTACAGATCTTGATCTAACAGTTAAAGAAGATGTAGAAGGTCTTGTTTTATTTGCTCAGAAATTTTTAAATTATCATTTTGTTCCTCTTTCCTCAGAATGGGGAATATATAGATTAGCTAAAGGTAAAAATACAATAGATTTTACAAGTTTTAGAGGAGAAACAATAGAGGAAGATTTAAAAAAAAGAGATTTTACCTTTAATGCTATGGGGCTTCCTGTAAAAGCCCTTTTTGAAAATAGGGTCTTAATTTTAGATCCCCTTTCAGGATATAAAGATCTAAGAGAAGGTGTTATAAGAGCTATTAGTGAAGAAAATATTATTGAAGACCCTTTAAGAATTTTAAGGGGTTATAGATTTTTTGCTTATGGGTTTGGGGAAATAGAAGAAAATACAAGAAAATTTTTTCGTATCCATAAACAAAAAATAAACTGGTGTGCAAAGGAAAGAATTTTACAGGAGCTTTTATATATTTTATCCTCCTCTAAAACTTTTGAAACCTTTAAATTAATGGATGAAGATACCCTTTTAACAGAAATTTTCCCCTATCTGGAAAAAGCTAAGGGTATTCCCCAACCCACTTTTCATCATTTAGATGTAAAGGATCATCTCTTAGAAACACTTAGATGGACTGATAAAATATTAAGGAACCCAAAAAAATATTTAGGAATTGAAAAAACAAGCCAAATGGAGGAAGAGGATTTTATCCTTTCTGTTAAATTAGCAGGGCTTTTTCATGATCTTGGTAAAGCCTATACTTTTGAGATTAAAGAAAGAATAACCTTTTATGGACATGAGAAAGTTTCTGTAGAATTATTTAAAAATATGGCAGAAAATTTAAGATTTAAAAAGGATTTGATAAATAGAGTTTGTAATCTTATAAAAAATCACATGAGACCCTTTCATTTACTAAATGAAAAGGAAAGGGGGAGTCTTACTTTAAGAGCTAAGAGGAATTTAATAAAGGATGTTCCCTATCTTAAAGAACTTTTTATAGTTTGTATGGCAGACTCTTATGCAAGCCGAGGTCCTGATAAAGAGTCAGATTATGAAGAACGTTTGAAAGTTCTTTTTTATGAACTTTTTGAATTAAGAGAACAGCTTGAAAAAGAAAGTCAAAAGAAAAGGCTTGTTACAGGAGATGATTTAATAAAGCTTGGATTTAAACCAGGTCCCTTATTTAAAGAAATTTTGCAGGATGTAGAAATACAAATATTAGAAAGAAAACTTACTTCTAAGAGAAAACTTTTAGAATATATAAAAGAAAAATATGGTAAAGAAAAGCTTTGAAGTATCCTTTAGCTTGTAAATTTTTAATTTTAAGGTAAGGTAAAGATAAAAATTTTATGGGGGTAAAAAGAGGGTATGAAGGTAGAATTACAAGACCTAAGTGAAGTGGAAAAAATTTTGAAGATAGAAGTTTCTCAAGAAAAAGTAGATGAAATAATTCAAAAGGTTACTGATCAGGTTAGAAAGAAAGCAAAAGTTAAAGGATTTAGAGAAGGTAAAGTCCCTATTTATTTAGTTAAAAAACTTTATAGAGAAGAAATTGAAGAAAAAAGTATAGCAAAAATTATAGAGGATACTCTTGAGAAAGCTATTAAGGAAGCAAAAGTGGAGCCTCTTTTAAGACCTAAAGTGGAAGAACTGGGAGAATTAGAAGAAGGAAAATCCTTTAATTATTCAGTTTTAATAGAGATAAGACCTGAGATTAATATAAAGAAAGAGGATTATATTGGTATTGAAGTTGAGAGAGAATCTGACGAAATAGATGAAGAGGAAATAGATAGAATTTTAAACGAGTTTAGATATTCCTTTTCAGCATTAAAAAGAGCTGAAAAGGAAGAATTAATTGAAGATAGATCTATAGCAGTGATTAAATTTGAAGCCTATGATGGAGAAGAACTTATTCCTGGGCATCAAGCCGAGGCTCTTTTTATAGATGTGGGGACTGGAGAATTTAACGAAAAGGTTGAAAAAGAATTGATAGGAAAAAAAGAAGGAGATAGATTTAGTGTAGAGGTTGAATATCCTGAAGATGGTCTTAATCCGCTTTTAGCTGGTAAAAAGGTTAGATATCAAATAGAAATAAAAGAAATTTATAAAAGAGAATTAAAGGAACTGGATGATGAATTTATAAAAAGTTTAAATATGGGTTTTGAAACAGTAGATGCTTTAAGAGAAAGTGTTAAAAAAAGATTGTTGGAAGACAAAAAGAGAAGAAATGAAGATAGATTTAGAGAAAAGCTTTTAGAAAAAATTTTAGAAAAAGTAGATTTTAAAGTGCCTACTCGATATATTGAATTAAAGTTATATCAATTAATGGATAAAATAAGAGAAGGTTTAGAAAGAGACGGATTTAGTTTTGATAAGCTTAATATTTCTATGGAAAAATTAAGAGAAAGGCTTTATCCTATTGCTGAAAAGCAAGCAAAAGAAGAACTTTTATTAGAAAAGATAGCTGAGCTTGAAAATATTGAAATTCCTCAAGAAGAAATTGATAAAACTGTTGAGACTATTTCAAAAAATCTAAGGGTGTCCTTAGAACAGGCTCGAGGAATTGTTTATTTTAATATTCTTCCGAAAAAATTAGCAGAGAAGACCTTGCAATTTTTAATAAATAATGCTAAACCTATAACAAAGGAGAACTAAGGGTATGGCTTACTATATTCCCATAGTAATTGAACAGACAGGTAGAACTGAACGTGCCTTTGATATATATTCTCGCCTTTTAAAGGAAAGAATTGTTTTTATAGGGACGACTATTGATGAAAATGTAGCAAATATTGTTATAGCACAACTTTTATATTTAGAAGCCGAAGATCCTGATAAGGATATTATGCTTTATATTAATTCTCCAGGAGGATTAGTTACTGCAGGGCTTGCTATTTATGATACCATTCAGTATGTAAAACCAGATGTATGTACCATTTGTGTAGGGCAGGCTGCGAGTATGGCAGCTGTTCTTTTAGCAGCAGGAACTAAAGGAAAAAGATATGCCCTTCGCCATTCAAGAATAATGCTTCATCAGCCTATTGGTGCCTTTCAAGGACAAGCAACAGAAGTTGAAATTCAGGCAAAAGAAGTTTTACGCTTAAGAGAAATTCTTAATGAAATTTTATCCAAACACACTGGGCAACCTAAGGAAAAAATTAAACAAGATACTGAAAGAGATTTCTATATGTCTGCAGAAGAAGCTTTAGAATATGGACTTATAGATAAAATTTTAACTACAAGGTAGGTGATAAATATGAAAGAATTCGGAAGAGAACCAAAATGTTCTTTTTGTGGAAGGTCTCAAAGCGAGGTCAAAAAACTTATAGCAGGATCATCTGCTTATATCTGTAATGAATGTGTAGAATTATGTAATGAGATTTTAGAAGAGGAATACGAAAGGATAAATCTATCAGAAGAAAATTATATTAAGCTTTCCAAACCTGCTGAAATAAAAGCCTATTTAGATCAATATGTAATTGGTCAGGAAAGAGCAAAAAAGATACTCTCTGTTGCAGTATATAATCATTACAAAAGAATAGAATATCAGAAATCAAATAAAAGACATTTAAAGGAGGTAGAGCTTCAAAAAACTAATATTTTATTAATAGGACCAACTGGTTGTGGTAAAACTCTTATGGCTCAAACCTTAGCAAAATTTTTAAAAGTTCCCTTTACCATTGCAGATGCAACTCCTCTTACTGAAGCAGGTTATGTGGGTGAGGATGTAGAAAATATTCTTCTTTATCTTCTTCAATCTGCCAATTATGATTTAGAACTTGCTCAAAAGGGAATTGTCTACATTGATGAGATAGACAAAATTGCAAAAAAAGGAGAGGGTCCCTCCATTACAAGGGATGTTTCTGGGGAGGGTGTTCAGCAGGCACTTTTAAAGATTTTAGAAGGAACTATAGCTAATATTCCTCCCAAGGGAGGAAGAAAGCATCCTCAACAGGAATATATAAAAATGGATACCACTAATATTTTATTTATCTGTGGAGGAGCTTTTGTTGGTCTTGATGAAATAATAAAAAGAAGACTGGGTAAAGGTTCCATAGGTTTTGGGGCAGAGATAAAAAATATTAAAGATTTGACCTTAGGAGAAATTTTATCTAAGGTTCAACCAGAAGACTTGATAAAATATGGATTTATTCCTGAATTTGTAGGAAGACTTCCTGTAGTTGCAACCTTAGATGAATTAACTGTTGATGATCTGATTAAGATACTTGTTGAGCCTAAAAATTCAATAATAAAACAGTATCAAAAACTTTTTGAAATGGAAGGGGTAGAACTTAAATTTACAGAAAAAGCTTTGAGAGTAGTTGCTGAGGAAGCAGTAAAAAGAAAAACCGGAGCCCGTGGTTTAAGATCAATAATTGAAGAGGTGATGGTAGATGTAATGTATGAGATCCCCTCCTTAACTGATGTTAAGGAATGTATAGTTACTGAAGAGGTAATCTTGAAAAAAGAAAGACCGATCTTAATTTTTAAGAAAAAAGCAAAGGAGGGGTAGATAAAATAATGGCTAATGAAAATTTAAAAGTTTTACCTTTATTACCTTTAAGAGAGATTGTAGTTTTCCCATATACTGCTGTTCCACTTTTTATTGGAAGAGTAAAAAGTATTCTTGCTATTGAGAAAGCTTATGAAACAGATAAATTAATTTTCCTTTCTGCTCAAAAGGATGCCAAATTAGATAATCCTACTGAAAATGATATATACAAAGTTGGAACTGTATGTAAAATTATTCAGCTTTTAAGACTCCCTGATGGAACCTTAAAGATTTTGGTAGAAGGTTTAAACAGAGGAAGAATAGTAAGGTTTCTGTCTGATTCTGATTATTTTATAGTGGAGGTAGAACTAAAAACCGAAATAATTGAAGCAGATATAGAAACATTAGCCCTTGTTAAGCTTTGTAAGGAATCCTTAGAAGAATATTCTCATTATAATAAAAAGATTAACCCAGAAATTGTTAATAACCTTCTTAGCATAGATAATCCTTCAGAATTTTCTGATAGACTTGCAGCTATTTTAAATCTAAAATTAGAACAAAAACAGAAATTACTTGAAACTATCAGTGTTAAAAAACGTTTAGAAATACTGCTTAACCATCTTAGAGGTGAGATAGAAATAATTAAAACCGAATCTCGTATAAGAGAAAGAATTAAGAAACAAATGGAAAGGACTCAAAGAGATTATTATCTTCATGAGCAGATGAAGGCTATTCAAAAGGAATTGGGAGAAAGAGAGGATGGTAGAAGTGATCTTGCAGAATTAGAAAAGAGAATAAAAAAGAAAAAACTTCCCAAAGAAGTTGCAAGTATCGTGAGGAGAGAATTTAAAAAACTTTCTTTGATGTCTCCTATGTCTGCTGAGGCAACTGTGGTGAGAAATTATATTGATTGGCTTATAAGTCTTCCCTGGTATGAAAAAACGCAAGATAACATAGATATAGAAAAAGTTGAAGAATTATTAAATAAAAACCATTATGGATTAGAGAAACCTAAACAAAGGATTATAGAACATTTAGCTGTTCAGAAGCTTACTAAATCTATTAAAGGACCTATTCTTTGTTTTGTTGGTCCTCCTGGGGCAGGTAAAACCTCCTTAGCTAAATCTATAGCTACCGCTATAGGAAGAAAGTTTGTTAGAATGTCTCTCGGAGGAATAAGAGATGAAGCAGAAATAAGAGGGCATAGAAGAACCTATGTAGGAGCTTTACCTGGAAGGATTATTCAGGGAATGAAAAAGGCAGGAACTATTAATCCTGTTTTCTGTCTTGATGAGGTAGATAAAATAGGTATGGACTTTAGAGGAGATCCAGCAGCAGCACTGCTTGAGGTTCTTGATCCTGAACAAAATCATTCTTTCCAAGATCATTATTTAGAAGTAGGATATGACCTTTCTAAGGTTCTCTTTATTACTACTGCTAATGCACTCTATACTATCCCGCCAGCTTTGCTTGATAGAATGGAAATTATAGAACTTCCTGGATATACAGAAGAAGAAAAATTAGAAATAGCTAAAAATTATCTATTACCAAGACAACTTCAAACCCATGGATTAAGCCCAGAGATGGTTCCTTTGGATGATTCAGCTATACTTGAAATTATCAGAAAATATACTAAAGAAGCAGGGGTTAGAAATTTAGAAAGAGAAATTGCAACCATTTGTAGAAAAATTGCTAAAGATGTGGCTAAAAATCCGAAAGAATTTATACCTTTTAAGATCACAATTTCCAAATTAGAAGAGTTTTTAGGTGTTCCTAAGTATAGATATGGAGTAGCTGAAGAGCAACCACAAGTAGGTATTGCTACAGGACTTGCCTGGACAGAAACTGGAGGAGCATTACTCCAGATTGAAGCAGTTATTATGCCTGGTAAAGGAAATCTTCAGATTACAGGAAAGCTCGGAGAGGTTATGCAAGAGTCAGTCCAAGCTGCTATGAGCTATGTAAGATCAAGAGCTCTTCAATTGGGTTTACCTCTTGATTTTTACAGAAAGATAGATATTCATATCCATGTACCTGAAGGAGCTATACCTAAAGATGGCCCCAGTGCTGGAATAACTATAGCAACAGCTATTATTTCAGCACTTTTGAAAATACCTGTTAAAAATACTGTAGCTATGACTGGAGAAATAACTCTAAGAGGAAGGATATTACCTATAGGTGGTTTGAAAGAAAAACTACTTGCAGCTGTCAGAGGTGGAATAAAAACTGTTCTTATACCTAAGGAAAACGAAAAAGAACTGAAAGAGATTAATACCAAGATATTAAAAGATCTTGAAGTTATACTGGTAGAAAATATGGATGAAGTTTTAAAATATGCCCTTCTTCTTGAAGATCCTTCAACTCTATTTAAAGAGGCTCCATCTCTTGATATTTGGAAATTAATGGAATTGCAGGAAAAATTAAAAGATAAGACAGTTACTTTAGAACATTAGTCTTTATTGATTCATTTTACTTAAGAATTCTTCATTGCTTTTGGTATCTTTCATTTTTTCTAATAAAAATTCCATACATTCTACTGGACTTAAAGGAGAAAGAACCTTTCTTAATAACCAAACCTTATGTAAGATATCAGGGGGAAGAAGTAATTCCTCCTTTCTTGTTCCACTTAAATGAATATCAATAGCTGGCCAAATTCTTCTATCTGCTAAACGTCTATCTAAGACTATTTCCATATTTCCTGTTCCTTTAAATTCTTCAAATATTACTTCATCCATTCTACTTCCTGTGTCAATGAGACAAGTTGCAATTATAGTAAGACTTCCTCCCTCTTCTATGTTTCTTGCTGCTCCAAAAAATCTTTTAGGTTTATGAAGAGCATTAGCATCTATTCCACCCGAAAGAAGTTTACCACTTGAAGGAACTACTACATTGTAAGCCCTGGTTAAACGGGTTAAGCTATCAAGTAAAATTACTACATCATATTTACATTCAACCAATCTTTTTGCTTTTTCAATAACTATTTCTGCAACTTGGGTGTGTTTTTGAGGAGGTTCATCAAAAGTAGAGCTTATAATTTCTGCTCTTGGGACAGTTCTTTGCATTTCTGTTACTTCCTCAGGTCTTTCATCAACAAGAAGAATGATTAAATGCACCTCGGGGTAATTATTTACTATTCCATTAGCAATATTTTGCAATAAAACAGTTTTTCCAGTTCTTGGGGGAGCAACAATAAGACCTCTTTGTCCTTTACCAATAGGAACAAATAAATCTATGATACGGGTTGAATAATTTTCTGGATTTGTTTCCAAACGAAACCATTTATTAGGATGAATAGGTATGAGATGGTCAAAGGGTGTTCTTGTTCTTACTACTTCTGGGGAATAATAATTTACTTTTTCAATTTTAGCTAAGGCAAAATATTTTTCTCCTTCTTTTGGTTGCCTTATATAACCTAATACGGTATCTCCAGTTTTAAGTCCAAATTTTCTTATTTGTGGAGGAGAAACGTATATATCTTCAGAGCTTGGTAAGTAGTTATAGTCATTAAATCTTAAAAATCCAAAGCCTTCAGCTAAAACCTCTAAAACACCTTCAACAATAACTTCTATTTCTCTGGCTAAGAGATTACTTACTATTTGATAAATAACTTCAGATTTTTTGTAATAATTATAAATATTTTCAATTCCCAATTTTTCCCCTAAGGTATAAAGTTCAGAAAGAGATTTTTTTCTTAATTCAGAAAGATATATTGGTGAGGTAATTGTTTCCGGTAATTCCTCAGAAATTGGAATTTCAAAATTTTCAGAAATAAGTTTTCCATTTACAGGCTGATCCATCTTTTTTTCTCCTTTTTAAAAGGATTTATTAAAATTTAAAAATAATAGATAATGCATTTATTTAATAAGATCTTATGAGACCACAAGATTTTCCAGATTTAAAAACTCCCCGGGCAGGACTCGAACCTGCAACCTATGGGTTAACAGCCCACCGCTCTGCCTGTTGAGCTACCGGGGAACTTTAACCTTAATCAACTATTAATAATAAATTGATTTTCCCTTTTGTCAAGTGGAAATAGTTCCTTTATTTAAAAAGTAATTATTTCATTTTATTTAATCTAAAAGCTTAATATTTTCCCACCTAGTAAAACTTTTAGGGGAATGCAATTAAATATTGTATTCAGATTTTCGCTCTCTAGAAGGTAGTTCATATTCCTTAAATTGAATTCCTATTCCTTTTATTTCTATTTTACTAACTATTGGTCTAATAAAAGTAATTAAAAAAATTGCTCCTGATAGAATAAAACAAATTATACCAAAAGAACTGTTAGAAATTTGGAGAAGAGTAGCGAGTTTAAGAAGACTATAAGGAATAGGTAGCAACATTATTGGTAAAATTATAAAAAAACAACTTTTCAAAATCTTTTTATGTTCTTTAGATAAAAAACTAATCTCTTTAGGGAAAGATGACAATGCCAAAAGTTTTAAAATATACTCATTTTCAGGATCAAGATTTATGGCTTCATTAATTAACTTATAATATTTATCAAAAGCATTAGTGTTAAAATATCCATAAGCCAATCTGCTTTTTAAGTCCGATTCCAGTTCTTTAGAGAGAAATCTCTCTTCTGCTTTTAAACAATTTTCTATTACTTTAATAAATTCATCGTAATCTTTCTTTATGTCGTAAATTTTACTTTTCAGAAGAGTTATATAATAATTCATTGAAGCACTTTGTTCTCTGGATAAAGTATCCAATTTCCCCCTTATGTCTTCCATTAAACTAAGAGTTTTCTCATAACTCTTTTTTTGCTTCTGGTATATCTGGCATTTACATAATTCATACAGATAATCCTGAAAATCATCTATAAAATAAAGCAATTTACTTATATCGTCTATATTTACTATTTTAATATCACATGCTTGTTCCAAAATCTTTTTTGCCTCTTGGAAATAGAATTCTGCCTTTTTAAAATCTTTCTTCTCTTCTAATAGCAAAGCTAAATTGTAAAATGGATAGCTTTCAGTTATTGTCTTATATTCCATTCGTTCTACAATTTTAATTGCCAGCAGATAGTATTTTTCCTGCTCTTGAAGTGCTATATTATGAGTGTCTCCTAAATCTGCTATTGAATTAAAAATCGGATAATATTCTGTTTCTTCAATTGGTTTAAAGTATTTCCATTGTTTTTTAAAACATTCCAAATAATTCCACGCTTCTTCATCATTATCTTCCTCGTTAAAATAATTAATAATATCATCTAAGGCAAAAATATTTGGTTTGCAGGATAAAGATAATTCGTAATACAGTTTTTCTTTATTTTCATCATAATGAGAATGAACCAGCCCAATTCTCTCAAATATTAAAGCTTTCCATATTTTGTTTTCTTCTCCAGATATATTCTCTTCGTAAGAATCAGTATGCCTTTGTTCCAATTGTTTTAACCAATTAAATATATCTTTTTTAAGTTTTAAGTATTCAGGAAAACAAAGCCTGCTTTCAAAAAACTGATTTGAAATATCTAACATATAAACAAAGATGTCACATATTACAACTTCAGCAAGAGGGTTACTTTTTAGAATTTTATCTTTATTTATTGTGTCATAGAATTCTTTCAGTAGAATGTCTTTGAAATGTTCGAAATAATTATCTACTTTTAAAAATTTTTCATTGTAAAATTTTGGAAAATATTCAAATACAAACAATTTAAATGAAAAAAACATCAAAGGATTATTCTTTGTATATTCAAGACATTCGTCAAATTTATTAAGATAATTCAAAGCTTCAACACGACAAAATTCTTTTAAATCTGATGAAGGCAATTCGTTAATCCTATTTAAAAAATCTGTGAAAAAACCTAACAAAAAAGCATCATAACTTTCATTTTCTTCCATAGTATTTCCTTTATATGGGTTTCTGCTTTTTTAATAATCTATTTGTTCAAAAATTATATCTTTTCCGCACTCTACTCTAAATTCAAAATAAAGAATAGGTAAGGAAATTTTTTTGTTATTGTAATTTCTAAAAGCATTAACAATAGAGTGCCAATTTCTTGGTTGGTGTGGTGGTGCAACAATTACTGGTTGAATATTCCAATCAAATGCGCCGTCCAAATGCCTCCCTGAGTTTTGAGATGCCCAATTTACATAGTATTCTATTTGGTCAATAATATCTGGTTGGATAGGTTTATATTTTAATTCTATTATTCTATATTCTTTTCTTTCATCATTTTGACAAATAGTCAAGATATCTATTTTCTGCATCCCAACGCCACAAGCTACTTCATTTCCAAACCAAATGATATTTCTCCCAACAATAGGATCTAATTTTGAATCAATACCGATATTTTCTGTAAAATATAGTTGAAGATGAACTTCATATGCTCTTCTTAAGTTTTGTAACTCACAGATTTCTGCTAATACATTGAAATTGAAATTTCTTGTGTAGGGATAACTCTGTCGATTTTGAGTTGTTATTATTCTTCTGTTAGTTATATCCCAATCGAAACCACCAGTAAATTGAGCGTTCGCAATTGGTCTCCCTTCATTTTTATTTCTTATCATATCCATCAATCTTTGCGCTTCCCAAGGAAGTAAAGGGGTGCAACCTCTTTTAGCTTTTAATTTTCTATAAATCAAACTCCATTGTATTTCTGTTGCATAAACAGGTAATTTGTCTAATGCTTCCCACTCTGGTACACCTTCAGAATATACCTCATAAGGGTCAAGGATCTTTCGGGTCATCTTCTGCCCACAAAATATCATCTAAACGTAAATCTATATCTCTTTTCGGATGAGAGAAATGATCACCTGAATTGGGGACGTGTCCAATCTCACCCCAGTCCAAGTCAACCTTTTCCCCACCGTCATAAAAGTAATAATGATGATTTCCTTCTTCATCAATTTTATGATACACAATGACTTTATAATTTTCCTTAAGATTCCTCATATTTGCACCCTTTTTAAATTGATATTTCCTCTCTTAACTTCATACTTCACACATAAAATTCCTCTATCACTGAAATCACTATGTTTGGCTTTCTCTTTTGCACTTTTGTCAAAATCGAATGCTATCAAAATAGGTTGAACGGTTTCAATTTCACTTTTGGCTAATCTTCCGGCAGTCCACTTGGAATATTCTATAACTTGCGAAACATCTTTAGCAGTAGCAATATCCCGTTTCAATTCAACAACACTAAATTTATACCTTAATGGAAGACCGGTGTATTTAATATTTTTATGATAACAAAGAATATCGATGTTTTTTCTTGTGACATGATATGGGACATTGTTTGCAAACCATTCCAAGTCTTCAGTAGGACCGAAAATTTCCCTTATGTCTTTTCGATTTTTATTGTCAATATTTGCAATTAGCCACACTCTTAATATGTCCTCCAGATATACCTTTCCGTCTTTATCTGATGCTTTATCTAATGGAAGTGTAATATTAGTTTTGTTAGTGGAAGGATATTGGCTGATGCTGGGAGGTTTGTTTATAGCATTTCCATTTATCTTTACAAGTAATTCAATAAGCGCTTCAGCAGCCTCTGGATTAATAGTATTAACACCTCTTGCTCCCTGAACTTTTCTATAAAACCATACCCAAAATTTTGACTCATATTCTTTTGTTGAAAACAGATAATCTTCTGGAACTGGTTTTGGAAAATAGCTTATACACTCAATTTTCACTCTTATTGGCCAGGTTTCATCAATACATCCTATAGGCGTTGGATCAAAAAATGGTTTGCTAATAATTTTATATATTCCATGAAACCCAACCTGTCTTTCATAAAGGAAAACAATATCGTTAATTCTTGTACCCAACATATCTGCTATCATCCCAAAATATGGCTTTTTACCGTTCCTTAGATTTTCTCTAATTACATCATCAAACCTATTTGGGATGCCTTTAATTCCAACTCCCCAAAAACTATTGTCTCTTGCTACTGGAAATGTCTTGCTATCCGTGATAAATACATGAGCTCTCATATTATATTTTTTCTACCTAATTTTTCTCCCCAATCTTCTACACTCAATTAAAGTTGTTCCACTTCCAACAAAAGGGTCTAAGACCCATTCGCCTTTTTTTGTATATCTTAACATCATTTGATGTGGAATTTGAGGAATAAAATTTCCCCAATACCAGCCCAAATGAGCCCCTGATGTGTCTCTTTTATCAAAAATCCAAAGACTATCAGTAATTATCTCATCATATTCTTTCCATCTTAAAAGATTTATATCATTAATTTTGTTTGTTTTAATTTGTTGAATTCCATTTTTTAATCTTTTTAGATAATATTTAGCTCTTTCTAAAGTTTATGATTCAAGAATTTGATTTAATTCAGAAATTAAAATATCCTTGCGCAAAGTGACTGTATCTCCATTTTGGTCTATATTTAAAAGTCCTTCTCTATCACTTCTGGGATCTTTTATAAATTTTTTTACAGTAATAATTTTATCTTTAAGCAATGATAAATCATTTAGGTTATTTATTTCGTCTAAAACCTGAATAAACTTTTCTTTATTTAGGATAACATCTCGATGTGTAATAGATGTGGTAAATAAATTTTCAAATGTTAACTGGTCAAAACCGGTTGCTTTCATATTCTTTACTTCTTTATTCATTTTAAACCGCTATTTTTATATAATATTCTATAAATGAAAAGCTGGTAAAAAACAATCTTGCAATTTATTTTTATCTTTAGTTTATTTGAAATTGGGATTTTCAAATCTATAATTTTATTTTAACATCTTTAATTAAAAGTCAAGCTAAATTTCTATAAGCCTTGATGAAAAATCAGTATTTTTTATATGAAGTTGAAAAGAAAAAGGGGAAAAGTATAATAAGAGTTTTAATAAAATGGTAAAGCTTACTGAAAAGGAAAAAAGAATTCTCCAAATTTTAATAGAAGGAATTCCTCTTTCAGAACGCCCCTTTTATGAAATTGCCAAAAAAACAGGATTTACAGAGAAAGAGGTTTTAGAAATAACAAAAAATTTAATGGATAAAAAGATAATAAGAAGATTGGGTATAACATTAAGACACAATCTTGCAGGAATTAAAGGCAATGCTATGGTTGCTTGGAGGGTCCCTGAAGAAAAGATTGAAGAAATTGGACAATATTTGTCTCAACTTCCCTATATTTCACATTGCTATGTTAGAGAAACTTATGAAGATTGGAATTATAACCTTTATACTATGATTCACGGGAAAAATAAAAGAG
>Ga0080004_1115540_pt1 | contig 14857 bp, 17 predicted proteins | sample WasSprMetagenome_FD_69207 | JGI IMG/M metagenome (GOLD analysis project Ga0080004, IMG submission 69207) | Sulfidic aquatic microbial communities from Washburn Spring, Yellowstone National Park, USA - WS (SPADES assembly) (version 2) | ecosystem: Environmental > Aquatic > Thermal springs > Hot... | reverse complement strand
CCTCTCTCCCCTTTATCACCACAGATCTTCCTCTCCGTATGAAGTCTAGCACATAGGCGTATTCCTCATACTTCTTACCTAAAGATGGAAGATAAACCAAACCACAACACCAGCTTCCCTAGTCCACTAGAACCCACAGTAGTAAATCGTAGAAAGGCTTTGATAGCTGCTCTTAGAGTCCAGGGCGCTCATCACCCAATCTTTGTTTAGTTAGTTGGCAAACAAACTACTTTTAAAGTTTTTTGCAGAACAGTACTTAGCAGACCCATCGTAGTCGACCAGACATCACACATTTAAACCACACACATATGATATTATATATGTGTCATCGGGCTTAGAAAGAGCTCTTAGAAAGTGGCTTACAGGGATGAAGAGACTGGCTATAGTTGGTATAGGTAACAGGTTACGTGGAGACGATGCCGTGGGTGTTGAGGTTATCAGCAGGTTGAGGGGGAAGACAGGGGACAACGTACTCTTAATAGATGCTGAAACTACGCCCGAATTCTTCACTGATGTTATATCGAATTTCAACCCCACTCACATACTTTTTGTGGACGCAGCGCGATTTAATAAGGAAGCTGGTTTCAGAAAACTCGTTAAGGTGGAAGAGATCGAAAGGCTAAATCTTTCCACTCATTCGATTTCTTTACGCACCCTCACCGAGTACTTGAAGATGAAGATGAATTTCCAGGTTAGTGTAGCGTTGCTGGGTATTCAGCCCAAGTGTTTAGAGTTTAAGGAAGGGTTAAGTGTGGAGGCTCGTAGAGCGGTGGATGAAAGCGCATCGCTTCTACTTAGGGTGATTAGCAGCGCTCAGCCTACTTCTTAAGAAGCTCCCTATGCCACTCAACCGCTTTGTTGAAATCCATGAGCTTCGATAGGTCTGCTTGCAGATTGGGTGATTCGACGACAAATATCCAGCCTTGGCCATAGGGATCGGAGTTTATGAGACCTGCGTTCCTATCTAGGGCTGTGTTGTACTCAACAACCTTACCGTTTACCGGGCTTATGAGGTCTGCGACCGTCTTTATAGATTCGACTGAGCCGCAGACCTCTCCTTGGGTCACATCTGTTCCAGGTTTAGGGGCATCGATATAGACTATGGATTTCAGCATCTTCTGAGCGTAGTCGGTTAATCCGCATCTAGCCCTCTTCCCCTCCACTTTGACCCAGAAGTAGTCTGTAGAATAGTAGAGACCTTCTTTAACCTCGTACTCATCTACTTTAACCATACCCCTTCACCCCCTTACTTATGGATTTAGCATTTAACATTTACCGTCACACCTCCATAGCCTTGCTCCGTAGAAGGCTTATTGGAGGGACCATATGCTTATCGAGCCCGAGCTCAGTAGGCTTTAGACCTAAGGCTAAGCCTATTAGTTGGGTGAAGAAGAAGACTGGCATATTGAAACTTTGCTTAAACGCTTGCTCGACTTTAGGCTGCATGATGTCGAGGTTAAGGTGGCAGAGGGCGCAAGGTGTGACCATACACTCCGCGCCAGCCTGCTTTGCGTTCGCCAGCAGCCTACGAATCATCTCTAAACAAACACGCTCCTGCTTCATAATCAACACCCCACCGCAACACCTAGTCTTATCGATGTAGGGCACAGGCTCGGCGCCTAGAACCTTCAGTAGCCGATCAATGGACTGAGGATTCTCGGGGTCATCGAAGCTGTCTTCGAACTTTGGTCTGACTACGGCGCAGCCGTAGTATGGTGCAACTTTTAAGCCTTTTAGAGGTTTAGTGATCCTCTTAGAAATAGTGTCAAGGGCTTCCTGTGTGGTTAGGGTCTCAAGCGCGTGGTGTATCTTGACGTTGGCGTTGTAGCTTAAGTTTACTGCTTCAAGCGCTTCTTTAACCCTAGCTTGGATATTAGCGTCGTGTTTTAGTAGTTCGTTTGATCGTTTTAGAGTCTGGTAGCATCCGCTGCAGATTGTGACCACCTCGATGCCTTCACCCATCTTTTCAACTAGGGCCAGGTTCCTTGCTGAGAGCGAGGCTGCTAAGGTTGGGTTAAAGACGTAGGTTACATGTGAGCCGCAGCAAGTCCAATCGGGCACATCAACCAACTCTATGTCTAAAGCCTTTGTTATGAGCCTAAAGGATTTATCATACTCTTTGCCGGAAGTGTGGGCTGAGCAGCCTGGGTAGTATGCGTACTTCATTGCTTCTGCACCTCCTTAGCTAGGACCTTCTCAAATATCTTCGCTACTTGATCGGTGCTGGATTTGGCTGGGCTGAGCTTGATCTTCCCCTTCTGATACAGTTTAAGACCGAAGCCAAGGTTCCTCATAACAGCTGATTTAGGCATCAGCTTAACGTAGAGCCCAACCTCATCCATCCTACCGTTCTCCCGAACAACGTCAATAAACTTCTCGTAGAACGCTTTTTCTGCCCTACTATACTTCGGATCCTCCAAAGCCATCTCCTTCAAGGTATCCATAACCTGCTTCAAATCGACACCCTGAGGGCAGCGGACGGAACAGCTGTAGCAGGCTGCGCAGAGCCAGATCGTTGAGCTGTTCAACACCACATCTTTAACTCCGAGCTTGATCAGCTCCATAATCTGTCTCGGCGTATAGTCCATCGCAAACGCTACTGGACAGGAGCCGCTGCATACACCACACTGGAAGCAGAGCGGGATCTTCTCACCTTTTTCACCCAACCTCTTCCTTAGAGTAGATTCGAAGGTTGGATCCATCATCTCCGGTGTTATCTTATGTGTGACAGGGCTCAAGAAGATACCACCTCCTTGATCTTCGCCCTAACCTCATCTGTGATCGGCCTAGCGCCCTTCACTCTATTCACCACTGTATCGAATATCTCAAGCTTGTAGTATTGTGGTAGTGTTACCGCCACAGCCATGGTTCTTGCTGCATCTATACCATACTTTCGAAGCTCCCTCTGTATCTGGCTGACGTGGTTTCTGAACTGCTTTAAGCCCTCTTCTTTACTCAGCCCGTACCAGTTATCCTCAGCCTCCACGAATACCACCCCATCTGCACCGGCTGCGAAAGCCTGCAGCACATGCTTCAACCCAACACGCCTAGTGGTCGGAACCTCGATGATCACGATATTTGGCTGATACTTTCTTCTATCAAGCCCATACATGTCAGCAGCCCTATACCCTACAACCTTCTCCGTGAAGGCTAATATGAGGGGCTTCACGTTACCCTGGCAAACACCGTAGATCGTTGCTATAAGCTGCTTCTCCGTGTTATGCTTAAGATCCAAAGCCTGCTTCGGGCAAGCTGGTAAACAGATACCGCATCCTACGCAGCTAACCGGGTTTACAATAGCCTTACCATCGCTTATCGCTATAGCGTTCTTAGGGCAGACTTGCACGCAAACGCCGCACCCGTCACACAAATCTTTTATCACAAACGCCTTCTCTGGGCTAACCTCGATCTTCCCACCTCCTAAGAAGGTTGATGCTCTAGACGCTGCGCTCATGGCTTCAACCACGCTCTCTCTCACATCCTTGGGACCCAAGGCGCACCCCGCAGCGTAAACACCCGTCCAAGCACCGTCCACCGGCTCGAGCTTATAGTGCTTCTCAAGTAGAAAACCGTCCGGACCGGTGTCCATACCTACGAGCTGACCAACTTCCTTCGTACCGGCGCTCGGCAGAAGCGCTGTGCTCAGAACCACGAGATCAAAGTTCTCCTCGATCTGCGCACCCAGAAGCGTGTCTTCAGCCCTAAGCATGATCACGCTATCGTTCGGCTTCACCTCCGCAACCCTACCTCTTACGAACTTGATACCGTGCTCCCTACATCTAGCGTAGAACTCTTCATACCATTTGCCAGCAGCCCTCATGTCCGTGTAGAAGATCCAGGGCTCAGATTCGGCGTGAAACTCCTTAAGGAGGAAGGCTTGCTTCAGCGCTATCATACAGCAGACTTTACTGCAGTATGGTTGGGCTCGCTCCGGGCTTCTGCTGCCTACGCAAAGTATGAACGCTACCTTCTTCGGCACCTTTTTGTCCGAAGGCCTAAGCATCCCACCCAAGAGGAGCCTCTCAAACTGCAGGTTTGTCACTATGTCTGGGTGGAGACCGTAGCTGTACTCCTTAAGAGGCGATGGGTCCATAACATCTATACCAGTTGCCAAGATTATCGCCCCAACCCTTATGGTCTCAAGCCGCTCCTTCTCGTCAAAGTTTATCGCACCTCTGCTGCAAGCCTTAGCGCAGACCTTGCAGGTACCCTTCTGGAAGAATAGACAGTGCTCTGGGTCTATAACGTAGGCTTGAGGTATGGCTTGAGGAAAGGGGAGGTAGATCGCTGTTCTATATGCTAAGCCAGCTTCATGCTCATTCGGCACCCTCTTCATAGGACACTTTTTAGCGCACTCCCCGCAGGCGGAGCAGTTCGACGCATCCACATACCTAGGCTTGATCCTTAACGTCACCTCGTAGTTGCCTGGTGACCCGCTTACCTTCACGGGCTCGGCTAAAGTTATTATCTTGATGTTTGGATGTTGACCTACCTCAACCATCCTCGGAGCAAGTATACAGGTTGAGCAGTCGAGAGTGGGGAATGTTTTGCTGAGCTGCATCATCCTACCGCCTATGCTGGGCTTCCGCTCAACCAAGTACACTTGGTAGCCTTTATTCGCAAGCTCAAGAGAGGCGAAGATCCCGCTTACACCACCGCCCACAACCATCACCGACCTCTCAACAGGCTTATACTCAGGCTGAAGAGGCTCGAGGTGGTGAGCCCTCATAACAGACCCTCTAACTATCGCTATAGCCTTCTCGGTAGCTGCATCCTTATCTGTATGAACCCAGCTGCAGTGCTCCCTAATGTTAACCATATCAAGTAAGTAGGGGTTGAGACCAGCATCAGCCACAGCCCGCCTAAAAGTAGTTAGATGCATACGCGGTGTGCAAGAGGCTTCAACCACCCTATTGAGGCGATGCTTCTTCACAGAGTCCTTTATTAGATCCAAACCGGTCTTGCTACACATATACCGATTGGTTTCAGCAACCACTACACCAGGCATCTTGGAGGCTGCTTCACGAACCTTCTCAACATCTACAACATCAGAGATGTTACCACCACAATGGCATATGAAGACACCTATCCTAGGTTCCTCACTCACTCCTACCACCTCCTTTTTTACTCCTCTTACCCGCTAAAATTTCGGCTGCCTTAGCAACACCTAAAATGACAGCTTCTTCTTTAGGTGGGCAGCCGGGGACAAACACATCAACAGGTAATATGTTTGTTAAAGGCGATCTTATCGAGTAGGTACCCTCTAGGAATACTCCTCCTGACACAGCGCATGATCCGACCGCCACAACAACTTTGGGTTCTGGCACCTGCTCGTAGACTCTTTTAAGGCTGTTTTCAAGATGTTTGGGCACAGTTCCAGTTACAAGTAGTATGTCTGCGTGGCGTGGATTTTGTGTTGCTATGCAACCGAATCTTTCTATGTCGAATCTTGGGGTTAAGCAGGCGGCGATAGTTATGTCGCAGCCGTTGCAGCCTCCGCAGGGTAGGTGCATTACCCAAGGGGACTTCTTTCTAGCAAATGATATTAAGCCGCACATCGCCTATTACCACCTCAGCTTTGTCAGATCTCTAGAATGTATTGTGCCGCTTCTGCTATAAAATGATACCGTGAAGTAAGCTAGTATCCATATTAATATTAGGAGCAGTGTAAAGTAGGCCGCCTCGATAGCTGCTACAGCCAGGCCTGCGGGATAGAGGGGTTCGGTTGCTAGGGCGACTCCGGTGTGTAGATAGACGATGCCTATGATGAATTTTACAAGATTGTTTTTCGACGCTAAAAGGCTCAAGCCGTAAGCCATAAGTGTAATACCTGAGAGCTGCTCCGGAGACTCTACACCTAGATTAGATGATACAAGTAAGGTTAGGATAGCTACTATTAGAGCGAAGGGTGCTTTACCCATTACTCCTTCACTCGGCTGCTCTTTCGCAATCCTTATCTTCGTTAGAACCCACGTGAGAGATAAGGGTGCCGCTACTGCGACGACCGCTACTGCGAGGACTCCTGTTACGGGACAGTTTAACCCGAGTGCTATGGCGAGCAATACTCCATATATTAGGAGGGAGATTGATGCTATCTTGAACGACTTTACTTCACCACCTATGAACGCCAAGATAATTATGAGCCCAGCCAAAGTGGATGTAATTAGACCCTCCATTTTTCTTCACCTCCTAAACATATTTCGTGGTGTGTATCTTGAGTCTCAAGGAATTGCTTCGCCTACAGTCGATGCAGAGGTTAAGGTACTTAGCGGCATCTTGCTGAACCGCTTGCTTAACCACTGGGTTAATCCTATCAAGTACCCTCCGAAGCCCCCACTCAAGCTGCTTCTTAGAAGCTATAGGTTTACCACATATCTGACACTTAGCAACCTCTAGTTCATTCAGCAGCACTAGATCATCTAATCTGTCGCTCGTTAGAGCGAATTCGGTGGTTAATGTTATAGCCTGCGTTGGACAAGAATCTCTGCACTGACCGCAGAAGATGCACCTCGGGTATTCAACTTTAACCCCCACTTTCGCATCTCCTTCTATTCTTCTCATAGCTCCCGATGCGCAGACCATAGCGCAAGCGCCGCAGGCGACGCATTTTTCAGGATCTATCTGCAGTTTACCTCTGAAGCCTTCTGGAAGATGGGCTGGCGGGCCGTATGGGTACTTTATAGTAGCGCAGTTCGCCGCAGCCTTTAACACTTCTTTAACCGCTCTTACACTTGGCATCTGCCTACCACCACCCCAAATATGATCCTACCCAGAACCGTATGATATCGATCAAGGCAAGCGCAAAGATGACGGTAAGGTACCTTGAAAACGCTTGATCGATTCTATACCTTGCGTTAGCCACTTCAAATATAGTCATCACCACAACCACCACAAAGCACTTTATCAGAAACGAAACAAGATTAAGCGGGAAGACCAAACCATCGCCGCCTCCGAGGAATAGGTCTACGAATAGAGCGCTAAGCACAAACCAAGCCAACATCTTGGCTAGATACCATATACCCAAAAGTGGACCAGTATATTCTGTAAACGGCCCAGCCACGATTTCTTGTTTAGCATCAGGCATATCAAACGGCTTCACCTTCAGCTTCGCAGCTATACATAATAGAACGGCCACAGCAGCGAATGGGAACCTAACCAGGAGCCAATTCCCACCAGCTTGCAGGGCAACAATATTATCCAACAGAAGAGACTTAGCTGCTAAAGCTGGGACAAGCGCTCCAGCTGCAAATACAGCTTCGTACCCTATTATTAGGCTGAGCTCCCTGCTTGCACCTATCGCACCGTAAGGAGAGCCTGAGGCTGAGCCCGCTAATGCTGTGGAAACCCCGAACATAAGTAAAAGATATATAACTACGATAAGGTCGCCAACAAAGGCTGCTGGTGCTGATGTGAAGCCAATTGGCATAAGTATTAGGGCGAGAAGTAGGGATGCTAGAGCCATCAAAGGTGCTAGGATAAAGTATGTTTTCTGCGCTGTGATTGGAAGTATAGTTTCTTTAGAGAACAGTTTGACTAGATCGATTAGAGGTTGGTACCAAGGTGGTCCACGTCTTGCTTGCAGCCTAGCTCTAAGCTTGCGGAAGACCCAATAAAAGAACCAGCTCACTATGAAGGAGAAGGCGAAGCCTGGGAATAGGAAGAAGTTGGCAAGAACTATTAGCGGCGTGTAGTCTAGCATCTACGTTCGCCTCCACTTCCTCCCGTACCTTAAAGCAATCTCCCTTAAGGTGTTCGTCTCACTCTTCCCAGACTTCGCGTCAATAACTTCAACCATTCGATCGGTGCACGAGAGGCAGGGATCGATTCCCGCAATTATTATGGGTGCGTCAGCTATCGTTTCATCTATTAGCTGCAGCGGAAGTGTTGGGTTGTTGACATACGAAGGGGTTCGCATTCTTACTCTTTCAGGTATGTTTGTCCCGTTTGAGACTATGTAATACATTAATTCACCCCTCGGAGCTTCAACCTTCCCGAAGGCTTCTTCGCCCGGTGCGAACTCTGGGATCGTCTCAGCGACTATGCTCCCCCCAAGCGTCTTTAGCTTGTCTACGCACTGCTTGCAGATTGAGATTGATTGTAGCAGTTCGAGCAGCCTAACTTCGACCTTTGCATATAGGTCCCCTTCGCTTCGCGTAATCACGTCAAATGTTACTTCGTTATAGGCGCTATACGGGTCATCTCGCCTTACATCTATATTGACGCCAGATGCTCTGGCAGTAGGACCTACTGCACCCATCCTTTTTGCGTCTGCGGTTGTGAGTATACCTATACCTTTAACCCTCGCTTTGATGATTGGGTCTCCGACTACGGCTTCTACTGCATTTAACGTAGCCTTCTCAAGAACCTTCAGCTTATCTTCTATCTTTCCTAGCATATCTTTAGAGATATCCCTTCTCACACCACCTATGGTGTTAATGGATTTTATCACCCTGTTTCCTGTAGCAGCCTCGATAAGATCCATAACCTGCTCTCGATCTCTCCAGAGCAGCATGAAGAGTGTTTCGAAGCCGATCAGATCCATTCCAACACCGGCCCAAAGTAGATGACTATGAATTCTCTCTAACTCAAAGACAAGGGTTCTGATGTATCTCGCTCTGTCAGGAACTTCGATATCACCGAGCTGTTCTACTGTTTCACAGTAGGCTGTTGAATGCGAATGGGAGCAGATTCCACAGACTCTCTCAGCCAAATATATATTTCGCTGGAAGCTTCGGTCCTCCATCAGCCTCATTATTCCCCTATGGCAGAAGCCGACTTTGATATCAGCGTTTACAATCCTTTCGCCTTGAACCCATAGACGGAAATACACTGGCTCTATGAGCGCTGGGTGAAATGGACCTATCGGGACAACGATATCCTTGCTCTCCACAGCAGAGGCCTTATCTTCAATCTTGCCCAACATCATCCCCTCCTACTTTGGCTGCTCCGGCCACTCGTATGGTAGGAAGATGTGCCTCGGATCTGGATGGCCTTTGAATTTGATGCCTGCGAGCTCCATCATCTCCCTCTCAGTCCAATTCGCTTGAGGAGTGTAGGGTGTTATCGAGTCGATCTCAGGGTTATCATGTGGCAGAGTGGGCTTGAGATGAACGTGTAGACTCTTCTCTAAGTGGTCGAGTGCAAAGTGGTAGACAATATCCAGCCCTCTGAGACCAGCATCTACTACTGATATAGCGCAGAGCCTAGCACCATATTTTTCAATTAGCAGCCTAGAGGCATCAACGATACCTTTACTATCTATATTCACATAAAGGCGGTTCTTCTTCCTCCAATATTCTCCCTTGTAGAGTTCACCTAGTTTCGCCTTCAATTGTTCGATTATTTCTTCACCAAGACTCATCTTAAACCACCCACACAAACAAAATCAAAATTACCAAAAATATCACTACCCAGAGTATGTTAACATTCAGAAGCCCTGGATGAAGCTTTCTCGTGAAGTTAATTATTCTTGTAGAAGCGAAGGTGAACGGTGTTGAGTTCACTCTAGTATCTTGAAGATTTAGGTAGGGCTCGTATGCCATCCCCCCAGTAAAAGGTAAAAGTTTGTTTTCAACCGCAACAGATGTGGGCGAACTTCTTCGACCCCATAGGTAGATTGCGGATCCAAAAGCGAGACCCAGTAATAGAAGTAAGGTTGCACCAATGGAATTCCAAATTCCTATAGATGTTGCTAAGGTTAGTGGGCTGAATGTAACGGAATTCGGCACAAATGATTGTGAAGCAGGAATAAGCCAGTAGTTGACTACAAGCTGAGGTAACACGCCAAATAATATGCAGAGTGCAGCTAGAACAATCATAGGTATCTTCATTGAATAGTAGGGCTCTTTAACTTCTTTAGACGGGTCACTCCTCATTCCGAAGAAGGTTGAATGAATAGCTTTCATGAAGTAGATAAATGTAAAGGCGCTTACAGCCATTCCTATAAGCGCTACAACCGGTTGGTTTGCTTCTAGGCAAGCGGCGAAGATCATCCATTTGCTTGCAAATCCGTTTAAAGGAGGCACACCTGAAATTGCTAGTGAGGCTATGATCATTGAGGATGCTGTCACAGGCATATATTTAGCAAGCCCACCGAGTCTATCCAGATCCCTAACTCCAGTTGCTTTCTCAACCGATCCGGCGCCTAAGAAGAGAAGCCCTTTTGCGAATGCATGATTAAGCAGATGGAAGAGCCCAGCTATGATGCCGAGTGGGGTTCCTAGACCTATTCCTACGATTATGTAGCCCATTTGGCTGACGCTTGAGTAGGCAAGGAGTCTTTTAAGGTCACGCTGCGCGAGAGCCATAACTGCTCCGATAACCATACTGAGAACACCGAAGATTAGGATAAAACTACTAAGCGCTGGTGCTATGAATGGGTATGCGGCTTTAAAGAGTATAATAAATGTAGCGTAGGAGCCTATCCCTATCATCGCTCCAGACAAGAGGGTGCTGATTGGAGCGGGTGCTTCTGAGTGGGCGTCTGGAAGCCAAGTATGTAAGGGGAAGATAGCCATTTTAACCCCTATTCCAACCAAGAATGAGATGGTCATTATTTTAATCGCCCAGCTGTTTGAGCCGCTGAAGGATGCTTGGAGGTCTAAAGAGCCTGTGATTGAGTAGAAGGTTGCTATTCCCGCTATTGCTATTGTTGAAGCGGTAAGGCAGATGAGAAGATATTTGATCGCTGCTTCGTATGATATTATATCTCGTCTGTGGGCAACAAGAATCGCTGAGGAGAATGTTGTTATCTCCATGAAGATATACATCCAAACAATATTCCAAGACAGCGACATCCCAACCATACTGCCAAGAAAGATTAGCCCAAAACAATAGTACGGTGCAGCGTGCTCAGTAAGATAGCTGATGGAGTAAAGCATGGCTAAGAAGCCTAAGAAAGCTGGGATGAACGCAATGAATATGGTTAATCGGTTCACGGTGAAGTTGAAGATATTATCGACTACGTAGTCTCCGCCAAGAGAAAGGGCTATGACTGCCACTAAAGCTACTAGAGCTATTATGGTGGAAAACACGCCGCTTGCCTTACTTCTATATCTCCCGATAGCATATGCGACAGGAGACATCGCTAACGGTAAGAACACCGCAACCAAAGTTAGGTAGTCAGCTAAAGCCAAATCTTCTACCTCCCCTCCTCGACCTTCTTAATTAGCTGGTCTGGTTTAATTCGGTGCCACTGGATCCCGAGAGACGAGGCTGGTATACCTAGCGATAATGCCAGCAGCTCCAACAGATTTATGCAAGGAATATCGTAGCTAAAGCCTTTAGCCTTAAGATCTAGCTGCGCCATCTCAAACTGATTTAGGCACGCTGGGCATATCACCACTATGCCGTCAGGCGAATAAGATGCAATGTCATCAAGTTTAAGCTTAGTTCTATGCATGTAGCCAAAGTTCGGGTCGGCGTATATCGTCGGGAAGCCGCAGCACACTCTATCAGTCTCATAATCGATTACTTTGCCACCTGTAGCCTCTACTATCCCACGAAACTTCTGAGGTAGCCTTTTTGTTTCCTCCGTCCTGTACAAGCGGCATCCAACCTGCAGACACACCTTTACACCATCCAGTTTCCTACTTATAGCATCACCTATCCTCTTGATGCCTACTTCATCATATAGAACTTCGATTACATTCTTCACTTGTATCACCCCTTTAAACTCAAGACCGAGTGGTGCCAGCTTTTCGTTCACCGCACTTCTTAACACCTTATTTTCCTTAAGTACCTCATTTGTTTCCTCAAGAGTTTCAAAGCAGCCGCTGCAGATCGTCACGAGATTCAAACCTGCCTTCTCTGCAAGCGCTAGGTTTCTAGCAGCCATAACGTACCAAGAGAGCTCATCCAAAGCCTTAGGCGCTTCTGGTACTGGGCAGCAAGTTTCACCCTTTAATTCCCTCAGTTTTATATCAAACTTTTCCAGAACCTTTATTGCAGCAGCTTCTACAAACGGCTGAAGAGCTGGTATCATACATCCTCTAAAGAAGGTATATTCTATCACGCCTTCAGACCTCCTGCTAAGAGAGCCTTTGCTCTAGCCTCTTCTCTTGCGACGAGTGTAAGCGCACCTGTGCTGCAGAATCTCACACAGTAAGGCAATCCCCCGCAGAGATCACACTTGATCGAGACGCGGCGCTTCTCGTGGAACCAGGGGACACCTATCGGGCATAACACATTACACGTTTTACAACCAATGCATAGCATCGAGTTTATCTTCACTATCCCGGTCTCCTTATCCTTCTTAATAGCGTTCTTCGGGCAGCTCGCCTCGCAGATAGGAAACTCGCAGTGTGAGCAGTAGATAGCGATAAACCGACCTTTCCTATCTGGGTCATTAACAATCTTTATCGAAGATAAAGTATAATCACAAACGTTAAAATGCGAAAACGAACATATGAGCATGCAGAGTGTGCACCCCGAGCATTTCTCGGGGTTGTGTAGCAAGACTTTCTGCACGCTCTATACCACCTCTTTACTCTACTAAGAAAGATAAAGACAAAAAGAATATTTAATTATTCCGTCAATAGAGTATATAAAAAAAGGAAGAGTAGGGGGCAGGGGATCACCTAACCTTCCACGCGCTTGCGAACCTAGCTGACCACTTCGTCGCTTCTTCAACACCCAGCTTATTCGCGACCTCTGCTAGCAAACGGTCTTCGACAGTTCTCAAATCGTTTCTAATCTTAGCGCCTGTTTCCAATGTGGAGCAACGATCTACCCTAATATGCGTTTTATAGAGGTTGATCATAGGCTTGATAAGCCCAAGCGATGTTACGAAGCTCGATGTATCCATACCCCTCTCTCTGAGCTTAATGCAGGCCTCGGTCAACGAGGACCAAACACGCTCGACTTGCTCTACATCCTTTTGTACACTGTCTTCTTTTCTCAAAAGAATCTCTTCAGCACTCTTTGACTCACACACTTGCTGCAGCTGCTCAGCACCACGTGTCACTTGCTGCAAGCCAAGCTGCGCACGCCTCTTCATCCAAGCACCAGTAATATCATATACCTGACCTTTAGAAAGAATGTTTGTGACGGTGAAGCCGAATGATTGAGGCACAAGATTCTTATTTCGCCTCAGAGGATATATTGTTTCATCACCCAATTCTTACCTAACCTCCTCATTTAGCCCTTCCAGGCGCGAGCCAGTTTCTCGGAGAGCTGAAGCGCGTATTCAGCTCCAAGCTGATTTGCAACCTTGATGACGAGCATATCCTCTAGGTTACGAAGCTCGCACCTAATGCGGGCGCCCGTCTCACCTGTGCAGCACGGGTTAGGTGAGACGTGCGTGTCGTATAGGTTTATTAGAGTCCTTATCGAATTGAGGGAGGCGAGGACATCCTTCATGTCCAGTCCTTTCTTCATCAGCTCTAAGGCTGCATTCGCTATAGCCGACCAGACGCGGTCAACTTCTACTACTTCTTTCCTCAACCCAACCACCTCCAGCAGTATATATCTTAAGCAACGGATATATATTTTGTGCATTTACCCTTATCGGCTGACGAACGATAAATACTGCTGCCCGTTCGGTAAATAGTGCTTACATCATTTACTTTACTTACCAGCTGTAACCCAAATAAGAAAAACTAATATCTACCTATTTGCTTCCACATCATCAGTATGGAAGCAAGGAAAGTCCAGAGAGTCGGTCGCTCCACCCTATCGGTTTCCCTACCTAACGAGTGGGCTAAGATAGTAGGCTTAAAGCCGGGAGATCAGATAACATTCATAGAGAATAAGGATGGCACGCTTACTTTGCAGCCGCTTGCTTCAACTCTTGAAGCCGCACAAGTAGAGTATATTATAAACGCTGATATGTGTACTGAACCTGGCATACTTGAGAGAGTGATCGTCGGTAACTATCTAAACGGGAGGGATACCATGCGGATAGTTTCTGCTAGGGGTATTTCAGCGGCGCATATAGAGGAGACAAGGCGTATTGTGCGTAGGCTGCTGGGGATGGGGATTATTGAAGAAACACCCAACCAGATACTCATACAATGCTCTATCGATATAACCAAATTTCCAGTAAATTCCCTTGTCAGGCGACTCTACATAATAGCATCCACAATGTTCAAAGAAGCCTTAACAGCTCTGGAGCAGCTCAACATACCCCTAGCGAAGCAAGCGCTTAGTAGAGAGGAGGAAGCAGACATGCTTTACTGGCTGTTAACCCGCCTTGTCTTTATATCACAATCAGATAGGAAGACGGCGGTGAAGATAGGGTTAGAAGAACCCCTAAACATTTTGGGTGCAAGGGCTGTAGGGCTTTTGTTAGAAAGGAGTGCAGACTGGGGGGAGACCATAGCTAAAAACGTAATTGAGTTAGAGAACGCCAAGTCTGAGCTGGAAGCAGAAACTGGGAAAAAAATCGTAGGAAAGATCGTTGAATTAGGGAAGATCGTGAATGAAATATGCTATAATGGCATACAGTCACTTTACAGCGGTGACATACTCACGGCGAGCCGCTCTATTGAACTCTACAAGCGAAAAGTTGAAACGATGGAGGAAGAAATCGTAAACGAGTTACCACTACTAGGTCTTAGCGCCTACGTGTGTCAGAGACTTAGAACGATCACGTGGGGCGCGAAGCGTACAGCTGAGTTAGGCGCAGAAATCGCTCAGATAGCGATAAACCGAAGCCTAGAGGTGAACAGCAAATACTGTGAAGCACACATAATCAAAGAGGAAGCCACCAAATCTGAAAATTAGGTTTGCTTCAATATGTTGAGTATTTCTTGTACGGTTTCTGTTGGTAGGAACTTCTTCCAACCGGCTGAGAAGACCCTTATCTCCTCTGCGCTCTTAGGAATGCTGTTTACGAGCTCTATCGCTTCCTCTTCTT
>Ga0080004_1119754_pt1 | contig 14860 bp, 17 predicted proteins | sample WasSprMetagenome_FD_69207 | JGI IMG/M metagenome (GOLD analysis project Ga0080004, IMG submission 69207) | Sulfidic aquatic microbial communities from Washburn Spring, Yellowstone National Park, USA - WS (SPADES assembly) (version 2) | ecosystem: Environmental > Aquatic > Thermal springs > Hot... | reverse complement strand
AGGAAATCCTCCCCATGTCATGTAATCGTTGAGCAATGCCTTGATAGCACCCCTCTCCCTGAAGGTTGTTATGTCAATTTTCTCCTTAGAAGAAACCTCACGGAAGGAGAAGGGAAGGAGAAGAACTGAGATGTAACGCCCTCTCAGCCTGCTGGGTATTTCGGAGGACTGAAGTGCGGAGGAGGATCCTGTTACATACAAGAGGAAGTCCTTAACATCGTGGAGCCAGCGAAGCTTGCTGTCCCAGTTCTCCCATTCCTGAACTTCATCCAGAAACAGGTGGATCTCACCTCTGGGGTATTCCTCCCTTGCCATCTCAGCCAGCTTTCTGGCATCAATCCTTCTGATCTGGAGCTCATCGAAGGAAATGTAGAGGGCCTGCTTTCCCGAGTCCAGCAGATTTTTAACGGATTTTAACATCAAAAAGGTCTTTCCAGCTCTTCTAGGCCCGACCAGCGCCACAATATCCCTGCTGGTGGGAAGCTTTACATCCCTCGGCACCTCCTTCACATACTGAAGCGCTCCCAGATACTCCTCAGTTATCTCCCTCAGGAATCCCATGTGGAGTATAAATCCACAGATACTTATAAAGTCTGTGGAATTGCAGGCAACAAATGATATGGAAGGATTTTATGGAATAGAAGAATTAGTAGAGCGATCATTCAAGAAGAGCAGATATTCTTCAGTTGAAATTGCGCAGATTGTAATAACTCTCCCGCTATTGAGAGCTTTCTCTCCATGAATGTGTTTCGCTACTGTATGTCTATCCCAGCTTTTATAAGAGCCTTCTTTATCCTCTCAACCTCCTCCTCAAGTCTTTTGAATCTCTCCTCCAGCAGATAAGTCATATTGTCCAGTTTCGATGATATGAGCTTGGTGCTGGACGATATCTTCTCCCTAGTCTTTCTTCCCTCCTCCCTAATGGCTCTTATTGTCTCGTCCTGCTTCCTTAACATTTCATCTTGTTTCTCCAGCATCGTATCCATCTTCCTTAGCATTTCATCCTGCTTCTCCAACATTCTATCCATTTTTCCGGACATTTCATCCTGCTTTTCCAACATCGAGTCCTGTTTCTTCAACATCTGACCTCCATAAGTCGCTATCTTCTCGAGCTGAAGGGCCGTAAGGTACCTGTAGTAGCTCTCTATCTCCATCACACTCCCCGAGTAATCCTCAACCTGAATGCTCTCAACGACAGCGGCTTCAGGTTTCTTCCTCTCAATTAGGTCGATAAATGCGGAAACCTTGTCCTCTGAGGAGTCTAGAAGTATCTCAACAGCTTGCTTGCCATCCAACAATATGTTATCGGCGTAAAACCTCTCTATCCCTAGAAATCCTGCGATGCCGAGGAGGAAGGGCCTGTAGCCGACATCATGCACATTTCCCGTTATGACGATCCTCTTCCTCGGCATCGATTGAATAGGTGAGCAGAGAATTTAATAGTTAACAGTCTCAGATCTTAACATACTTCAACTGGAGTCGTATTCTTTGGTGAGGATCGCGAAGCCTTTTCATACCTTAGAGGAACCCGGCCTCAGAGTAGTTTCGTACTAGGAATATTGAAGCGCTCTGAAGAATTATTGCTCTATGCTATCGAACGCTTAACAGTAAGTGTAAAATGCTCCTCCTCAAAAATTATGGAGGGATTAGTGATCCACTCGCTGAGTTCCATCCCAAATGGAAATCTTTGAGCTCATGACTGAGGATAAAGTTGGCTACATGTTCCCAGAATGGTAATAATCCTTGGGTGTCAACTCTCATTTCGACAGTCATAGCCGTGACCATGAATTCGGGCCTTACTCCTGCCGCGGACTTGGCTGCCTTCTCCTCAAGCACGACCTCAATCTTGGTTTCATTACCCGGTTTGAGGACGACGGGAGCAACGGCTTTCGTTAATCCCCATCCATGTATCTTGACCTCTACCGTCGGAAGTGATATGAAGATGTCACCTTTAGCTTTCGATGGATATTTAGACGCAAAATCGTTTATCGTATTAATTATTTTTTCGGGGAGCTTGGCAGGAAAGAAAGAATAAATAGTGGCAAACTCCGGACCTAGTACGTAGGCACCTTCTACAAGCTGGACTATAGTTCTTATCGGAAGGCTCTGCCCAAAAGTCACTCTCGCTATTTTCATATAAGCCTCGTTTATTTTTCCCTCTTGGCTCGGAGCCTCCTTTAATATCTGTTTTACTTCCTTAAATTTATCTGCGTCGACTATCGTATGGAAACTAGTGATCATCATAGCATCCCCACCCACGTTCTTGATAGTGACCTCGTACTTGTAGATCCTTCCCCAGCCTAAGAGAGACCTAAACCAGTTGAACCAATCTTCGTAAGGACCACTTACATCTATCTTTATGTTCTCTGAGCTTGCTTCACTAACACTGAAACCCGGAGCTGTGTGTATCCAAGTTTTGCATGTCTTCTCGTCAAACTCCACATAGATAAACAGCTCATTTCCTTTAAATTTGCTCAAATCAAGGTCAAAATCCCGGGATGAACACTTTATCTCATCCCAGCTATCTGGCATTAGACCCCGTTCTATTATAACGACGTGAAACTTGTACCTCCTCCGCTCAAGTTCACAATAGTTCTCAGAGCATATGGCACCAAAATTACATTTAAATGAATACCACCCTCCAAGCGACTCCCCTTTCGTCACATATACTATAACATTTTTCCTTACTTCAACTTTGATATCGAAGTATTTTTCGTCAGTTTTCACCCACTGATTTCCATCCCAGTAATAGACGGTAGCTCTATAATTGTACGTCCCCTCTGTAGTGGGTACGCTAAGACTAGCTGTGTATGAGGCTTGGTAAGGCCCTCCAGTCTTCGGGACATTATAATCAGAATTCGTCCATATCTTCTCATAGCTACCATTTGGAAGCTTCCTCGAGATAGTGACGGCTAGATAGGTTTGTGTTGGGAAGATATAGTAAACACTTAGCTGGATATCTACATTCTGCCCTGGGCTAGCTGATGAAGGAGCCTTAACAGATACAAAAGCAGTGAAGGATCTTGATTGCACGTTCACAGTAGCATACACCCATGTGGACCATGCTCCCTTATCGTCCTTGACTCTGAAGTATATCTTATACTCTCCTGGAGGGAGGGAAGTGCTGAAGGAACACGAGCTACTCAAGAACCTCTCACCGGCCTTCCACTCGCACTCAGCTATCGAGCCATCCGGATCGTATCCGTGCCCGCTGAAGTATATAGTCTGGCCCTCATAAGCTGGATTCGGTGATATGGAGTCTATATATGCGGTCGGAGGCTTATTTTCAGCCCCCTTCGGAACTACATTGAAATCTGAATCGCTATCATCGTATGCAGAATTTCCAGAGGGATCCACAGCAGCCACTCTTATCCTGAACTTCCCCTCCATATTAGGGATCCAGACGAAGTAGCCCGTATTCGGGTTATCTGTGACTATAGTAGATACCTGCCTACCCCCTTGGAATAACCAAATGTGAACTTTCTCGACTTTCACGTTATCAGTAGCTTCCCAAGTTATCTTGTAGGCCTCCCCTATGTAGAGGGTCTCACCGCCGTTAGGGAATATGACCCTCACTTTAGGCGGCTCCCTATCCTGAACTTGCGATATCCTCACCTTGAACTTAGATGAAGCTGAGATCCCTCCATCAGCGAAAGCGCTTATCTCCACATCGTAAGTACCGGGGCTCCCTATTGCCTTCAGTTTGCAGCTGTACTGCATATACTCCCCAGGCTTAAGCGAGTCCCTCTTATCAGTTCCCGTGCAACCCATACCTTTGAAAGCATCATCAGCCCACCAAATCCCAGAAGCAACATTTCTAACCTCGATATTACCCGAATTTCTGACTGTAACGGATACCGAGAACTCCTGACCCTGATAGACTTCGGATGGGAAGTTGTGGGAGATCTCTAGCTTAGCTCCACCCTCCACGTAATACCTGACTTCATCTCTGGATAGCATATCCTCACTCTTGCAACTCTGTCCAGCCGGGCAAGCTACTGCTTTAAGCTTCCTCTCACCTTCAGGCTCTCCCATCACCCCTTTGAACTCATAAGTCCCTGCTTTGACGTTGAAGTTCTCGAAGAGGGTCACTATGCTTCCATTCGGCTTCTCTACCCACACCTTCAGGTAGCTCGCGTCCCCATTTATGCTGCAGTAGAAGACTGCGCTCTCCCCTATCCTGTACCTACCGCCGTCCAGATTACCCACTCCCTTCCCCCCTCTGTCCGTCCAAACATCGACTTGGATCGATGGAGCTCCGGAGACCACTATCCTTATTGCTCTCCCAGGCTGGCCGTACTTCGAAGCTTTGCCAGTCGATATTATCGATTCCCAATCGCTCTGGCTCATGTCCCACACGTCGTCCCCATCGTTGAATTGAGGGGGATGATCGTTCGATGCGACCTCCTCGCAGCTATACATCCAGCCCGCGAATATCCCTATGTAATACGTCCCGGGGGTCTCGGGGGCCTTGAGGCGGAAGTGGTAGGATTGGATGCTCTCCCCATCCGGGGCATCATTAGTTATGCATGAGAAGCTCCCTCTCGTCCAGCTGGCGGTACCTATTACCGGCGTTATCCACGGCCCTCCCCTCACGTTGACTACCCTGACATCGAAGAAACCCTCTATGATATCGCCGGGCTTGACGTAAACGGCTTGGGAGGGATCGTATATCTTCACACCGTTTACCTCAGCGAAATAGAAACCCGGGGATATGGGGTACTCAACCGCCAGGTAGTACTGAGCTGAGGGGAGGCATATAGGGAGGAGGATGAGCAAGATGGGTATGAGGACCCTAGAGCTCATCGCTGCACAGTAATCTTGAAAAATAAAAAGCTAATTATGGAAAAGAATTTTAACTTAAAGGTTAGCTGAGCTATTTTTGCGGTTAGTGTAAACTCGAGGCTTCCGCAAGCCTCAATTCATATTCTGAACTGAGGCCCGGCGATTCCCTCTGGGACTTCTCATGCAATGAGGATCTGATAGTCCGCTGAGATAGCGGAATAGATCTCGACATTAAAGAGATAGATGGTAAAGAGAAGATTAAGTTCGTATTGAACGGGTTCACCGGCAGGCATAAATGAAACTATTAGGAATTTCCGAAAGCCCCGGAGCTAGTGCTCGATATATCCGAGAGAATAGCCCAGAAAGCGCTTCAGAGTATAGCTAAGAGAATCGCTACAACCTCATAATCCTCGTAGGTTCTAGAGAATAGAGGCCTTGGATTTTAAGCGAAGGAAAATTTCGCAGATAAAATGGGAAGTTCCTTTACAATCTCCTGGATAATTTCTCCTCGAATAATTCCTCGAGAAGGTCGCTTACCCCTATGATCTCGAGGGCCGTTATCTTCCCGCTCCCCTCCTCCGTGAATAGAGTTACCGGCGTCCTAGTGGGGAGAGGCTCGCCAACTTCCTGCCTAACTGGCTCGCTGAACCTTATGAACAGGAGGTCATGATCTCTATCGAGATATACCTCCGTGACTTCCCTCGGCAGCTTTATTTCACATCTCCTCTCCAGAGAATAGATCAGCCCCTTCAGATCGAGCTCCAGCAATGTCTTCAAACCCACCTCCTCACCTTATACTAAGGTTTCGCTTTATAAGGTGTGAACGCTTAGTTTGAGACGATAAACTGAATTTTTGAGACATTATAGAAGGAGGCTTCAGCGAGAGCCAGGTGTCCGTTCCCGGGGATCTATCAATGGCGGGGATTTCGATGTTAAACAGCTGAGGGGAGCTTTCTGATGAACTAACAGCTTTTATACTTCTCCTGAGAGGACTCCCTATGAGAATAGAGGAGATAGCTAGAGGGCTTCCACCCATCAGGAAGATCTATCTGGAAGATTCTTACGCGAAGAGATGCGATAGCAGGATTTTGAGAGTCCTGAAGGAGAAAGGAAGCTACTATTATGTAGTCCCCGACTCCTCAATATTCCATCCCCTCGGAGGGGGACAGCCCAGCGATCAGGGTTGGATCCGCGGTGAGGGGTTCGAAGCGGAAGTGAGGAAGGTCCTAGAGAGCGATGATGTCATCGTGATCTACTGTAAGTTGATTAGAGGGGATTTAGAGGGGGAGGCTGAGCAGGAACTGGACTGGGAGAAGAGATACCTGGTGATGAGGTTGCATACAGCGGGTCACGTGATAGATAGGGCTATAGCTGATCTCATGGGGAGAGTTGAGACTTTAGGAGCTTTCCACGGCCCTCCTAGGGCTTATGTCGATTATAGAGCTAGTATAGATGAGAGCCTGCTGCCAGAGATAGAGAGGGGCGCGAACGAGCTCCTTGGGGAGAGGGAAGTCATTGTGAGGGAAGTGGCTTCGGAGGACCTCGAGAAAGTAATATATGGAGCTCCTAACCTCGGCAGGCTCCCCAGAGCTGAGAGGTACAGGATAGTGGAGATAAAGGGAGTGAATGCGATGCCTTGCACGGGCACTCACGTGAGGAACGCGGCGGAGGTGGGGAGGATCTCAATAACGGGGATCGAGAGAGTTGAGGGAGGGACCAGGATATATTACGGAGTATCCTGATGCAGGAGTTGGTAATCTGATTACCAAAAGATATTTAAAGAGCTGGTAATCTGATTACCAGGATGGAGGAGCAAAAATCCCTGGTGGAAGGGCAAGGATCTGGTAAAGAATGATCCTGATCTGAGGAAATGGTTGGATAGTAAGATAAAATGGGTCCCTGAAATAATAAATGATGTGAGTCTGGAGCCGTTCTCCCTGAACTTCATATTCGGGCCCAGGCAGGTGGGGAAGACAACTCTGATTAAATGATTAGGAAACTTCTGGACTCCGTGGAGGATCCCAGATCCATCTTCTATTACAGATGCGATATGCTCTCGGACTACAAGGAGCTCAATTCTCTCATAGGGGACTACCTGGAGATGAGGAGGGCTTACAAAATAAGGACATCCTACATATTCCTAGATGAGATAACGTTCCCGAGGGAATGGTACAGAGCTATAAAGTACAGGATAGACTCCGGGGGATCTGGAGAATGATGTCCTCGTTCTAACGGGCTCATGGAGCATGTTCATAAGGGGGGAAGTCGAGTCATTCCCGGGCAGGAGAGGGAAGGGGAGAGACGCTATATTCCACCCTTTGAGCTTCAGGGAGTTTTTGAAGGTGATGAATCCTGATATTTACAGATCCTTGGAGGTAATCAAGGGCTTAAATCCTTCTGAGATATGGGAGAAGTGCACGAGGACTAGGCCCTGGCTCGATGAAGTCAACAGGACATTCGAGAGCTATCTTGAATGTGGAGGGCTCCCTCTGGCCGTGAGATCACTGCTCGAGAGGGGTGAGGTGTCTGGGGAAGCGGAGGAAGCTTTCATCTCCTCCTTCATATCCGATATAGTGAAGCTGAGGAGGAATGAGGGAATAGCCAAGAGGATCCTGAAAGCTGTCTTGGAGAAGCTCCCATCGTCGATCAGTTTGAACAGCGTGGCGAAGGAGTTTGAGATAAGGTCTCATAAGACGGTCTTCTACTACCTCGATCTATTCGAGAAGATGTTCGTATTGAGGAACGTGTTCTTCATAGAGCCAAATAAACTTGTGGAGCTATATTACAAGCAGAGGAAGGTTCACTTAACGGATCCATTCCTCTACACAGTTTTCTCGCGGTGGTGCATGACTGAAAGGCCCAGCTTGAATGCGATCGTCGAGAGCGTTGTAGCGACTCATCTCGCCAGGAGGTTCAGCATTGGCTATTGGAAGAATAAGACGGAGATAGATATCGTGATACCGGATTTAGGAATGGGGATCGAGGTGAAATGGGGTGAGAAAGCGGAGCTTAGGGATAGGAGAGTCGGGAGGATAAGGGAAGTGATAACCCTAACGAGGAAAGAGTTCAGTGAGAGGCCGATAGCCGTCCCGATGAGCTTGTTCCTCGGATGTCTCAATATCAAATGAGCTCCTGAAGTATGAAATTGAGCCGATTCGTTGTAGGGAAAGCATTTTATCCTCTATAAACCCGAATTTCCTCCGATTCCGGAATAATATTTTTAAGGGACGCTTGATCCGCCCTTCGCGGCTGAAAGCCTCTCCTTTCAAGATAACCCGGAGGAGCAGCTATCTGCATGGAGCTTGGGGCAAGTATTTAAAATGGGAAGGGGTCGAGGCATCCGATGGAGGCATTGATATTCCCGGGTAAATCGAGGAAGGCGTTCCTCATCGATGAGAAAGATATGGAAACAGCCTTAAAGGAACTTTCCTTACCCGCTCATTTAATAGACTCGATAATGAGGGAGGATAGGCAGAGAGCTATACCTCACGATGGATTGACCCTCATCCTGAGGAGGTTCACATTTGAGGAGCAGCTCGAGCAGCACCCCTTCATAATCCTGCTCAGGAACGACTTCATCGCGATAATATCGGGGAAGGACTTTCTGGAGAGGATTAAAGAGGATTTTGAGAGGAATTCTTATGATTGCAAATCATCTTTAGATGTCTTCATGTCCCTCTCCCTCTTAAGGCTCGTTGATGAATACTACAGAGTTTACGATGCCATAGAGGATGAAATAGATGAGCTTGAGGATGAAGTATCGGAGAATCCCTCTAAGATAGGGATAGATGAGTTCAGGAGGGTGAGGGACTCTCTGATAAGGTTCAGGAGGGCCCTCTACTCCTTCAGGGAAATAGCATCCCTGATGCTCGGTAGGGGAGTATATGAAATATCGGATAATGCTGAGAGGATAATTCAGGAGGTATATGAAGATTTAGTACAGTTAATGGATATGGTTGAGTCTCAAAGGGAGAGACTCGCCGATGTAAGGGATCTGCACCTATCCGCTCTCTCACTGTCTTTAAATGAGATTATGAAGAAGCTCACGGCTGTAAACGTGATAGCTCTTCCCCTCATCATAATAGCCGGCATATACGGGATGAACTTGATGATACCTGAGGCTAAGTGGCCATACGCGTATCCAGCGGTTCTAATAGCGATGTTCTCCATCGCTTTTCTCCTCACCCTCATCCTGAGGAGGAAGGGGTGGATATAGTTCAGCCACTGCAGGATTAGCTCTTTTAGCTGATAAGTAGTTGGTCAGCCCCTTGAACGACTAGAAGGCCTCATTTTAGCTCCACAGGATCCAAATAGTTGAGGAGGCAGAGTCGTGCAATCTTCGTGATCCCCTGGTGGATTAGATATTTAAAATGGCTCTCAACCTCCTCACAAATTCCTTAACATCCCTAACTGAAAGTTCGACTTCCCTCGACGGCATCCAGTTCTCATAGAAGTTCTGGTGGAGAGCATTTGCGGTCCTCCAGAGGTATCTCAGCTCCTCATCACCCAGCTTCTCAGCCAGTTCATCGGCATACTTCCACAATTCCGCATGACTTCTGAGCTCCCTGCCCTCTTTAGCAGCCAGGGCTTTGAGCATTTGAGAAGCTGCACCCCATGCTTTCTCGGATGCCTGAACATAATCTTTCCTCGCTAGGAAATCTTCAGCTTCCCTCAAGTACTTCTCGCATAGCTTTAAGTGAAGCTCGACATCGGCCTCTGGATCCATACCGAGTTGCTTCAGGAGGACCTCGGCTATGTACTCCTCTAAGGATTTGCCCTCATATTCTGCCATCTTCCTCACATTCTCTAAGGCCTTACTAGGTAGCGTTATCGTAACTGAGGACATTTCCCTCTTATCTTCTCTAACGCTACTATTTTTAAAAGTTTCTCCCGAAGGGATAGTAGACTTCTACTACTGTTCTGGTAGCAGCCTAATGAGTATTATGAAACGCTCTGAGAGTTTACACATGATCCTATTGTTGTGAAAGGAATCAGGACCATTCGAAAGGAGTAGACACCCATCGATCGGAGCCCTTTTTAATATCCTCTGAACCCCTTCGGAAGCATTAGATTTTAAAATGCGGGATGACCTCTCTATTTGTCTCTCTACTTGGGAGATCTTCTTACGAACACCTTTGAGAGGATATTTCATTTTCCTTCCACCTGAGTCTCTTAATTTTTATCGATATCGCAGTGTTAAAGTCAGATAGTACAGCAACAGTGGGTCGCTAATTGACGAAAGATGATTCGGCATTCCTCAAAAAAAATAAAGACTTACCGCGCGATAATCCGGTGAATGTTATGGAGGTCCTAAGACTCGCCGTAGTGTTAGGCCTCCTGATATTATTGATGGAACCATCAGCGATGATATATGCTTTTGCAAGACTATCCGGCTATACGACGGGGCACTGGGCTGCGGATTGGTTCTGTAGTGTTGTAGGTTTTGGTAGAGGTACTGCGACGCTCGTTAAATGGTTGGTAGATGAGGGTGTAATAAAAGGAACAAGTATTATAGCAAGAGCAGCCATTCCAATAGCTAGTCCAACCCCTCTTGGTTGGGCTCTCTTGGCGGTAACCATAGGATGCGGATGAGGGGGTTAAGGACGAGCGCCGAGAAAATTCTTGACAATATCTATGCTTTTTTTATTTTTATAATTACGGCCAGTATAGGAATGGCCGTTTTCTCAGGTCTGTTGAATATCTTCAATGCTCTTCTAATTTCAATACTTTTAGATATAGCTTTTGTAGCCATCTCATATTATCTAGAATATCGAATGCGGGTACGTGAAGAGAAGCCCTCCGAAATCCTATTGAGCTATATCTTCTTAGATGACGTTCTCCTCCTCTTCCTATATCAGTGGACCATAATATTTCCTATGATAATCCCGTTGCTCATCTCAACGAAAGGTTCTCCATTTCATGTGATCCTTTTAGCCCCTTTGGGCACAATAGCTTGGATTTATCTCACGACTAAGTTCCCTCTCTTTTCTTTTCTCACGAAAATCGAACCACTGGATTATCAGGTCCCCTATAAGGTGTACGTAGCTAAGTATGAGAGGGCCGGTAAGTTCAAGGAGAAGCTTGAGAAAGCTAATGCTAATGCTCTTGTCTCGGGGATAATTAGGCCCAAGATAATATTACTACCCTCCTTATTCGAATTCCTGAACGAAGATGAGATAAGGGGGGTTATCGCTCATGAGATAGGGCATATTGTGCACAAAGATCACTTAAAGTCCTTATTCCCGATTACAGTGAATATAATCAGTGTCGAGTTCCTCGCCTTATTCTTTTATTACAGTTATGTCGTCGGAGACGATAAAGTCGGTTCTCTTTTCTTCATGCTCGGGATGCTGTTATCAGTGATCCCATTCTTTTTCTCGTTCTATGTGAGGAGAATGGAGCTTAAAGCAGATCTATATGCAGCGCGTGCCGTGGGGAAGGATACGTACATATCGGCACTGAGGAAGCTCCATGAATATGGCATCCCTCGCGATTGGAGTGGAGATCACCCTCCATTAGAGAAGAGGATAGATTATGTCCTCAAAAACTGAGGTTACGAAGATAATAAGCGTAAGTACTCCTTTCTTATTGGGATTTGCATGCGGATTACATGAGGGAGCATCGCTCGGAGCTCCAGAGAATATATGTGAACCCTTCATCCATCTCTTCACAAAAATTTTATTTATGAATTCTCTTCTTACTTTGAAGATAATATTGAGCAGTATGCTCTTCTGGATCCCAGTCCCATATTATCTCTTCGCTATTGGATATATCTATGGCTCGATAATAAGCTTAGGTTCCCTTATCTCCGATCCCATTTATATTCCTGCAATATTTTCCTACTCCATCTTCGAGATATCGGGTTATCTCGTAGCCTCTTATGTGAGCCTAGATCTTGCCATAAGCTTTTACAGATTTATCAGAAGAGACTATATATCATATCTCCATACTGGCTATTGTAGAAATTTTATCATAATAATAGTATCTTTTACTTTAATTCTTATCGGAGCTCTTATAGAATCTGCTCTCATAGGATTGAGGTGTTCCTCTTGAAAAAAGTCTGGCTCTTTCCCTTTCTATCATATGCCTCCGCTTCCCTTTCCCTCTTTCTAGTATCAATCTATGATAGGAAGTGCTGCACCTGAGCTCTCTTCTCTCCTCCTCTTTGGATCTTTCCTATATTTCCTCATTATATGGATGCTTGTCTCCTCGATTTTGTGGTTTTTCGAGCAAGCTAGCTTTAGCTCCTCTATGCTATGTGCAGGAACTGGTATAGGAGGATTCTCTATCTATAACATCTATTACATTGTTGTGGAATATTCATCAGAGAGTACGACCCTCCTGTTGAACTTCTGGTATTTGCCCTACTTCCTGTCCTACATTCTGTCCCTATCTCTAACATTCATAATAGCTACGAGAACTGGGGTTGAGCTTAATTTGAAGAAAGCCGCGATAACTTGGCTAATAGTTTACCTAGTATCTTGGATCAAAGGCATTTAGCGGTATAGCTCGTCCCTCATAATACACCTTGAGTGGAGCTTTAGATTGTAGTCATTCGCGGAGCTCCCTGTGAGATATTATTTAATTCATCTCCTCTCTCTAAGCCCCTTCACGATCTAAATTCCCAGCCTGAGGCTCATAGGCTACCCTCACTGCATTTCGAAACGGCTCACTTAACTCCTACCCAAGGAGTCGGGGAAGAGCTCTCAATCCCTACTTAAGCATTCCGATTTCAGATCCGCGACATTCCTCCGGAAGCTTACATTAAGGAGTCTATCTTTGATCTTCATCCCTCCTAGCTATCGAGATAGGCTTCCCCTCTACGAGAGCTTTAGTTACCTTCCTCCTCCCGGATTCCAGGATCCTCCAGAATGTCGTCTTAGTGAGCCCCATCATGAGGGAGGCCTCCTCTATCGTCCTATTATCGAGATGGATGAGCTTCATGGCCTCTAGCTCATGCTCATAGAGTACGATAGCTTCATCAGATTGGTCAACTGAGTAATGCCTGAAGTAGAACGGGGGCCTCCCCCTCCTCCTGCATCTCCTCATGATGCTACCATCGAAGCCCTCCATTTTCCGCAGATTTAAAGCTTTTCGAATTTTAATGATGTCATCACGCTCACAACCGAAGGCCCCGCCCTTGAGCGCGGGGAAGGGACCAGCTGAACGAGGTAAAAAAGCGATGTTGAAGGCGCTCATTCAGGTCTGTGCTAAGACCAAGCTCTCCATATGCATTCCCAGCTCCTTAGCCCTATCTGAAGCACCCTTGATAGCGTATATTATCCCAGATTTGACCCTCATCTCCTCCATAACGCTTATCCCAGCTATAGTAGTTCCGCCGGGCGTGGTCACGAGATCCCTCAGTTGAGCTGGATGCATACCTGTCTCCTCCAACGCCCTCACTGTCCCTTCCATGAGCTTGAGGAGCATTTCATAAGCTAGCTCCCTGGGCATACCGGCTGCCACTGCACCTAGAAGCATGGCATCTATTATCTCGCTTATCAGGGCAGGGCCGCTCCCTATCAATGCTGTTATCGGGTCCATATACTCCTCTGGCACTCTGAAGACATATCCCAGCTTCCTGAATATCCTCTCCGCGACCTCGATATCCGATTCCCTAGCGCTCCTCCCGGCGGATATCGCAGTCACTGATGCCCCTATTATCGCGTTTATGTTGGGCATGGCCCTCACTATCCTGGCCTTAGGGAATTCGCTCTCAAGCATGGACGTCCTCACTCCAGCTAGGACTGAGATCACTAGCTTCCCCTCCAGATGCCTCGATAGGGGGAGGAGGTCCCTGAGATGAGAGGGCTTCACTGAGAGGATTACTACGTCTGCTATCCTGCAGGCCATCGAATTATCCTTAGTAGCTATGGCCCCTACTCTCCTCACCCTCTCTATTGTCTCATCGCTCCTTCCAGTCCCTATAACGTTCCATTCATCCTTCAATGCTCTCAAAATAGCTGTCCCTATCTTACCAGCTCCTATGACAGCTAGGGTCTGCCTACTCGAGTCGAGGAACTGAATCGACCATACGGCTTCGGGAAATGCCCCTATATAAGCTTTTCTAGCGAATGGTATTATTAGCTAGAGTCAAGTAAGCTCATGCCCAGGTTCGTTGTACAGGAGCATCACGCTAGGAGGCTCCACTGGGACTTGAGGCTGGAGATGGATAATGTTTTGAAATCCTGGGCCCTGCCCAAGGGCGTCCCCGAGAAGAGGGGAGTCAAGAGGCTGGCCATAGAGACTGAGGACCACGATCTCTCCTACATAGATTTCGAGGGCAGGATACCGGAGGGGATGTATGGAGCCGGTGAGGTGAAGATATGGGACTCCGGCGAGTATGAATTGCTGGAGAGGACGGAAAATAAGATAAAGTTTTTAGCAAAAGGGAGGAAAATGAATGGAGAATACGTACTCATAAAGACGAAGGTAGGATGGCTGTTGATGAAGGCTTGATCTTAACAATAGTTAAAAATAAGGAGCTTCAGCTAATTGGGGGAGATCTTGTTAACGGAGGATGAGATAGACCGTTACGCTAGGCAGTTGGTACTCAGAGATATAGGTTTGAGGGGCCAGGAGAGGCTTAAGAGCTCCAGAGTAGCGATACTAGGGATGGGCGGGCTGGGGACACCTGCAGCCCTCCTGTTAACGAGGATGGGCATCGGGTTCATCAGGATAGTTGATAGGGATATAGTTTCTGGGACCGATCTGCACAGGCAGGTCCTCTTCAACTTAGACGACGTCGGATTACCGAAGGTAGAAGCTGCTAAGACTTCCCTGAATAAGATGAATCCTGATGTGGAGATAGATGCTATCGCAACCCCCATCCTGAATGAAAACATAGATAAGCTCATAGAGGATGTCGATCTCATAATAGATGGCTTGGATAATATCAGGACGCGGTACATAATCAATAGAGCAGCTTTAAGGATGGGGAAACCTTACATATTCTCAGCAGCTGTCGAGATGTTCGGTATCGTGAGCACGATAATCCCTGGGGAGACCCCATGTCTAGAATGCTTCTACTCCGGGCTCCAGGATGAGTTCCTGCCGCGATGCGCTGTCGTGGGAG
>Ga0080004_1089603_pt1 | contig 14860 bp, 16 predicted proteins | sample WasSprMetagenome_FD_69207 | JGI IMG/M metagenome (GOLD analysis project Ga0080004, IMG submission 69207) | Sulfidic aquatic microbial communities from Washburn Spring, Yellowstone National Park, USA - WS (SPADES assembly) (version 2) | ecosystem: Environmental > Aquatic > Thermal springs > Hot... | reverse complement strand
TACTGGATTAGAAAAACCCTCCTCCTCAAATGCTGATAGGCTTCTACAGACCTACATAACTTATCGCTATATTTAAGCCTATCGACAATTCACCCCACGGTTAAAACCGTAGGCTTTCTTGTCGATTTCATGTAAGCTTCCCTGTCGACTCCCAGTAAAGGACTGAAGTCAGCATTGCTTATTCTTCAATATATTTTTATTTGTGAACAGACAAATATTATTTTAGTGATGCTGGGGATGCCGAGATATACTGGGAGAGCTAACATGTCAAAGCATAACGACCTCGAACGAAAGGCCCTTGATATAATAATGAGGATGGGGGAGAAGGGCATATTACAGTCAGAGCTCTGGCGTGAAATAAACGCCACCAGTAGAGAAGGTTCCAGAATATCTATAAGGCTTGAGAGCAAAGGATTGATTTATCGTGAACCGGAACTCTCAAAAGGGAGATGGACTTATAGGCTTTATTCGAAGCGTCAAGTAGTCTCAATAGATTCAATAATTGATTGCCCATGCGTCTCATGTGAAGAGAACTCGAAATGCGGTGCTGGAGGCAAAATCTCCCCTAATGAATGTGAGAAATTAACGCGATGGATCCTTGAAGCGGACCCAAAGTAAACAGGCGATTTAATGGTGGACAATTAATGTCTAAAGAATGGCTTACAAAGCGGAGAAGAGATTTCTACTATAGAAAAGCTAAAGAAGAAAATTATAGGTCGCGTGCAGCATACAAGCTTATGCAAGCCGTTAAAAAGTATGGCTTCATAAAGCCAGGTGACGTTGTTGTTGATTTAGGTTCAGCGCCTGGAGGATGGCTGCAGGCTGCTAGACAAATAGTGGGAGAGAAAGGTTTTGTTCTAGGGATAGATATTAGGGAGATCAAACCCTTAGAGTATGAGAACGTCTACGCTATTATTGGCGATGTTAGAGATCCCGATATAATTGGGAGAATTAAGGCTATTTTGCCACGTCCAGCAGATGTTGTTATATCCGATATATCACCAAACATTTCTGGAATCTGGGAATTAGACCACGCTAGGCAGATAGAGCTAGCGGAATTTTCCCTCCACATAGCTCTTTCAATACTTAAAGCTGGTGGAAATTTCTTCACAAAAGTCTTTCAAGGCGAACTCCTTAATCAATTCTTAGACAACGTTAAAATATATTTCAGCCAGGTTAGGGTCATGAAGCCGGAAGCCAGCAGAAAAGAGAGCGCTGAAATATATGTACTCGGGGCAAACTATAGCTCGCAGGCTAAACGTGAAGTAAATTAATGCTAAAGGAGCATTAAGCCTGCACTTAACATACAGTGGAATATAAGCCCGAATGAGTATAGGCGAATAATGTGCCTACATGTAGACTGAGGATAAAATAACCGTAAAACTAATCTACAAATATCGCATAAAGGCTTTTTTCAACTTGCCGCTATACTTAAGCTCATTAAACCCGCTTACGGTAGGCTTTCCTGTCAGATTTTCGTAAAATTATCGGGGATTGCGAACCCCTTTAGCAATATTTAAAACTGCGTTTACTATTGTTTTTAATCCGTTTATTTCCATAACTTTCCTCTGGATATCTTCAGCTCTCGTTCTATACGAGTCATCCAATAAAATGTGCCTCACCATTTTAAGGAGAGCTCCCACACTTAAATCGCTCTGCTCTATGACTTCAGCTATCCCCATTTCCTTAACTCTTCTAGCATTGTTTGCCTGCTCAGTATGGCTGGGGGTGGGTATGAGTATCATTGGCTTACCGTAGTAAATGTTCTGCGCTAATGTACCGTGTCCAGCTCTGGAAATCACAAGGTCGGATGCCTTCAGATACTCAAATCTGTTTGGAATCCAATTATAAACCGTGAAGTGGCGCTTATATTTAGCCACCTTGATTGGATTGCTTGGGCTGCCAGTTGACATAACAATTTGATAATCGCTTGGAAAATCCATAAATATTCTCCTTAGAACCTCAATTATGTAAGTCCGCTCCTTCAGAGGCCCACTTATAGGCGCAAATATCAGCGGCTTATCAGCATCTAAACCAAGGCTTTCACGCAAATCCTCTTTGCTCGGTAATTCATCGGGGTAGACTGGTAGTATTGGACCAACAAAGTTCACATGCTTATAATAGGCCATCGGCATTTTAAGATTCCCAGATGATATTGTGTAGGGTGGTGGAAAATCTGGAATCATGAGTGGAAATGTCCCACTAATCCATATCTTACCTATTATCGCCAACTCTCCGGTATCCACTATTTTCGCAAGCCTAAGAAGCCTCTTTTTTCTAGGTATTATTATCTGAAATTGATTAACTATGCATAAGCTTGGAATGTCAAGCGCTTTCGCAGCCAGCATTGTTGAGGCGCGGGAATCTGAAATAACAACATCAGGTTTAAATGCTCTCATAAATCTGATTTCACTCTCAACTTGCCTCGTAAATATAAAAGCCGCCAAAAAGGGACCAGGTTTAATCAGGGTCTGCCTAAAATCTATTGTTCCATCAGGCTTAGTCATAGCCCTCATTGAGGGGGACACAACCACTTGATATCCTTCTCCCCTAACATATTCAACAGCATCTTCATAGGTTGAGAATAATATTTCAGCGCCCATATCCCTAAGCTTATTAGCTATCGGTATGCAGCGCCCAGCATGCCCAAACCCGATGCCACATACTCCGAAATATATCCTCATCGCGAACCTAGTCCCCTCTTTAAAGGATTAACTAACATAATTGAAGTATTATTACTAATAGAATTCACCTCCCTATACATTCTTAACATTTATGGAAAAAGGACCTATAGTGCTAGAAGCGCATTAACCAAAAATAAGTAAATTGTGAAAAGACCGATTGCTATTAACAGTTTTTCTCTTCCTTCTGCGGCTTCAAGCTATGCTGAAATGCGTACTTATTATAGAGCCTATAATATATGCCCCCAATAGTTACACTATTTTCGCCAATACCCAAGAAGGAAATACAATATTACAACAAGACCTAGAGACATAAGGAAGATCCGAGAGAATTTAAGTGGCCTAATAAGCATAACTATCGTTATCATGGCCGCTGACGCCCTAGCCATTGCTACACTCAACTCATAGAAGCACAGGCTTAAAATAGGGGATAAAATTCCACCTGGAAAGAAAGCGATTATTATTTTAGCCCGCCCCAACTTCTTTCTCTAAGGTGCTTCCGAAAACATATAGAAATATCATGTTCCAGAATTAGATGTATTAGGCTTGCATATGTGACATCCTCCCCACGATTTAAGTCGTTGGGTCTCCAGCTTTTCCCCTTCTGGTTAGGCTTCACTGGTTCGCCCCGCTCCGCTGGAAGCATGGCTTACGCCACGAAGCATTCAGCCCGGCCCTTCTCGGCATTGCGCTCACATGCCGATTTAAGGGCGTCGGTTCCCGCACGTTAATGAGATGTGGGGCTAAAAATGCAAAGCCCCCAGCTCGAAACATCCAATTTAAGGCAAAAATATGTTTTGCGGCTTAATTCTAGTTGATTTTTTGAAATTCCTCCATCTTTTCTAATTCTACCTTTTTTATAGTTTTCTCGCAAATTTAGACTTTATTTTTCAGTTAAAACTAAAAATTTACCTTAATTCTCGATTAAATTTGATGAGGATGAAAATTCATCCACCGAAGAAAAAAGATAAAAAATTCCCGAAATGGAAAGAGAAGGCAAAATATTAATAAAAGATAATTAAGCCACAAAAATGCTTTAGGAAGGATGCCATTTAAATTTTGCCCATTTTTCATCCTAGAGTTCTGGGTTTTCTTGGAACCTATCTTTATAATCACCACTCCAAAAATTTGTTGATTTTTTCCAAATAAGTGTTTGGGTCAGTTTCTCTAATCATGCCGCTATCAACATCGATCATATATATTGCGTGGATGCGGGCGTTTCTTATTTCTTCAAGGCTAACTGGTGGATTGCTGTAGTATAGGTCACATAAAGCTTTAATCTCCTTAATTTCGCTACTTGTTCGGTAGCGCGGTGGCTTAACTAATGCTAGTGGAAACCATAACGTGTAGTATGGTGGAATAGCTAAAGCAAATTTTTCCGCATAAACACTATACCTCGCTATCTTGCTTGTTACCCTGGCCTTACAGTAGGTTAACGGGTCAACAGCGTGTTCAGGCGGAACGTAACCTGTCTCAACCTCCACTATTAAGCTACCTAAGCCCTTTAAGGCATAAATGTCACATGATATTCCATTCAAGGCATACTCTAAGTCAACATGGTATCCAGATAAGATAAGATATTTAGCACATACTATCTCCATGATGGAATGATTAATTTTAACAGCATTTTTCTTATAAAGAAGGATGAGCTTATCCCTTAACCTTAAAATTTGCTGACAAACCCTATCACTCTCTCCACTACAAAGCCTATTAACAACAAGATTCAAATCTTCCTCAAACCGCTCAACAGACTTTTCTAATACCATAACCAAAAAAATATTGAATTTTAGATTTAAAAATTTGTGCAAAAGTTTTATATAGAGTAAAAATTATAGAAAATTATGCCAAGCCGGGAAGTAGGCTTTAAGTACCGCGTTTAAGCAAAGGGCATACCAGCCGAAACGGCTGAAGGCTGGTATGCGATAAAGACTTTGCTTAAACGGGCCGGGCGGTACTTAAGGCTTAGACCCGGCTTGGATCTTTAAGTTTTATCAAATTTAATTATTCAATTTTGCAGCTTAATGCTTTGTTTTTCTTTCATTTTTCAGCTAGCTGCATTCAATTTAGTTTTGTAGGTTTATTATCATGTTGTATACGCTTTAGCTAATAGTTTTTAGTAGGTTTCCATGTTTTTAGCCATTTTTCCGTGTAGGCTTTTGAATACTGTTTCAGCACTCCATCGCCCACCATAACTTTTTCGCTTGTCTCCATTCCTCCTCATTAATTCCTCTTAAGTATTATGACTGAGCTGCGCCTCTCAGGAGGACCCCTATCTGAGCAGAGCATAATTTTTAGATGAATCGTATGCTTCATCCATAAATGCCTCAATAGTAGCCCTATGCCTTGAAGCGTTCGCCATTAAGCTTGGCAGAACTTTAGAGTCATGCATGTCACCTGTAGTTACATGCATTGCTGCAACCTCCTTAGTTTTAACGTTTACTGCGAAGTGTATCTTAATGTAGCGTTTCTTCCCACCATATAGTCGCTTAACTCATCCGCTTATGGACGCTTACACGGATCGAATCAACAGCTATAGTAACCGGCCCATCATATCTGCTTAAGGATTTGTATGGGCTTAAATCAAGCATAAGAATACGCCTCCTAATCCACGAGTAGTTTATTGTTGGAAGCCTTGGAATAAGCCTATGTAGGGATCTAATGAAACCTTCAATCTACCTATAAGGCATAGAGAAAAAGTATCGGACAATAGATAAAAAACGATATATGTAATCTTGAATGGGCGCCTTAACCCTACTATTATTTAAGAGGCTAAGCTCGTAATCATTAAGGGGGCCTAGGCTAAGTAGGAGTTCACCATGCCTAATAAGTCTCTCACCAACAGCACTCTAATCTGTATAAGAAAGATAGATAAACAGAGAAATTAATTAAGCCATAAGGCAAATTATTCAGCTTCTATTTTCTTTAGCTGTCTTCTATACATCTCTATTATTTCATCTACTCTTGTAGCATCTTCCGCCGACTTGTCTGTTCGATATCTTCCAGTAAATCTTGGGAATCTTATTGCGAGTCCGCTTCCCTTTCTTATTAAATCTCTTGCACACGTATGAATTGGACTTAAAGTTATTTCAGCGCCAATAACCTCTATAACCATTTTCGGCAGGAACCATACGTCAGCCTCAAGGTTTGAGTTAACTCTTGGATGCCTATGTCCTATCCTATATGGTTCAAGCATTTTTGGAAGATTCTGCAAATCTTCATCTGTAAAGCCCGACCCGCACTTACATATAGTCTCAAACGTATCGTTCTCGTGATTGTAAGCTGCTAGAAGCAGAGCGCCATATGTTCCAGCCCTTTTACCCCTACCATGAAAAGCTCCCACAACAACTAAGTCAACAGTATCTGTCATCTCGCTCTTATAGTCCCGCTTATATTTAATCCACAGCCAACCTCTTGCTCCAGCCTGATAAATCGCATCGTTACTTAATGATTTACAAACTAGACCCTCACATCCAGCTTCAACAGCTTCCTCAAAGAACCGCTCCAAATCTTCAGTATTATCTACAATCAAATATTTAGCTAGCTGGAACCTTTCGCTCTGCTTTATTATCTCCTCAAGAACCTTATGCCTAACCGGATAAGGCTCAAGAGTCAAGTCCCTTCCATCCACATAAAGGGAGTCAAATGCGAAGAGAGAAACTGGATATTCAATTGCTGCCTTCGCAATATCGTATTTACGTCTCCTATGCATAAGCTCTTGAAAGGGCATCATTTCACCAGTATCTAGGTTTACTGCAACGCATTCAGCCTCTATAATAGCTTCTTTAGCCTTAACGTGAGTTCTAACTAGTTCAGCAGCGTCCGGATACTGGCTTGTTATATTCTCTAGCCTTCTAGAGAACAGTATGACCTTGTCACCGCTCTTATGAGCTTGTATTCTCTCCCCATCATACTTATATTCGGCAATACATTTTCCACCCAATTTCTCAAGTATCTCGCTAGGTGAGCTAAGTCTCTCAGCCAGCATCGGCCTAATTGGATTTCCAATCGAAATCTTGAAGCTTTTGAGGGCTTCAATCCCGCCTTCAGCAACAGCTCTTGCAACCTTACCTAGATCAGAGGATAAATTGTAAGCTCTTTCAATTATCTCCCTCGCATACTTTCCTCCACCATAGGCTACTGCTAAAGCATCAAGAACCGTCATATCGGCTATTCCAAGGCGGAGTTTTCCTGTAACTGTTCTAATAATATATTTTGCATCTTTAGGTGAAGCATCCGCCAAAAGCCCTGCTAGAAGATTAACTTTCAAATCTATTGATCCTTCACCTGAAGCCCTAGCTATTTTATCAAGCGTTTGATAAACTCTCTCCACAGTTAACGGCCTTCTGAAGAAGGCTACTTGACGCTTCTTCTGGAGAAATCTTTGAGCTGTCTCACCTAAATCACCAGTCTTAGCTAAATCCTCCTCAATCTCACTCTCTTTACATCCAGAAGCTTTAGCAAGAGCCCTTATAGCGAGTTTCTCTGCAACACCAAGCTCTATACCCATGAAATCAGGGTATAGCTTACCTTGGGTTAAATAAACTACTTTATCGATGATATCTTTTGGTGTTCTTTTAAAAAAATCAACTAAATAATCCGTCATTTCAAGCCTCTTCGTTGTGCTCTCAATCTTTTCATACGCTTCTGTAACTAGGGAGTAATCCATCATTAACCCTCTAAACCGCTTAACATAAACAATATATTCTTGTGACACCAACCATTTAACCTTAGCTTAAACAATCATGCAAAAATGATGATTAATTACTGAAATAATTAGCATATCTCCAGGTAGATGCGAGCACTACATTTATGTATATGGCGGCATGTTAATTAATAGAAAACCTTATTTAGGTTTCCCGTAAATTTTATTGTGAGGGCGGGGATGGTGAAATACTATTAAGCAATGGTTAGGAGTGGAAAATTCAGCTAAAAAATAGTGGAAAACCATCCCCGCCCTCGCGACTATTCATTTAGTCTAGTTTTCTTCCGCAATTTGGGCAGTATACTGCATCATATGGTAAAAGTTGCCCGCAATAATAACAAAACCTTATCTCTTTTTCTTTCGTGCGAGTTGTCTCCCATCTTATAAGATGATGGTAAAGCTGTGTTACGCTTATGGGAAAAATGGGCTCAATAAATGAGATAACCGTGATCCTAATTATCTCCCTCACTAAGATTTGCCGGTAAATCTGATAAAATGATATTAAAAGAAACTCTACAGCCAAATATGTTACCACGAAGATTATGAATATTGCTAATAGAAGCAAAAATATATTCCACCACTTATTGTTAGTTAATTCTTTACTTCTCCGCAAACTGTTGAAGACGCTTAACTTTTCATGCACTAATGCTGGGATAGCTAGGCTGAAAATAATCATCATAAGCACGCCTGGAAGAACCAGAAGGATAAAACCTAATATTATTAGCGCTCCGGTTATGAAGCCAACTGCTAGAATTCGCAAAAGAAGATTCGATGCTAATATTAATGTAATGTGCTCCTTTAATGTTGCTTCTTTATTCTCTAGAATATCCAAAGTATACTTGGCAACTATGCTATTACCCACACATGTCACAATCCAAGATGCTAGGAAGAAAAGAGAGAAAATTGATGTGATGTTGACGCCATAATTAATCAGCCAATTGAGGAGCTTATCTATGGAGTCGTATGGTGGATTAAAATTGGGTATAAGAAGATTCGCAGCATACATTAGAAAAGCATTAGCTATGTTTAAGATTAAAAATATAGTGAAAAAAGTTTTTATTCTACTTACATATATGGAGAATGATTTATCTAAAATATCTAGTACCGAAATACTGTGGAAGGAATTTTTAACACTTATTTTCATTCTTTCAACCGCAGAAAAATTTATGAAAACAAAAATAGGTGGGATTTATTTTAGAGACTTCAATGGAAAATAGCAGTCTTTCCTATCTTCACTTCTTTACGTATTCACGAAACTTCTTACCGCAATGCTCATAAAGTTTTATGTGAACTTTAGGACCTAAATCCCACTCTTTCACAAGTTTTGCTTCTTGACCGCAAAGTGGACATTTCATTTTTTAGCCTCCTAAAGTACACTAATTATAGACGTATGGTGAGTATTTAAGATTTAAAATTTTAAGTCTCAAAATTTTAATCATTAGTCCTTCACTTTTAATTTTCTTCACGCATCCCATACACCTTTATTCTCTTCTCCACAGACGTGGCAACTAACTTCACCTTCTCACGCAGTTACAATGCTAAGGGTGAATAATTTATGAGTAGGTTCCAGCATAGTACTGACCTCTTAAACCTATCGCTTTTGCCTATTGGGTTTGATGCTGCATCGTTGAAGAACATTTTTTTGTCCTCTGATTAAATGATGAGCACACTGGTTCTATAATGTTAAGTCGAGAACCTTAAGCTCAACCCGGACCCTACTTCCCAAAAGAGGTTCTTGCTGACACGAATAGATAAACATTGTCAGGATTAACTGTAAGCTTAAGAAATTTAATTTCAATCTCATCAGCAACTTAGCATATTATCTGCTCCAGCCTCTCTTTATTTTTCCCAACCATGACCAGTTTCTGCCTCTTCGAACACCAAACTATACAGTGCTTGATTAGGAAGCCTTTGCTTTCTCGAATGTTGATAGGCTTCCACAAGCCTACATTAAATCTGTCGCTATATTCAAGCTTATTAACAATTCACCCCGGTTAAAACCGTAGGCTTTCTTGTCAACGCCGACCGTAAGCTACGTAATGGTGCAGCTATCTTATAATTCCGTAACCGATTAACCTCCATCTTCCCATTAGTTTCCGACTTATCGCAATCCTCGAGTTTTCCTCAGCGCAAACTGGACGCGTGAGCTTGAGACTAATATTTTCGCTCTTCACGTGTGTAACGTTTCCAGTAGTAATGGCTGTTCCAACATCCAATAGGAGGGGTTCCCCAATACTTATCTGTTTAACTTCAATCTGCTCTTTTGCCCCAACAACGCGTTCAAAAAGGTGGGCTTCCACTGTTAGCTCGTATCTTGTTGGTGGAAGCGAGCCTGGTTTACCAGCAACGTTCCCAGATAATCCGTCAGCTTTAGTTAAGGATGGATCTAGAAGAGTACCAACGCCAACTAAGCCTCCACATACAGCCTCATCAACATATCTGCCGCCTGCATGTAAACTCGTTATTTTTGTGAGAAGCGATTCATATACCCCTTTAGACTGACTGACTCCAGGCTTTATCTCAATATCCTCTCCAACCTTGAATTTACCTTGGAGTATTGAACCTCCTATAACCCCACCAACAAGGTTCTCGATTGAGGTTCCAGGCTTATTTACATCGAATGATCGAACGATATACATGCGCGGCGGCTTTGAGGGGTCTCTTGGTGGTGTTGGAATATATTTTTCTATCGCGTAGAGTAGCAGGTCTATGTTAACTGAGTGAAGGGCTGACACTGGAATTATGGGCGCTCCTTCAGCTACAGTTCCCTTCGTGAATTCAATTATTTCCTTGTAGCTTTCAAGAGCCCTCTTCCTATCAACAAGATCAATCTTGGTTTGAGCTATAACTATTCTGTTGACACCTATTACCTCTATTGCCGCCAGGTGCTCTCTAGTTTGAGGTTGAGGGCATGGTTCATCAGCAGCTATAACTAGTATAACACCATCCATAACAGCGGCTCCAGAAAGCATTGTCGCCATCAAAGCTTCATGTCCAGGCGAATCAACAAAGCTCAGTGCTCTAACAAACTCGCCTTTTGCTCCACATCTTGGGCAAATCTCGCTCGTTGAATAATTGCGCGGTGGCTCACAAACTGGACATTTATAGACTGGTGCATCAGCATACCCAAGCTTTATAGTGATTCCTCTCTTTAGCTCCTCACTATGCCTAGCTGCCCAGACACCTGTAATAGCCTCAACAAGAGTTGTCTTTCCATGATCAACATGACCTATTGTACCAATGTTAACCTCTGGTTGACGCGGTAATCCGCCAATTTTATTCATACATAAGAGGAAAAGGATTAGACGAATATAAAGGCATCGATAAAACGTTAAATTAAATGTGTAGGAAGCTTTTATTAGGGCGATTACCTTTTAAAAAGAGTGAGTGAAATGGTGAGTTAAATATGGCTACTTGCAGTAAATGTGGCTTTAGAATACCTGAAGGTGCGGTTTTCTGCCCAAACTGTGGGGCTCCAGTTAAAAAAATTGAGGAATATGTTACTCCGTCTGATCGTATAGAAAAACTCATTAGACTTGGACTATTAGGTACTCTTCTATCATTTTCAATTACTTATTTGATCGCGTCGCTTGCTGGATCAATAGAATTATATTTCATACCATCGTTTCTGTCATCTTTAGTAATTATATACTTTTCTAGAACTAAAAATCTTAAGGATGCTATCATAGTTGCTGCGGTAATTTATCTCTTCACTGAAGCAATATTTAATGGACTATTTCTGGGCACGCTTCTTGCAATGCAGCAATCTATAGATTCATATTACGCAGAGTACTACAGAAATTACGTGCCAACTATTGTTGACGTCTTAATGTACTCAATTTCACCAGTTACTGCAATAATAGCTGGTTATATTGGCTCTAAAATGGCGCTGAGGGGAAGAGAGGAGATGTATGGTTATCTTAGAGAACGCAGCATTGGACCCACATTAGCTTACAATATTAGGAGCGCACTCAAAAAATTTAAATTACTCTTATTGGCTCTTAATATAAGTTAAGCGGTAATATTGGTGCATTCTAATGAATGTGCCTAAGGAGATAAGAACCTACTGCCCGAGATGCAATAAACATACTGTACATACTGTTTCCCTCTACAAGGATGGTAGGCGTAGAGCCCTCGCTAAGGGTGAGAGAGCTCATGAGCGTGAAAGGAAAGGTTATGGTGGACAGAAATATCCTATGCTTAGGCGTAAAGCTAAAACAACGAAGAAGCAGACATTAAAGCTTAAATGTAAGGATTGCGGTCACACGCTTCATAGGGAAGGTATACGCTTAAAGAAGCTTACAATACAACAGTAATGTTTTCCCTAAGGTGACTTAAATGAGGGTTTGGGAAAGAATTATACCGAAGCCGAGAAGCAATTTTCTCCAAGTTAAATGCCCTGACTGCGGTAATGAGCAGATAACTTTCAGCCACGCAACAATAGTTGTCCGCTGCAATATTTGCGGATGCATCCTCGCGGAGCCAACTGGTGGGAAAGCAAATATAAAGGGCGAGGTAGTAGCTAGATTTGAGTAGGTAGACGCTGGAATGTAATATGCCAATAATTAAGAGTGATGAGTGGCCTGAAGTCGGCGAACTAGTAATATCCACTGTTAACGAGATAACTGATTATGGCGCATATGTAACTTTAGATGAGTATGGTAAGGAAGGTTTCCTCCATATTTCAGAAATATCATCAGGCTGGATAAGGAATATCCGCGATTATATCCGTGAAGGAGAGAAAGTCGTTCTAAAGGTTTTAAGGGTTAACCCAGAGAAGAATCAAATAGATTTATCTCTCAGAAGAGTCACGCAGCGTGAGAAAAAGGAAAAAATTTTATTATGGAAGAGAAGCCGGAAAGCTGAGGGACTTCTTAGGAGTGCAGCCCAAAAGCTTGGAATAACTCTAGAAGAGCTGTATGATAGGGTTGCGGGGATTCTAGAGAAATCTTTTGGCGACATTTATGGCGGATTGGAGGCTGCTGCTAGAGAGGGAGCGGATGCTCTGCTAAAAGCTGGTTTACCGGAGGATATATCTGGAGTTCTTGCGGAGATCGCTAAAGAGAAAATTAAGGTTTCGGAAGTTAAAGTTAAGGGAACGCTAATTTTAACATGCATAAAACCTGACGGTGTCTTAAGGATAAAAGATGCGTTGCTAAAGGCTAAGGAGAGCGGATCTAAAAAGGGAACAAACATTAAAATATGTGTGATAACTCCTCCTAAATATCAGGTGGAGGTTACGGCTAAAGATTATAAGGAAGCAAATGCCATTCTAAAAATGGTGGCAGACACCGCTATAAGCGCTATAACCAAGCTTGGTGGGCAAGGATCATTCGAGAGTTGATAGAGAATCATGGTTTGGCTGCTGAGAAAATGTGTAAAATGCGGGAAATATACTCTTAAAAAGGATTCATGCCCATACTGTAAGGGAGAGGTGCGCGTTCCGCATCCAGCAAAATTCTCTCCGGACGATAAGTACGCTATTTATAAAAGCGCCTTAAGAGGCATGTTGAATGAGGAAAACAATAATAATAGAGAAAGAGAAGGTTGAATTAAAGAATCCAGTTCTCATAGAGGGGCTTCCAGGACTTGGAATGGTTGGTAGAATATCTGTTAAATATTTGGTAAAGCATCTTAAGGCTAAAAAGTTCGCTGAGCTCTATTCACCCCACTTCGCCTACTACGTTCTTGTGAGTGATGATGGCAGTATAAATCTTCTAAGGAACGAATTTTATTATTGGTGTAATGATGCTGGAGAAAATGACTTAATACTTTTAACTGGCGACAGCCAGGCACAAACAGTTGAGGGACAATATGAGGTGGCAGACACAATACTCGAATTCGCAAAAAACAAGAATGTTAAGTTACTTATAACAGTTGGCGGATATAGAAAGGATATTTCAGGCGTGCCAAAAGTTTTGGCTTCAGCAACAAGCCCAGAAACCCTTAAGAGGGCTCTGGAGGCTGGATGTATAAGTAGTCCGCCTGGAAGCCCAATTATTGGGGCAGCGGGATTAATACTTGGTTTAGCGAAATTTAGGGATATTGAAGGGGTATGCTTATTAGGTGAGACGCCCGGTCATATACCTGATCCGAGAACAGCTAAAAGCATTTTAATGGTTATTATGAGAATGCTGAACCTAAAATTGGATTTAACGGATTTGGATAGAGAAATTCAGAGGATTGTACAGATTGAGGAGCAAGTAAGGAGAATGGAGGAGCAGCGTAGAGCTACTGAGAGGGAAATTAGGAGATTAGAGGAAGGGAAAATATCTTATATAGGATAGCTGATTATAATTCTTAGATGAGAATTTGAAGTTTAAATGATGAAATCCTGCTTCTTTCTAAGATACTTCTGTAAGATTATTTTGTATTCTTCTAGGTCGCTTATTGTATGATTTATTGTGCTTATATGGAGGTTAATAGCATCATATATCTCCGTTTCAGAATCGGCTTCAAGTATATCGCTTTCAATTTGCTCAACTATTAATTGTGTGAGATCATTCCGCCTTGAGACAGATTTAAATGAGTCTAATATTTTTCTTTTAAGTTCATTCACATTAGGCTTAGGTAAATCCCCCTTAATAATCTGGTTTGCAATATCATTTATCGTATTTTCATCCGATAAAGGTATGCTCTTCCTGGAGGCAACCTCACCTTTAGGTGTCAAAAATATAACTAAGGGAACGCTGTTGACTCCATAAAGCTCAGCTAATTCACTGTTTTCCGGCTCCTCAATGTTAACTAGGCGGATTTGAATATCTTTTCTCTTTCTCTGAAGTCTCCTTATTATTGGAAGCAGTCTTCTTTTGCTCTCATAAAGATCCGAGTAAAAGTACATTATTTCAACTTTTTTCTCTTCTCCACTCATAAATATCCCTACTACACTTTTTCACATGTATTTTCTTCATTAAAAAAATTAGGGGGATCAAAATATGAAATGTTTTAGTAAAAAGTTGTGGAATATTTAAGCTTTCTTAGTTATTTCCTTAACTATTCCGGCAGCAATAGTTGTTCCCATATCGCGTATAGCGAATCTTCCCAGTTCAGGAAACTCTGTGTAAACCTCTAGGCACACTGGTCTCACCGGTTCAAACCTAACAAGCGCGGCGTCGCCAGTTTTAAGGAACGCCGGCTTCTCCTCCACCACTTGACCGGTTCTTGGATCAATCTTCCTTATGAGTTCAGCAAACCTGCATGCAACCTGCGCTGTATGGACGTGAAGTACTGGCGTATATCCGGCAGCTATAGCTGTCGGATGATAAATGACTATTATTTGTCCTATAAACTCCTTAGCCACGGTTGGCGGGTTTTCAGGATGCCCAGCTACGTCGCCTCTCCTCAAATCCGTCTTCGCCACACCCCTAACATTGAAACCTATGTTGTCTCCGGGTTCAGCTCTCGGTATCCTAACGTGGTGAGTTTCAATAGACTTCACTTCACCTATTTTACCAGACGGCATAAATATTACTTTATC
>Ga0080004_1222426_pt1 | contig 14875 bp, 18 predicted proteins | sample WasSprMetagenome_FD_69207 | JGI IMG/M metagenome (GOLD analysis project Ga0080004, IMG submission 69207) | Sulfidic aquatic microbial communities from Washburn Spring, Yellowstone National Park, USA - WS (SPADES assembly) (version 2) | ecosystem: Environmental > Aquatic > Thermal springs > Hot... | reverse complement strand
GTGGTTCAAAGAAAGGTGGTGGGTTACTTGAAAATAGAAAATAAGGTTTTCCTCATCGTCTCCGGAGTCTTGGCACTGTCAAGCATTTTCATTGGAACAAGTATACTGTATTTTGTCCTCGGAATGTTCTCTGTTACGGTAGCAAATGTTATGTTGGAACGTTTTAGAGAAAAGAAGAAGAAGGTTATGTTGAAGGGGAAACTGACGCCTTTTGACCAGATGAAGGTGGCAGAATATGTTGAGCGAAAAGAATATATGGAGGCAGTAGTGTACATGATTATGAAAGCATATAATATGCCGAGGGAAAAAGTTTTAAGCCTCTCTCCTGAAGAGGTTAAAGAGCTGGTGAGCAAAATTGAGTATGCGTAACCGTAGAGCAATAGATGAAGTGTATGGGCTACCCTGGGAATATTATGTTTTCGTAAAATGTCAACTGTGTGGTTTCATTTTCAGATGGGGTGTTAGAGCATTAGGTGCCGTCCAATGTCCAGTATGTGGTGCATACTCTTTCAGTCCAAAGCTTGCTTCAAAAGAAGAGTATATTCAGCAGATGCAGAGGCTGACGGTTCAAGACATTCATGAAATGCAGAGGAAGAGATGGAATCCTCGCAAGTATCCCTAAAAGTTTATAAATGGATGAGGTGAAGGTAAGGGTATGAACTTCCTACTGACAGAAGAAGTCTATCCTCCCAGAATCATTAGCGGTATAATGGGTTTACCGCAGACGGGGAAAACATTGTATTCTCTAGAACAAGGTTACATGGTATCTTCTCAGACCAAGGGAAACATTCTTTTTATCTCGACAGAGGAGGCAAGTCCATTCTTTATTGAACTATGGCATGACATTTTCGAAAGAAAATATAATGTGAAACCTTCTATTGTCTTCAAATATTTTCCAACCATCGACACACTCTTAAACTTTCTTGGAGTGAAAGGAAAAATTATTCTCGGTGGAAAAAACGAGTTCGTGATAGAGGAAATGAACATTGAAAAGGGAGAGTTTCTTAGCACGTTGAAAAAGAACAATATTTCCTATGTCGTCATCGATTCCATTACTACTGTCGCTGACCCTCTCATGCAGGGTGGGAGACAGAATCTTCCATTAAGAAGCGGTGTAGAAGAAATTCTCTTTTCAAGTTTGACAAGTGCTTTAGCCCTTTCCTCATCAGACGTCTACATTTTCACAACAAACCATATCTCGTTTAATCCGACAGCACCGTTTCAGAGTAGAGAAAATATATTGTACAAGGGTGGAAAAATAATTGGTCATTACACAAAAAACCTTCTTTACATTGAATCGAGGGCGGAGAAACTTCATGGACACAGGGTTCTCTTTGTAGTCAGATATCCAACGTTACCTGCTTGGGAGAAAAGATATGAGCTTCTCATTGACGGCAACGGGTTCTCGAGAATAAGTCCTGAGAAACTGAAGGAACTAAGGGAGGAGGTTAAGAGGTGAAATGCTTTCCTCATGGGATGATGTCAGAAAAAAATATTCTACAACAAATTTTGTGAAGACAAAATCTTATGAGGAAAGTGTTTCATCTCCCACCAATTTTTTGGACGAATACGAATACGTTTACAAGCTACTCCTTCATCCGGTTTCCGATGGAAGACATAGGATACTTTGGCTTATCATTGCACCCTTTTGTGTGAACATACTGAAACTGTCTGACGAGGAGGCTATAAAAGTTTGTAGAGAATATATTAACCAGTGTAAGGAGGTGGCTGAAACAGATGCCGATGAACAGATAGAATATCATGTTCTAAGGGCTAGGAGAATAGACCTTCGTCCTCCAAAACTTTCCACGTTAAAAGAAAACCATCCAGACCTCTATGAAATTGTAAAGGAGATTGTCAAATGACGGCAAACGTCTGCTCTGCTAACTATGTTGTCAAGAACGGGAAACTGTACATGAAACTTTACACTGAAAACGGTGTAGAAGAGGTTGAAGCATATCCTGAACCATACTGTTTTGTTCCATCAGCATACGATGTTGAATCAAAGTTTCCAATACGAGTAGAAAACACTTCTCTCAAGACACTTGACACGAACGAGAACGTGAAAAAATATTCTTTCATGTTTCCAGCACATGTGAAAAATTTTCGAGACAACATTGAAAGGTTCGGTAGAAGAGTGTACGAGGGAGACATACCGTATACGAAACGGTGGATGATAGACAATAACATCAAATGCTCATCATACGAGAACGTGAAAGCATACTGGGATATAGAGGTTTTGGACACAAACGGTTTCCCAGACCAGGAGACGGCATCAGAACCGATTATAGCGATTTCAGTGAAAAGAAATGGAATAGAAACGTTTCAGGGAGACGAGAAGGGCATTTTATCCAATTTCCTCTCCTACCTAAAAGGAGAACATGTTCGCCTACTAATTGGCTGGAACAGTGACTGGGACAAAGAGTATTTTGTCAAAAGGTGTAGAAAGAATGGTATCAATGTCGATGAACATTCTATCAGATTCCTAGACATAATGCAATTTTACCGTTATACGGTCAACAGGTCAAGGTACAGTCTATCTTATGTGGCAAAAGAATTTAATGAAACAAAACCTTATGAGGGTAGGAGGATGAAGGACTTGAAAGAGGAGGAGATAAGGGAAAGGAATGTGTGGGATACTCTTATGACAGAAAAAGTTGACATGAAATTTCATTTCAGCAAGCTAGCGGTTCACTTGGCTCAAATGTCAAACCTTTTCCCAGACCTCGTTTTAGGCAAACGTGAGGACAAGAACACTGTAACACCTTCACCCGTCCACACCAACATTATCTTGAAACGTGCTAGAGCACTCGGTTACGTGTGCCCATCATATGTGGAACGAACGCATGAAAAATACAAGGGTGCATACATTCACATGCCAAAATCAGGAATATATGAGAACATTTTAGAGTATGATTTCTCTTGTCTCAGGGGAGACACTCTTGTGATTACAAGACATGGGTTAACACAAATCTCTTCTCTAAGGGAAGGAGAGGAGGTTTTAACACCATACGGTTGGCAACATGTTAAAAAAATTCATATCTACAACATTGATTCACTGTTGAGAAAAATAGAGCTTGAAAGCGGTAAAACAATAGATGCTACTTTACAACACAAGTTTCCCGTTATTATCGGAAACAAGATAAAAGAGAGAATGGCTGAAGAATTGAGGAAAGGAGAAAAACTGATTGTATTTCAAGGAAACCCGCCTGTTTATAATGAAAACAAAATGGCTAAACTGTTTGGAATATTTTTTGCTGAAGGAAGTTTTCTAAGAAAAGATATTCCATACTTTGACAAAACAGGAAACTGTAAAAGAGTTTCCCATCAATATCGTATCTCTTTCGCTATTTCAAGCGATGAGAAGGAATTAAGAGATTTTATTGTCTCCACTTTAACTTCAGAATATCCATCTATCCACATTTATGAGAAGAGAAAGAAAAATTCAAAAGGCGTCGATTTAGTATTCTCGAAAAAGAATATTGTTCTCGACTTCATCCGAAGATTAGAAGACTTCTTAAAAAATCCCTCATTAGAAGAGAAACTTTCATTCTTATCTGGATTTTTTGAAGGAGACGGCTCAGTTAACATAAAACGTAAGACAATTGAATTTATTCAGTCAGCGGTTAATGAAGAAAAGTTCAAAATAGTTTCCCAATTCTTGAACGATGCTGGAATACCCTTCAACTCCCATAAATATTCATATAAAAACAAATATAACCGTACATATTCAAATTGGTACTGTGAACTGAAAGGTCTCTATTCTCTTCTGAAATTTTACACTGAAATCGGATTTATCTCCTCAGATAAAAACGAGAAACTTCGTAACATTATTCGTGAAAGGATTTTAGGTTCAAAGAGAACGGGAAAACATCCAAAATTCGGATTATGTATGCATGTAATATGTAAGGGTAATAGAAACAGAAACCCTTATGTCTCCATCGAGAAAATCAAAAACATAGAAACATATAAGTATAATGGGCCCGTTTACGATATAACGTTAGAATGGGCGGAATTTCCATACTATTTCGCAAACGGCATCCTAACACACAATTCACTTTACCCTAATATTATCATAGGATTTGAACTTGCACCCTGGAACAGGAAAGAGGTTTTTATACCGATAGTGAAAGAATATTTGGAGCAGAAGGAGAAGGCAAAAGATGAGATAGAATACATGGCCTACAAGCTTCTCGTCAACAGCATGTACGGTTTCTTCAGTAGCCCATACAGTAGAGTATACTCTTCAGAGGTTGGAGAAAAGGTTGCAGAAAAAGGTAGAGAAATAATTCTTTTTACAATCAAGTTTATTGAAAGCATAGGTTTCAAAGTCATCTACGGTGACACTGACTCCATCTTCATCCAAGCACCTTTCGAGAAAAAGGATATTATACAGAATCTTATCAATGAGGCGATAAGACAGCAGTTTAACGTTTCCAACATTAGAATGAAGTTTGAAGGATACTGGAGTAAAATCCTCTTTCCCCTTTCAAGTGCTGGAACGTCTGTAAAGAAAAGGTATGCTGGAATAATAGCGGTTGGAAAAAATGGTGAAAAAAACAGGATGGTGATAGTTGGATTAGAACATGAGAGAGGCGATTGGAGTGACCTGTCAAAAAAAGTTCAAGAAGATGTTCTCAAAATGCTTTTAGAAGGCAAGACAAGAGAAGAAATAGAAGAGTATGTGAGAAAAGTTATAGATGACATGAAACGTGGAAAATATGATGACATGCTTGTCCTAAGCAAAAGTGTTTCAAAAGGTCTTGAAGAATATAAGGTGAACGCACAGCATGTGAAAGCATTACGTGATGCGATAGAAAGGGGTCTTGTCACAGAAGACTTTAAAAAATATGGTGTCATACACTATGTTATTTGCAGAAAAGGTGTCCCAAAAATAGTTGACTTCGTCAAAAAAGGTGAAATAGACTACACCTACTATGAAAAGAACCAGATTATGCCGATACTGAAGAGGCTTGGAATTTTCGTGTCAGAAGAGAAGACGGAGAAGATGGAAAAGTTTTTCACGTGAACCCCTTTTCTTTCATGGCTTTAATAAACAGTCCAATATGCTTGCAAGGCCTTTGTCTGTAAACAAAATGAGGACAAGTACACGATATATGAGATGAGGCGAGGTCGAATACGACAGTGTAGTTCACGTCAGGTTTGCTAAACGATGGGATAATGCCAACATATGTTCCACCGCTCTTGAAAATCTTAACCTTCTCAAGAAGCTTTTTCTCGTCAACTTCAACTGTACATTGCAAGAATATATTGCACCCCCTTTTGGCTCAAAAACAGTTTGCCGCTTTCAACACAAACATATTTTCTCAGAAAACATTCTTCAAGAAAACCTTTATCATATTCCTTTTCTATTGCTGTTATCGGAACTCCCTTCTCGACATCTATGACGTTCTCTAAGAAAAGTTTTTCCAGAAACTCCTTCAACTTCTTTTCGTCCACGTTCATCACACCATATTCTACATTTCCCTTTTTTAAAGATTACTGTTTTGAGAAAAGTTTATAAAATAGTATAATATGAGCAATCTTATGCCAACATTGTCAGACCTACTTGATAAGACAACATTATTGTTCATTATAGCCATTATAGCCTGTGCTATCCTAACAGGACTTAACAAGCTTTCTCCAGACGACTTCCTCAAAATCATCCTCTTCATCATAGGATATGTTACCAAGACAGCAGTAGACTATGCGAAAAAAGTGAAGTAGTATGAAGGTTACTGCAACATATAATCTTGGATGGCTTACTGTACAGCTTACATTCCATTCTCCAAAAAACTTGGAAGCGTATGAGGTAAGAGAACTGTATGAGAAGGTTTACGATTTCATTAAAGAGGTTAAGGTTGCAAAATACAATACCCTAGATGACCTGAAAAAGGAGATTGAGAAGATAAAGGTAGAGAACATGGTTTTAGAAAACATTTCGTTCCTGTTCGACTTTGACGAAAGAGGAGGAGTACAATTAGATTATCCGACAGAAGTCTTCCACATCATAAAATAAAATTTATAAATAAGTGCCATGCTACCATAGACTATGAAAATAGTGTTTTCAGACGATGACGCAGACGGAGTAATATCCGCCTACATGATATCATCTTATCTAACAAGTATAGGAGAAAGGCATAAGGTTATCTTTCAAACGTGGGACAAGTTCGGTTTAACAGAAAAGGATGTAGAACAAATTCTATCATATCAGCCATCGCAAGTCTATGTCCTTGACATTGGAAGCGGAATAGATGTTCTCCAAAGAATTAAACCCCTTATGGAGAAAAAGATTACAGTTACTATTCTCGACAACCATCCTCCAGAACTTGAAGTCTTGGGAGAAAAAGAGTACATGAAATTCTTGACATTTCTTGAAGAGTTGAAGAAGACAGGCTATCTCGAATACTTTAGTTCGACAGAAAATTGTACAACAGGCTACTGCTACCTTTACATCCAATCTCATGGAATGAAGGTTACAGAGTTTTTGGAGAAACTTACCATCCTCGGACTTGTAGCAGACGTTTCAACAGACAAGAAGATTGGTGGAGAAATATATGGGAAACTTCTTTCAAAGTATCCAGAATATGCTGGAACAATCTACTATGGAGCAAATGCGACATTCAAATGGAGTATAATAGATGCTATCGTACAATTTTTTCACGTGCCAAGAAGAATCATCTATGATGAAGCATCACCTCTTCTAATGGAGTTTTTGAGAGACATAGAACATAAGGGATACGATTTCATAACATTATATGGTGAGATAGAAGGTGAGCTTGGAAAACTGTACAAGAGTGAAGACAAGAAGATAGTTAACGTTCTACCATCATATCCTCCATCGGTACAGAAGATTGCTGAACTGCTTCTTTCATGGAGAACTGAATGGAAAAAGGTTCTTGACAGAGGAAACATTTTCACGTTAGACTATGAAACTTTCCAGATTTCAATCATCAAACACAAATGGAATCTTGGAAGTGCAATCTGTAACCTGAGATTGAGTGAAACAAGAAAGCCTCAGTTTGTCATAAACATTATACCCGAAAAAAATATAGTCTACGTTAGTGCAAGAAGCGATGGAAAAATCCATGTTGGAAAAGTCTTTTCTCAATGCGACAAGAGCATATTAGATGGTGGAGGCATTCGTGAAGCAGGTTCGGCGTTGGCTAGAACCTACAATATTTCAGCAATCGTTAGAGAGATAGTCAAGAACACAAAGTCTCAATCATGAAACGAAGCCAACGTATTCGTCCACGTGTCCAACAAACTCTTTCCTCGTCTCGAATGCGACCATAGAATATATGAGTGCATGGAGAAGGTCGTCTGTCTGTTCGCTATCGTGAACCCACTTCTTAATCCTCCTACCGCTTGGCAACTCTTCAACTTCAGGATATTCGGCAAGAATGTTGTTGACAATCCACTCTTTAATGTCATCGTCTTCGTCCTCGTATATTCTAAGCAGTCCCTTGGTTATCTTGTCATAGAAGAGGTCTATCCACGTTGTCCTATCAACTTTCGCAAAAGTACCGAATATTGATGGTTCAACTTCAAAAGTCTTGTCAGGCCTGTTCAAGTATTGGACGTTAACGATAATGCTTCCAAAAGTCTTATACAGTTCCTGGTTCTGGACATAGCCCATGCCAATATCACATCCTATTGCTAGAGGATTAAATTTCTTGATAAGGTTCTTGCATTCTTCCACATGCTGTGATATTTCAGGATAGTCTATTCTTTTCACGTAAACGACATCATAGTAGTAGATGTCAGGATACTCTTTCAACATTGGCGTCATGAGAACAAACACTGTATAGGCTTTTCTTCCAACACCCCAGTCTATTCCAGCATAATATTGTCTCCCCTTCTCCAGCACACCCTTCTTGATGAGAGGAGTGAAACATCTCCACACGTCCTCAAACGATACAGGTCTTCCTATACCAGAATAGAATTCTCCAAGAACCTCGTTCACGAACCTCTGTTTCGTATAAGTTTTCCTTTTTCTCTCAATCTCTTCTTCCGTCATCCACAATCCTATCGCCATCTTCTGCGTAATATGATATCCCGAATAATATGTTTCCCTGTCAGTGTTCGTTGGAATCCACATTTTCTTTTCAGCATCCCATTCCTTTTTGTCGCTCATGTTCCAGAGTTCCTCGAACTTTGAACCCGCCTCCTTCGGTGTCCCAATCAACCACATTCTCTTGAAATCGGAGTGGGAAAGCATTTCTTCTGCCACTGCAAGGGCACTGATGTCCATGTCCTGAACCTCATCCAATATAACCGCATCTGCTGGAATGCCTCTCAAGGTATCCATTTCACCGAACGTAGAATATAGGTAGATGACGCTTTCACCGAACTCTATCCTTTTCACATCAGTTTCTCCAAGAAACTTTTTCAACGTCGGACTTCTCTGAATCTGTTTCCTCAACCTATCTTTTGAGAACCTTGCGACCTTTGGAAGAGTAGGTTGGGCGTAAACGTACACTCCAGGATGCTTTAGACTCCAGTAGATTAGCATGTTCACAGCAAACTCTGTTATCTCCATCTGCCTTGACTTGACAATCACAATCTTCTTGCTCATGTCACGATACAATGGAAGAAGATAGTCTCTTTTCTCGAAAGAAAAAGGTTTAGTTGGGTCTTTGGGATTCCTAACATATTTTTCTACAAAGGTGACTGGGTCAGACAGGTCAAGTTCTTCTATCTCACCAAGTTTCCTCTTTACTTTTGCAACCTCTTTTTTTAGTGACTCGTATGGGAAAAGGCTCATTATGTTAAATGAAGTTGGAAGGGAATATATAAACGTTTTTTTGAGAAAATGTTTAAATAAGTTCACGGAGAAAATAAATTCGTATGAGCACCTACATTTGCAGACTATGTAATTTGCAGACTACATCTGAAGAGCTTATGGTCGAACACCTTAAAACACATGCTGACATATTAAAAGATTTTCTTGAAAGCCCAGACTTTGCACTCTCACTTGACACTGACACTGTCCTAGAATACTTTAAACAGGAGGAAGAAGAGGGTGTAGTGAAACAAAAATGTAGACTTTGTCTCGAGGAAGTGAAAGAGGACTTGGATGAAATGACAATCCATCTTGTGTCAGAACATGCTAAAGACGTGTGGAGAGACTACAAAAATGTTCTAGTATATCATTTCGAAAACTATATTATAGACCATTGGGAGGATTATGTTAAAGAAAAGGAGATTTTATAAACGATAAAACTTATATCCCTAACAGGTTAAAAGAGAACATATGAGTGTTCTGAAGAGAGGATTGGAAGTCAAATATTTTGCAAAGTCAGCACCAAAGGTTTCGAGAACACAATATAGTGAGCTAATGAAAGAGTTTAATAGGACAGGCAAGCTTCCCCCAAGACTTGAGATAGTAGGTATTGCCGTCGATGACAGCATGAACGCTAACAAGTGGAAAGTTCCATTAGAAGACTTAGATGAAGTTGCAGAAAAGTTGAAAGGTTGTCAGGTGAGAAAAAACCATTCTGATAGAGTTGAAGATATTATTGGAACTGTAACAAACGCTTGGAGAGAAGACAATAAGGTCTTTTACGAGGCAGAAATTGCTGATGAAGACATCATCAAAAAACTTATTCTAGGATACATTAAATACAGTAGCATCCAAGTTTACTCGGATGACGTTTACTGTGCAAACTGTCTCGGAAAAAGCAAGAACGAGATGGAGGCGAAGATAACTGAGATTGACAAACCTTGTCCAAGATGTGGTGGAACAGAACTTGTTATCAGACATCCTCAGCCGATAGAAATCAGTATAGTCTCCCTCCCAGCATACGAGAGTGCTATTATCATGCCCGTGGGGTTTAAGGCGGGATTAGATGCCACCCTTTCCGAAAGATTTAAATACCAATCTTCTCTTCAAAACACTCATGTTCAATATGATACTACCATTTCCAAGGAGAGGAATGGTAGTGAAAACAGTCTCCAACATGGGAGTAGTATGAGTTTTAAGGCACAAGATACTGCTACTCCCTCAGCCGAAATAAAAGAGCCAAAGCCACTATCATACGAAGACGTTATGAAAATGATTGCCGACTCACAGAAGAATATTCAAGAATACTTTGACAAAGCTCTAAAGGCACTTTCAGAGGAAGTTAAGAAACTTTCTGAGGAAGTAAAGAAGAAGAAAGATGAGGAAGAAGAGGAAGAGGAAGAACCAGAGGAAGAAGAAGAGGAAGAAGAGGCAAAGAAGAAGAAGCTTGAAGCAAAGAAAAAGTTGATGGCGAAACTTATTGCCAAGAGAAGAAGAGAGGAACTAAAGAAACTTATCGAGGAAAAAAGGAAGAAGAAAGAGGAAGAGGAAGCGAAGAAGAAAAAGATTGAGGAATTGAAGAAGAAGCTTGAGGAAGTCAAGAAAAAGATAGAGGAAGCGAAGAAGAAGAAGCTTGCTGAAGCATCTGCCTCAGGAAAGGGTATTGTCGGTGAAGTAAAAGAGGAAACAAAAGCCGAAGGAGAGCTACCGGCATGGTTCAAGGAAATCTACAAGGCGTCAAAAGAATTGGAGAAGAGGGGGCTTCTAGGATAGAGGTGATAGCATGAGCACAATACCACCTTTCTTTGAAGGCAAACCACTTCATTCAGACAATTTTATCGTGAACTTTAAAGCCGGTGGAACAATTTCAATCGGAAATGCGGTGAAACTTTCAGCCGCTTGGACAGTTGTACCAACAACTGCTACAACAGACCAGCTTCTTGGAATCGCTTTAACAAACGCCGCTTCAGGAGAACCTGTCGCAATACTATGTAGAGGCGTAATCGATGCAGTCGCCTCAGGTGCAATAAGTGCCGGCTCATTCATTGGTGCAAGCACAAATGGTAAAGTTGCCACATTAACAGTCGCAAACGCATACTCAAACGGTCTCGTCATAAAAGGTATAGCCTTAAGTGCCGCATCACAAGATGGAGACACAATCCAAGTCCTCCTATGGTGATAGAATATGAGTATGGTTAGAGAGACTTTCACGATGGATACAACTGGTGCAATGTTCTATCCTGCTCTGTCAAAGAGAATTGTTGAGCTTACAATGCCAGCACTTGCTCTGAAACCACTCTTGCAAGAGTTGGTCATCAGAGTTGGTGCCACAGCCGCTATACCAAAACAGGCTGGACAGAGAACTGTTGCAGTAGTCGGGAGAACAGAGGAAGGTGCACAGATTGTTTCAGACTACACTCCATACACTGTTGTAACCGTAACACCTTACAAGGTTGGCACAGCCATAAGGATTACAAGAGAACTATTGGAAGACCAGATTGTGAACATTATAGAAGACCAGTTGAGGCGAGCCGCAAGACGTCTGGTCATGACCATAGACCAGGACGTTGAAGCCGCCTTCAACTCTGCCGCACTTACAACTTCAACATTCTCTGCCACAGGAACAAGCATTTTCATGGACGGAACAAGTTCAACAAGAAGTGGGACAATAGGTGTCAACGACATCACAAACGCTAAAGCAATAATTCAACAGTACGCTCTTGAACCAGACACTATTGTCATGAACCCACTTCAGCACCAAGACTTGATGGCACTTCCACAGTTTGCCGCATACCTGTTCTCAAACGTTCCAGTATACACTCAAGGTTCTGGTACTGTTCCAACTCCAACACCAACACTCTTTGGACTAAAACAGATTGTTACACCAAACGTTCCAGCGGGAAGAGCATATGTTCTTGCCGCCGCAGGAGCAAACGCTTCAGGAGCATATGCACCACTCGGTTTCTTTGTAGTGAAGAGACCAATCAGTGTCGCAGTATGGCCACAGCCAAACTTTGACAGTATAGACGTTATTGTAACAGCAAGGTATGCGCCTGTCATAACCTATCCAGAAAGTATCGTGAAAATGATTGGGCTGAGGAGTTCATAGCAGTAGAGCAGGATAATCTGTCTCAAAGTTTTCCTTAAGGAAGTCCTGTTTCGGGACTTCCCCCCTCTTTCTTATGTCTTTTCTTTTTCTCGAACCTTGTGTCCATTTCCATTATCGTTGTCGCAAACTCGTCGTTAGGATGGTTCATCATCCTGTTTATCCAAGCATTCTCTGTCTTTGAAATGATGAGAGCAAATTTACAGTCTCCTCTTAAACCGTCTGGAAAATAAATCCATAACACACTCTTTTCAGGCATTTTCTCGTAAAGGTCTACGTATGTTCCAGAACCCAACGTTTTCAGGAAACAGTCGTGGCAGATGACATCGATTTCGTTAGCATGTGTTTCAAAATCTCCCAAGTGCATTTCAACATTTTTTCCACATTTGAGGCAAGGATGAAAATATATGTCACACAACCTTTCTCACCTCATGTCTTATCGTATATGACTTCTATCTCTTCTGTCGCACGATAGATTGGTGTACCAGAAAGTGTTACCTCATCATTGATTGTGTCCCTTGTAGTCTGCATGAAAACATAGTTGTCTGCAAGATTGGATTTTGCAATAGACCAAATCCTCTCCCTTATAGACTTCGATATAGTGTAACGGTCTTCCAAGTCTCTTGCCCAAACCTGTATCTCAAACGTCGCATACCACCTCTGTCTTGTAGCACCAACTGTAAGAAAACGTGAGCGAACACTTCTTAATATGAGGACAACACATGGAACTTGAGCGAGGGAAAGAGGAAATGTTGCCCTAATGTTAACCGGGTTACCGTTCTTGTCAACTATATTATTTAACAGGTTTTCTCTTACAAACAATATTACGTCCTTGTCTTCTCCTATCTTGACCATAGATTATGTTTACACAACATCTTTTTATAAACATTTCTATGAGCAAAAAGTTTAAATAATACACTGTCTTCCTAAAATGACATCATGTCCACAAAACTCGTTGTAGACGAAAAAGAGGATGTTGAACTAGGCAAGGGGCTCTTATGCTGGAGTGTTATAGGAGTAACAAACTCTGAAACAGTTGACTTAACATACAAGGGTATGTTCACGTTAAACGCACCTTAGGTGTTCCAATAATGCCCCGTGAAATGAAGTTAAGTGTCGCATTTACTTTAAACAATGTTGAAGAGATAAAAGAGTTTTTTGAAGTCCTACAATTGTACTGGATTGTTCCCGACATACAAGAGTATCAGACGAAACTTGAGAACCTGAAGAAACAGGTTGATGACGAGGAAAAGGAGCTTGAACGGTTGAAGGAGAGGAAGGCAAAACTTCTTTCAGAGATAAGAAAACTTGAAGCGTCGTTGACAAATTCAAAGGAAGAGGATGAAACAAAGAAAGAGTTTCTTGAAAACTTTACTGCGTCGGTTTGAAAAGTTTTTAAATAAGTGTCAGGTCATCCAATACTATGATGGATTTGGAAACATACCTTTTCATCTTCCAGATTCTAACACTACTGTTCATCTTATATGAACTGGTTCTAGTGAAAAGGGCTTTAAAGAAGATGAAGATTGTGTTAGCAGGATACATGAGTGCATTCGAATACATTGCAGAAGTTAACGATAAACTGATGGAGAAAGAGAAGAAAGAAGAAGGAGAAAAGAAAAGTGGAAACACTTTCATAGGGTGATTGAATGGAGACACTAAAAATATCTTTTCTCTCATACATGGGCCCTTATCCTACCCCACCTATCGCCTACGGTGGAGAAATAATTTATTGGAATGTTGTCGACGAACTTGACAAGATGGGACACAATGTCACATTATATGCCTCACCATTGTCAAGGAAACCAGAACACGGTAACCTTGTAGAAATCTCAAGCCTTCATCCTGAAATGGGTTTTTTGGATAGAAGGACAGAGTTGGCAAACGTTGCCACGCACTTGAAAAACATTCTCTCTTCAGACATTGTACACGATGGCTCAAACTTTAAATGTGCACATTTTTTCGCAAACACAGTTGGAATGGGAGAAAAGGCACTAGCACACTTGATTAGTGTAGACGAACACAACCTCTTCTACCCACATCATGTTGTAGCAATATCATACAAGCACGCTAAGGCAATGGAAAGCTCTTTCGGAGCACATGTTCAAGAACCTATACCACATCCCTTTTTCACGTCAAAAAACCGTCACACTTCAATAGTCAATCCCGTTGTAGTATATCCTGACATAGACTTAGACCTCTATCAACCATGCTATGACAAAGAAGATTACGTCATATGGGTTTCAAGATTTCATGAAGTCAAAGGGCCTGTAACGGCAATAGAAGCGTGTGCGAAGGCGGGAGTAAAGTTGAAGATGAGCGGAGACATTACCTCACAAGACCATAGAAGATATTTTCTTGAAAAAGTCAAGCCCCTAATGGACAAGCATGGGATAGAATATGTTCCAACACCAGACAGGACAAGTTTAATACGTTTTCTCCAGAAGGCTAAAGCATTCATTTTCCCCGTATCATATGTGGAAGCTTTCGGCTATGTCGTCCTCGAAAGCCTCGCATGCGGGACACCCGTTATCACCACATGCAATGGTGCAATGAGCGAGATAGTAGAACATGGTAGAAGCGGGTTTATTGTCCCAAACACTGTTGACGCATTCGCTGAAACACTTTCGAGAGTAAACGAGCTGAAACCGGAGGAGGCGAGAAGAAGGGCTGAAAGGTTCAAGAAGGGAAATGGTGCAAGAGAATTCTATAAACTGTACAAGATGATGTTAGATGGAAAGTGGCCGAGAACACATTTGCCCGTAAAAAACAGGTAAACTTAAAAATATCTTTTGAAATACAGATGTTATGAAGCGGGAGCATGATGTTGAGGATTGCTGTATTGCAATATGTACTGTATGTGGATTTATATACACAAGAATAATAATAGCATACTTTATACTGTTGAAATGGTGGAAAGAACCCTAACCCTTCCTCCTCAACAGCTTCATAAGGTTATCTAGCTTGCCCAAGTTACTGGATAT
>Ga0080004_1151734_pt1 | contig 14888 bp, 11 predicted proteins | sample WasSprMetagenome_FD_69207 | JGI IMG/M metagenome (GOLD analysis project Ga0080004, IMG submission 69207) | Sulfidic aquatic microbial communities from Washburn Spring, Yellowstone National Park, USA - WS (SPADES assembly) (version 2) | ecosystem: Environmental > Aquatic > Thermal springs > Hot... | reverse complement strand
CGCTAACTGAGGAAGGAGAGCTGCTGGCCAAAAAGTTAAGGTTCGAGGAGAAGGTTGAAGGGCTCAAGCGGGAGGGAAAGCTGGAGGAGGAGCTGAAGGGACAGCTTGAAACAGCTCTTAAGAACCTCAGACAAAAGCTGAACGATGAGAAAAAACCTCCTTTCGCGACGCCCAGTAAAGTGCTCGACGCCATGTGGGATTGCAACAGCCAGTGGTATGAGGGCGAGCGCAGCATCTTCGACCAGTTTTGGAACGCGAGAAAGCTGGGGAGGATCATGGCAAAACTAGGTCATCAGCTGACGCGAAGAAGTGTTGAGGGGGGACGAGTATGGGCCTACGACCTGTTGCTATGGGCCTACGACATTAAGCAGTCGGACGACATTTTTCACATGACTGCAGCGTTGGCTTACTTGAGAAAGGCAATGCACTTGTCGCACGTAGATTACTGGTGCGTCCTAGCGGCGCTGTGGCTGACTACGGGCAAACAAAAGTACCCAAATAAGGAGGCTTTGATGGCTTACTGGTCAAGGGAGCGAGTCGGAAGGGTTATCAAGTCCATGGGATTCGAAACGGGGCGGAAGACGTGGAGGAAAGAAACTCTGAGGGTGTACAACATAGCGCCGATATTAAAATGGCAACTTCCTATAGAGATAAGCGAAATAATCGTTGAGGCCCCAAGAAGGCCAGACCTCTACATTGACACGAGGTACGAGTTCTTAGTGGCTGAAGAGCGAGCAAAAGGGAAAGTTGTAGAAGAGCAGCAGGCAAAAGAGCAAGCCGTGACAGAGCAGGGATAGGGTGTCAAGTTGTTAGGATGTCCAGAAATACCCCTAAAATGTTGGCAACACCTGGACCCCATTTCTGGACACCCTGACAAGATTGACAAACCTGACTGTCAGTAACTATGCCTTTTTCTGGACTCCTGTCAAGTTATGCGCGCATGCAAAGGCGCTTTCAGTTAACACTTCATCGGCCAAGCCTCTGCAACCGACCGCTTTTCATTTACCTTTCTGGCGCGCGCGACGTGTTTTTCGCTGTGCTCGATTATGAATAAATTGCTTCAGCCTTTAAAAGGATTATTGAACTAGGTGTGGAAAAAATGAGGGGTTCATTCCCAGATTACGCGTTTCGCCGTCCAATCCACTTTTGCTTTCGTGCCACACTTCGGACAAGTTATCTCTTCAAGCTCCACTGCTGGTAGTTGTGCGGCTTCAACGGTTTCTGGCTTCTCTTCGCGGAGCATTTCCGCGGAAGTTATTGTTGGAGGCGGCATCTCTGGCGCTTTAGACACGGCTTCAGGCGGAGGCGCTTTGGGTTTTTTCTTTACGGCTGATTTGGCGATTTTTATGGCTTCCTCTAAAGACGCTCCTTGCAGTATGGCTTCCTTCGCCGCTTCAGCCTCTCCTGGTTTAAGCCTTCCTTCGACAACCGCTTTCGCCAGGATCGGCTGCTTTTCCAAAGGCGCGGCGGCTATCGTTTCGAGGATTTTGCCGGGAATAGGCTTGCCGTACCTGTACATTTCGTACTCCGATATGATTTTGCGCGCCTCAGGGTTGGGAATGGCCTTGGCCAAGATGCGCTGAACGTCTTCAACTTTCATCTGGAATTGCTCTGCAACCTCGTATGGAGGGATTTTCTTGTCTTGGACGAGGTATTTGAAGTACATGGCTTCCTTCAGCGGGTCGATTGTTCCCCGCTCCTTGTTCTTCCTGTAGGCTATGTCGAGAGCCTGGTCCCACGTGGCCTCTATTATGCGCGCCTTTATGCTGGTCCAATTGAACTCCTGAGCCATCCTGAACCTCGTGTGGCCGTCAACTATCTCGTATTTGGCGTATGGGTATCTGTCCTTCGTCTTTTCAATCTCTTCAGGCGTCAGCCTCCTGACGAGTATGGGGTCGATCTTCTCGAGGCCTCTGGATTCGAGGCGCATCTCCTCCCTGAGCATTTCCTCCTCGTGAGGCTGCATCAGCGTCAGGTTGAACGGCGCCGGCCTTATGGCGCTGAGCGGCAGGAGCACGATTTTCTCTTCACTTTCCCTCTCGCTCACCCTTCTTCACCTCGACGTCCGATATGCCTCTCTCGGTTATCGCGTACCTTGCCTCGCAGCGAGGCATGTAGCTGCTGTCTATGAGGACGGCGAGGAATACTCCCTGCTTCGCCGTCCTGCTCATGTAGAGGTGCGAGTTGACGGCGTAGCTGAAGACGTGCCCTCCTGCTGGCGGGTTTAGGATTTCAGGCCTGGACTCGCAAATTGAAGCTGCAACTGGAGCGGCGTGAACCTGGTTTGTAACCAGAACAGCGAGGTCGAAGGCCCTGGCGTAGTCGAGCAGGCGCCTCAGACATCGGTTTATCTTATACTGCCTCTCAGGAAGCATCTCGCGTCCAGGGTACTCGGCGCGGAACGGGTTTACAAGCGTGTCAACGCCTATGAACTTCAGGCCGTACTTCTTCACGAACTTGTGGCCTTCCTCTATTGTGGCGATGAGGTCCGCTGTGCCGATCACCCGGCTGTAGAAAACGTGCTTCTTAACCTCGTCAACGGGCAGTCCCTGCGCCTTAGCCATCTCGGTGAGGCGCCTAGCCGACGTTGTGCCCTCGGTGTCTATGACCCAAGCTCCAGCGTTGAACTGCTTAAATGCGTTGAGCGCAACCGTGAACACAAGTTCGGATTTACCGACGCCATACGCTCCGCTGACCCCCGTGAGCTCGCCGGTTGCAACGCCTCCGCCGAGGATGCCGTCGAGCTCCCTGCAGCCGGTTGACAGCCTCTGCTTCTTAGCCTCTTCAGCCTCCAGCTCCTCCAGCGTTAAAACCTGAACCTTCAGCTTCTTCCTCGCTTCAGCGCATATCTCCTCAGCCTTCTTCAGCGAGAAGCCAGCCCTCTCGCCGACCCGCTCGAAAAGTATGTGGGGAGCTTCTATGGCGATGCTTTCAACTGAGAGGTAACCGCAGTCCCTAAGCACGGCGGCAAGCTTCTCGTCGACGCCCTTGATCCTCCTAAGCGGGTCAAACTCCTCCCTGCTCTCCTCGACGACCTGCTCTTCGGGAACGTTTTCCTCGCTCAAACTCTCACCGCAAGCCTATGGCGTCAAAGCTTTAAAGCACGCTTTTCGGCGCGACCCCCACGCGCAGATGCGGCTTTGACCGACTTGAGGCGCAAGAGGTCCCACTTTACAGGCAAAAATGGAAGCTTTCAAACGCGTGGGGGGAAGGCTTAACCCTTCAAAGGCATGGGCTTTGAGCGGAAAAGCTTCCCACTTTTGTTAAAACTGGGATCAAATCTTGAGGGCTTCCAACCTGATTCGGCTAAACATTAAGGCGGCTACGCGCGGAGATAATTGGCAACAAGCCTCGTCGCAGTAGCCGGCTGCCCCGTCGAAGTACAGGCAGCAGTACAGGCCGGTTTCGACGAAGTTTCCTTTGTCCTCCCTCACTTCCTCAACCCTGTGCGTGCACTCCGCTGCGAAGAACTTGAAGATCGGCGCACACCAGTCCGGCGGGGGACATGGGGCGATTTCGCTGAGGCTTTTCGCTGAATTAAGGCGCCTGTTTCGCCTGTTTTGCCGTGCCTTCCAAGCGGAACCCTCATGAAATTGCCGAAGCCCCCGGCCGCCTGAAGAACATGCCGTAAAGGTCCGCTTGGACTAGCGCAACAGGCTTTCCGAAAAAGCGCAAGGAACTTGTTCTTGGTCGCCTTGAACTCGTAGACGAATCTGTCGCCAATGCCGTCAGGGACGCCGACTACGACGCGGCTACGCCACGGGAAGTTCCACCTTATGGTCGGGTACTTCTCCGCCACAACAGCTTCAGCCACAATCCCCTTCGCCGCCGCAAGCTGTTTGGAATCAGCCGGCTCCTTAAGCAGGCTTTCAATGTCCTCAGGCAGTCCTCCGGCAACAGGCTCTTTCAGCGGCTGCTCCTTCAGAAGGCGCTCAACGTCGTCTATGGTCAAATCATCTCCGACCTTTAGGAGTTCATCTGGCGTCCGCGGCAGTTTGTCAACTTTTCCGAGGAGCTTTGAGTAGGAGAGCCTGTCGACGAGGTATGCTCCGAAAAAGTAGGGCTCCATAACCATGTTCTTTATCAGGCTCTGTCCGGCGCACCAATAGTATTCCGCAACGTCAGCCATTCCGATAAACACGAGCTTACCCGCATCTGCGCATCTCCTCCGCTTCTCCATCAAGAGGAGACCGAGAAGACCGCCCGATTTCCCGCAGCATTGCTTTACGGCTTTTGCAACCTCCTCGCGTGCCTTTTCAACACTTTCCAATGTTGATCCCAAAAAGCACAGTCATGGAAGCTTTAAAGTATAGCCCTGACCGCTCTACTGTACGCGGCGATTCCCCTGCAATTTAGGGTTGATTGGAGAATTTCAAGCTTTCACGTAGCCTTTACCTTTTTTCAGCTTTAGCGTGAAGCTATGTTTTCCGGTTTTGCTGAAGTATTCCCTGAACTGCGTTTGACATTTTTCACAAGTGTACGCGTTCACCGTGAAAACGCCGTACTTCCATGTCTTGTCAGGCTTTCCCACCTCGGCTTTACAATCAGGACACTTAGCCATACCAGCACCTCATATCTTTAATAAAGATTGGTGTAAGTATATCTCGTTTGCGTTTCGAGATGCGCAGATGCGCATTTCATAAAAAAGCTTAAATAATGTGAAAACATCATTGTTATTGATGCGTATGGCGAAGAAGAGGTCTTTTGGAAACAGGGTCACCATAGCGCTTTCCCAAGAGCAAATTCAGTTTCTGCAGGGCCTTATTGAGAAGGGCGAAGTGGAAAGCTTCAGCCAAGCAATCAGAAAATGCATAAACATCGCGATGAAGAGCCTTCAGGAGAAGTAAACATGGAAATACAGGGCACTCTATCTCAAGCTCCCGCAACGGCAGGCGGCGTGCGCTTCATAGAGTCGATAACGTTTCCGTGGCGGGAGGTCAGCGAGGCGTCAGCTGTTGAGAAGGGGCCTGGAAGGCCACCCCATTGGGAGATGGTTTTCTGGTGGACTAGGAAGCCGCTTATATCGGCGAGGGCCATTATTGCCGGCTGCCTCCTCCCCGAAAACACTCCGCCGAAGGCTTTCCTGCGAAGCATCGGGATAGGCGGCAAAAAACGGGCAGCGCACAACAACCCGCCAGCCTACAGGTTTAACGGCGTAAGGCTTCTCGATCCGTTCGCGGGCTTCGGGTCCATCCCGCTTGAAGGCGCACGCCTAGGCTTGGATGCGACGGCGGTTGAGCTGCTGCCGACAGCCTACGTCTTCCTGAAGGCGGTTCTCGAGTATCCGGCGAGGTACGGCAAGAAGCTCGTCGAGGATGTGAAGCGCTGGGGCGAATGGGTTGCTGAGCAGCTTAAAAGCGACCCGCTGATCAAAGAGCTCTACGACGAGGACGTTGCAGTCTACGTAGGCTCGTGGGAGATCAAGTGCCCCCACTGCGGCCGATGGACGCCGCTTGTGGGGAACTGGTGGCTTGCAAGGGTCAAGGGCAGTAAAGGGTACGAGCGTTTAGCATGGATGGAGCCGGTGGTCGAAGACGGAAAGGTCAAAATCGCAGTTGTTGACCTGAACGCGGTCCTCGGAAAGGCGGCTGTTGCCAAGGCGCGAGTTTCAGGCGCAAAAGTTGCCGCCGGTAGCCGCGAGTTCAAGGTTCCTGAAAGCAACATTGAGGCCAAGCGGGAAAAGGCCACATGCCTCCTCTGCGGGCAGCCGATTATGCAGATAGACCCAGAAACCGGAAAGCATTATACCGAAACCAAGAATCTGCCCAGGGAAGTCAAGAACAGGCTGAAGGGCTACGTGAAGTTCGCCCTCGAGCTTTACAATAAAGGCATGGGCTACGGCACAAACACCGAGCTTCCACCATGGATGAACGAAACGCCGGCAAGGCAGAAACTGCTCGTCAAAGTCAAAGTTAAACAGGGAGATTTAGAATTCGAGCCATGCACAGAAAAAGACCAGGAAAAACTTGAAAAAGCAAAAAAAGAAATAGAAACGATGATAAAATCGAATAACCCCGATATACCATCAGAGCACGTGGCGCCTTTCGGTGTAACAATAAGAACCATTGCCTATGGATTTGATAAATGGTATAAACATTTCAATCCAAGGCAACTGCTGATGTTTATAAAAATTATCCATACGCTTCGAAAATTAGCTGACATGATTTTTCAAGAACAGAGAACAGATTTAAAAAATTACTTTGAAGCAATAGCTTCGTGTTTATCGATTTCTTTAGTTAAGGCCGCCAATTATAATACTATTGTAACACGTTGGCATGTCGTTCTTACGATGGTTGCGGACACATTGGCAGAACGACGGCCTGGGATTCAGTGGAATTGGTGTGATGTTAATCCGTTTGCCAATTTCACAGGCTCTTGGACTGGATGTCTAAAAAATATGCTGAGTGGTTTAAAATACCTTACTAAAGTTCAACCTACTCTAAACGTAAATTCAACGGCTCTGATAGATGATGCATGCTTTTTAAATAAAATTGAGGGCACATTCGATTTAATTTTAACTGATCCACCTTATTATGACGACGTTCAATACGCCGAACTTAGCGACTTTTACTATGTTTGGCTTAAGAGGGCTTTAAGTGGCCTTGAACATGGGCGCCTTGTGCCGAGGTTTCTGCCTGAGGCCTTCTTCGAGAAAGTTGGCGATGGTTGGGTTGAGGTTTCAACTCAGTGGGAGAAGTACGCGATAAGCGAGGTTAGCCTTAACCCGCCGAGGCTTGGCGCATCAGCCGAATATGAGGACGGTGTCAGGCACTTCCAGAGACTCCTCAACGCCTCGTTTATCGCTATGGCTTCTAGGCTTGTGGATGACGGCTTGCTTGTGACGTATTACGCGCACACTGATCCAGACGCATGGAAAGCTTTGCTTGAGGCCGGCTGGGAGGCTGCTGGCTTGAGGGTTGTGAACGCTTTTCCAATAACGACAGAGTCTGCGCAGAGCGTTGTTAAGAGGGGTAAGCTTTCAATGGACACGAGCATAGTTGTGGTGTGGCGCAAGGGGTCTTCAGGCTCGGTTGACGCCGCGAGGCTCTATGAGGAGTGCATTGAAGCTGCGGCTGAGCGGGCTAAGGAGCTTATGGCGCTTGGCATTGGAGGACGGGACTTGTTCATCAACGTCTTGGCAGCTGCCCTCGCAAAGGCCACCTCTTACCGGGAAGTGATTGCCATGGGCAAGCTCGGCACGAAAGAGCTTGTCGAAAACTACGTTTACCCCGCGGCGTGCCTGGGCCTTGCAAGGGCCTTTTCCAGGAAGGCTGGCCTGAAGGACGGGATAAGGAGCCCGGACGCGATGCTTTACCTGCTTCTCAAAAGCCTAGGCGGCAGAGTTGTGGAGAGCACTGACCTGCGGATTTTCTCCATAGGCACCTCCATGGACGCCAAGGCTGCTATAACGGACCTTAGGCTACTGCTGAAGCCCAAGGAGGCTGGGGAGGAGGAAGAGGGCGGCGCGAAGGTAGCTAAGGCGAAGGCTTACGTGCTTGCAGAGCCGTCTTCCGCCGAGAGAAAGGCTGTTGAGGAGCTTCTTGAGAAGAGGGGCGTAGGCGTTCTAGAGCCCAAAATAAGGTGCGCAGTTGACGCCCTCCACGTCATTGAACTTTTTGCGCTGAAGCATTCCGTCAGCGAGTATACTAGAAAAATTGAGGAGCTGAAAGCCAAACACCCGTCACTCGTCCAGGAAGCGCTTGCCCTCGCAAAGGTTCTCGGCGAAGTGTTGCCTGAAGGCGACGCTGAAAGGGAGCTCTGCAGGCGCGTCTTCCAAACGGTATTTAAAACAACATGAGACATGTTTAAGGTGGTGGGTTGATGGGGATAGTCAGCCTCTACAGGTCGGGAAGGCTTGAAGTCTGGCCCGACGTCTTAAAGCCTTATATGGACGATAAGGCTGCCCCGGACCTAGGCCCTGTTGTGGCTGGAACGGCGGAGAAGATGTACATTGACCCAGAGGAGTTCTTCGCCAGAACGCACATGACAAGCGCCATGGAAGGCCTAATAGAGGACGTGGCGGACACGCTTGCGGGGAAAGGCGGAAACTCAGTTTTCCTCCTCATGTCCTTCTTCGGCGGCGGAAAAACCCACACGATGGTTGCGCTCTACCACGCCTTCCGCAACCCAGCACGCCTCCCGGAAAAGCTTAAGGCGAAAGTCGCCGAAGCCGGCAAGCCCATGATAGTTGTGCTGGACGGAAGCAGGCGCGAATACCTGCCGACGCCTAACCAGCCGCACGTCGAAGGCGGCTTTACGATAAAGACCGCCTGGGGCATGCTCGCTTACAGGCTTGGCGCATACGCCTTGGTCAGGGACTTGGACAACGAGGACAGCGAGAGCCCAGAAGTTTCCAAGCTTGAGGAGATCCTTAGGCAGGCCCGCCAGCCCGTGCTGATACTTCTGGACGAGGCAACCCTCTACCTGCACAACCTCACAAATGCACCTGCGCTTAAAGGCTACGCTGAAAGGTTCAAGGTCTTCTTAGACATGCTTGCAAGGGCCGTTTCGAACTGTAAGAGGGTTGTGCTTGTTGCATCCGTTCACGCTGAACGCGTGATAACGGAAACCGGCCAGGAGGAGCTTTTGACGGAGAAAACCTACAGCGAAGGCGCTAGGGACGTTTACAGAGTCCTATCGAGGCACGCCTCACGCTTCATAACGCCAGTGCCACCGGGCGACATCGTCAAAGTGCTTCAGAAGCACATCTTCAAGGCGATACCGGAAGGCGAAGCGTCAAGCGCAAAGGAGGGGCTCTACCACACTTACAGGGAGCACAGGGAGCTTTTCGGCGCGGAATCCGACTGGGAGCTTAAGCTGGCCGCCTACTCGGCGACGCCTAAGGAGACGTACCCTTTCCATCCAAAGTACGTTGAAGTGCTGTTCGAGTTCGTGACTAGGAGCAAAACCCTCCAGAAAACCCGGGACTCCGTCAAGATAACTAGGAAGGTTGTCAGGCGAGTCCTCAGCGGAGCCTTCGGCGACCCGGACTTCATCATGCCCTGGCACATAGGCCTCGACAGCCCGGAACTGCTCAACATGATCATGAGCGGAGACTTCGAAGCCTTCAGGTCCATCGTGCAGCGCGACATAATATCCGCAGAGGGAAAGCTGGGCCACGTTTCGGAATGCGGCAAGCCGGAGCTCGCGCTGAAGCTCGCAACTGCGATACTGCTCAAAACCTACACGTATGAAACCCACAAGGTTCCGTTGAAGACGTTTCCAGACCTTAAAGAGGCCGCCCTAATGGTTTATGAGCCCTCGACGTTCAGGCAGAAAGGATGGCAGCCCGTTGACATAAAGTCAACGCTGGAGGAGATGCCGGGCAAGCTGCGGCACTTCAACGACGTCGACGGGAGGTACTGGTTTGACCCATACAAGTCGATTCTCGACTACGTGGAAGGGCTGGCGAATGATCTGTATATCGGGCCGAGGCAGGAGCTTTACGAGAAGATCGCTGAAAAGGCTGAGGACATACTGTTCGAGGCGAAGCATGCGGAACGTGCAGAACACGTCTTCAGCGAGAACCGCGTTTACGTGGACTACTTCACGGGCCCTGGCGTCAAAGTTCCAGATGATCCTGCGCTTAAACTGATCGTGGTTCTGCGCCCAGAGGTGAAGGTGGACGACCTTGAAAGGCTCATCTACCGCGACGAAAGCGGGAACAAGAGAACTTATAGGAACACCATCGCGGTGCTGATGCCTCGCGAGGAAAGGCTGGAGGACATGCTTATGCTTGCCGCGAAGCTCAAGGCAGCTGATAAAGTGCGTGAAGAGGTAAAGGAACTTTATAAGGAGGAGGAGGTCAGGAAGCTCCAGCTGGACAGGCTCAAAAACTACGTGCAAACTGTTGAAAACAGGCTGCACGAGCTTCTGCTGTCAAACCTCAGGGTTGTAGCGTACCCCGCGTTGGATGGCAACGTTGAAACTGTGAAGCAGGTTGAAACAGGCGAGGCTAACTCGCTTGTAGCGCAGGCTGAGGCGGGCTTAACAGATACAAGAACAGGGCCGAAGCTCAGGAAGAAGTTCAGCTTCAGGGAGCTTCACGAGTTCCTTAAGAGAATCTTAGGCTGGGACCTTGTTGATGGCCAGTCGGCCTTTGAGCTGCGCCGCATAGTTGAAGTATTCTACACGAACCCTGCAGCTCCCTTCACAGTTAGGTCTGCGATTGAAGATGCAGTTAAGGAGGGGGTGAGCGCTCAAGACATAGCCCTGAAAGCGAAGGATGCGCTGTACTGGAAGGAGATAATCTGCGACACGCCGGAAGCCGTAGTGCCTAAAGGCGTAGGCTTAACGTTGCCTTTGAAGTTCAGCGATGACGACGAAGTTCTACCCTACAAGGTTGCCGCCAGAGAGCTGCTTGAAACCCTCCTGAAGGACAGCAGGGCTGAAGCCTTACCTGACAAGCTTGTGGTGCGCTATTACGAGGTTGAGTTTTCAGGAAAAAGAATGAAGCTTGAAGACCTCAAAGGCATTGAAGGTTGGGAAGACGTACTCAGGGCTGGGAAAATCCACTTATGCCAATACATCATACCCAGAGGTTTCCTGATAAAAGCATCGCCATCCTACTTGTCCGTTGATGAGGGCGAGGCGCCGTCCGTTAAACTTGAAGTTCAGGCTGCAGGCAACTACGACTGCGAAGTTAAACTGGCAGCCAGCGCTGGCGCCGTAAACCCGGACTCCGGGAAGCCCCCGTTCTCAGCAGAGTGGCAGCTTCCAAAGCTAACGAAGGCAGGGTTGTTCGCCTTCACCGTCAAGGGCGTTGGAGCCGACGGCCAGTCCAAGGAGGCAAGCGTCGCTGTTGAAGTGAAGAGCCTAGAGGAGCTAAAGGAGTTTGACAAGCTTGACATAACCCATGTAGGTGCAAGGCTAGATGGGATGACCTTTACAGGGCTCACTCCAATGTTGCTTGTCCTGAACAGGTTGCCGTCGCTGGGAATGAAGGGCACGCTCACGCTTGACTGCAAAGTCGGCGACTTCATAGCCTTCAAATGCACACAAGCGGACATCGAGGTCGTTGCGCCCGTGTTGAGGGCTTTTGCCAACGCCGCAAACGTGCTTCAGAACGTTAAGGTTTCAGCTGACGGCGCAGTCAAGTTCAGCCAGCCTGAACCATTGGATGAAAAGAAGATTTCGGCGCTCAACACGATGGCTGGGCACGTCAAGTTCCTCGTGCTTGTCAGGAGGAAGTGAGCATTTGAGAAGAAGGGTTATGCAGGCAACGTTCAAGGTGCGCCTCTACAAGAAAAGCGCATCATTCACTTGGCTGTCCACATGCGACCTCAAAGTGAAGGTTAACGTTGAAGAGCTTGCGCGTCTGGCGCGGAAGCTCGGCCTAGACGTTAACGGCGCGTCAATAGCCGTGGATAGCCTAGACTCGTACAACAGGCTCCTCGTTTATGCGGCTGTGAGGCCGTTCCTGAAAGACCATGCCCAGCTGGCTTGGCTTGTGCAGAACATGAACAGCTGGGAGGCAAGCTACTGGGCCTCAGCGGTTCGCGAAGCCTGGTGGGCTGGAGAGGGACAACGCGGCGTTTCAAGGGTTGCAAGGGCGTTCATAACCCTGTTTGGGCTGATGTGAAATGAAGCCCGTGGAGAGGCTCTTGCATGCGGTGCTTGACCCTTTAAGGCTTCATCTGCTGATCTCCCCATTTTTAGAATGCTGTAAGGAGCCGCCCCTTCAACATTTCCTGCATCAGTATGAGCTTCTGGCGATGCTTGTTCCACGCCTCCCCGTAAGGGCGTTTATTATCTCTTCTAAAAGGACAAGCTGTTTAGGCTTCTCTCTATCCTGGATAAGCTCATAGCTATAGGGCTTGGTAGTCTGTATTTCACGTAAATAGCCAAAACAGCCAGGAATGGATTCAACCATTATGTTTCTCGCTCCTTTTCTGTCCAAGAAGCTGCTCAATCAAGTCGGCTTTTTCCTCCAAAATCGATTCCAAGTTTTTAGGCACAATAAGCAGCAGGCTATCGTAGAGAACAGTGACTTCTGTTCCAGGCTCCAGTTTATGGTAGTCCCTGTATGGTTTGGGAATAACGACGACGTTGCTGGTGCCATGCCGGATTATCTTATGAGCACTTCGTGCTGGCATGATGTTTACCCAAATGTTTATAAGCATAAACATAGGTAATAAGTTTAGATGTAAAAAAGTTTTAGAGAGCTACACAAAATTGAGACTTCCATTAACAAATAAAGACTATTGGGTTTTACATGAAATAGCAACTTCAAGCAACACCACTTATGACATGCTACGTGCAAGCTTAAAGGGTAAAGTTGGGTCAAACAAAACGTTGCTTTACAGCCTCAAAAAACTAGAGTTTCTGAAGCTGATTAAGGCAGAAAAAGTGAAGGGTAAAGGATACGTTGGCAGAAAAGCCACACTGTATAAGCCAACACTTGAAGGGTTATATCTAGTGCTGCTTGAACTGGTTGGCAGTCTAGAGCAGAATAGAGAAGTCTTGGACAGAATAGCCTTAAACAACAGGGAATTGCTGCCTAACATTTTCGGCTGCTGGCAAACCTTCAAAAACAAAGGAGTCATCAATATTGCCTATGAACTTTTGCAAAACACTGTTTATGAAAACAGCCCATACTTCCTTTCTGTAATTGCTGAAAGGTTTCAGCATTATGAGCAGCTTAAAAAACAACTCAACAAATCCCCGCGCGACAAATCCCAGTTTACAAAAGTTATTTCTGTTTCACCAGAGAAAATAAGGAGAAACCTTGACATGCTTGTTAAAGAAATTAACCATGGTTATGGACAGGTGAAAAGAATACCTAATGGTTTTGTGGATGAACTCTTTAGGCTTTTTGAAAGCTTCGATAAGAGCGTTAAAGGCTTGAAAGTTGAAAGGCTTTATCGAAAGTTCTATTTCCCATCAGAGAAGCTGCCTGAAGGCTACACTGGCTTTCTCAAAGTCTGCATGGAAGACAAAGAGCTGAGCCAGTATATTGCACAGCAACTTAAGCAGATTGAAAAGGATTATTCAGTTATGCTTGAAAACGTTAGAAGCTGGAGAAGCTGGCTGAAGCCTCAACAGCCAAGCCCATGTTGAAAAACCTTGACAGAAAAAAGGGAAGCTGATAGGCAACAGGGACAGCCGTTTAACCCGTTGCCTTCTTTTCCGTTGCCTTATGCCTTTCAATGATGGTGTCGTTGAAGAACACGACAAGTCCATGTTGAGCCAAAGAGAAATTCACATCATCATGTTTGTCTATCATGTTTTCAGCTTCTCATAATCATTTGGAGACAATGAAGCAACCACTAGTGCTTCTCTGGGAACATGCCATTCCACTTTTCCGTCAAAGCACGTCATTAACAATTGGAAACGGCTCTCTTTTTTCATTTTCCTCTTCCTCTCCTTTAGAGGCAAACTGTATTTTTGTATGCAAAATGCTTATATGTATTACGGTTGCATACATATTTGGATAAATCAGAAAAGGAGAACACAAGTATGGAAAAAACGATAGAAATGGTTAGAGAAAGAGTAAGCATAACCCTACCAAAAGAGCTCCTAGAATGGATAGACAAGAAAATACAGGAAAGAATCTACGCTAACCGCTCCCACGCCATAGAAGTCTTAATTCTAGAAGCAATGAAGAGGGAAAAACAATGAGTGAACAAAATCCAGAACTAAGGGAAGATGATAAGAAACCGCAAGGTGTCTTATCAGGCGTGGGTTCAAATTCCACTCCCGGTTCCATGTCTAATCCATATCGTGTATCTCGGTTTGGAAAGTTCCAAACGTTGTAAAGCTGAAGTGACTCTGGAGTAGGCGGATTTTCGAAAACTTTAGTTTTGAACTTTTCGAAATTATAATGGACTGTAGATATTGCGATGTCTAATTTTTTCGAAATTTCCTCTAAGGTATGGCATTGTAGGTATAAGTCTATGATTTGTTTTCTTTGTTCTTCCTGTTTCTTCTTTCGGATGTCAGTTAACCATTCTGAAAGAGTTGCCTCGCTAACAGCTAAAACCTCTGCAATTTCAGAATAAGATTTATGATGGTTAGTGTAGAAAATAGTTACCTATCACAAAGCTTTGAAGGTTTTACACAAGGCGAAGAATGGGTTTGCGTTACTTAGCCTAGGCTAAACCAGTCAAAAATGCCTTGTCCGACATTAAATATGAAAAATGGTGCAGTTTGCTGCATTATGGTTAACTTTGCATTAACGTTTAAACTTCAACCTTTTTGTTTAAACATGTTTAGATAAAAAAAAGGCAGAGTTTAAAGTGTAAGCTCCTGCAGGGCTTTCTCGATTTCGTTCAGCTTCTGCTCAAGCCTTTGGATTCGTTGCTTCAACTCCAGGTTTTCAGCAGTCAAACCGTTAACCAAGGCTTGAAGCTGCCTGTTCCGTTCTTCAACTTCAACCCTCAGCTTGGCAACCTCTTCCGTTTCAGCCAACACGGAAACAGCAGCCTCTCCTAGGCTGTAAAACTTAGCTAAGTCTTCGTGGCTGTATCGCCTGTAAACCTCAGTTAAATAGCCTTCATGTCCCATCAAGGCTTCAACCACGTCAACTGGAATCACTGAACCCATCCTTGTCCTGAAAAACTTCCTCAACACATGCGGATGCACAGTGTGCCTGTTTGTCTGAGCATCCTTCTTCAGGAAGCCAGCCTTCCGCAACGCGTTCTTCCAGATAGCATAGGCTGTGTTGGCTTCAAACGGAAACAGCCTCTGGTCTTCTGTTGGCTTGCCATACCTGTGACTCTTGCCTACAGCAGCCTCAATATATTGGCTTCTAACCTTCAGCCACTCCTGAATGGCTTCCGCTGCTTCCCTGCTTACGAAAGCAACACGGGAATTGCCTGTTTTCGTGTATTCTCCCCTAATATTGACTCTCACAGGCTTTGTGTCAAGCTCTACGTCTTCAACCTTCA
>Ga0080004_1091299_pt1 | contig 14890 bp, 15 predicted proteins | sample WasSprMetagenome_FD_69207 | JGI IMG/M metagenome (GOLD analysis project Ga0080004, IMG submission 69207) | Sulfidic aquatic microbial communities from Washburn Spring, Yellowstone National Park, USA - WS (SPADES assembly) (version 2) | ecosystem: Environmental > Aquatic > Thermal springs > Hot... | reverse complement strand
CGCGGTAGAGCCTCAGAAAATCCAGTAAATGGTTATAGCCACCCTCGGGAAGAGCCCTCACCCTCAGAGCCTCAACAACTACAGGCTCTCCACCCCTCACAGAGTAGCTCACCAACACATATACCCTCTTAAAGCTTATAAATGTTTTGTCAGTATTTAATGTAAGTGACAACTAATGGCTAAACTCATATATACTGAGTGCTCCGTGATAAAGTTTAGGAAGAATGCAGTCGTGCTCTACCCACTAATAGAATACCAAGACGAGGTAAAGCCACTGCACGGCAAAAGAGTACACGTAATAATTATAGCAAAAGAGTGACATCAAAACATGTAAACATATATGAAAACCAAAACAGCTTCACAACGGCGTTTGGATATGAAATATTGTTTAGAAGGTGATAGTTGTTTGTAGCTGAAGGTCTTATCTTCTAGGGTAGGTAATGAGGTAAGAAATGTGTATGTATCTCTACTGCTTTCATTTCTACATGAGGTATGTGTCATCTTCAATTATGTGTCTATGGAGTAGTACTTCGTTTAGTAGAAGCGTTGGGAAAAGTGTTAGTGGTATTATGTTGAGCCATAGCATTAAGGGCATTACGTGAATTAATAGCAGTTCTTGGGCTGCTAGCTGCTGTACTACCTGCTTACGCTCTTCATCACTTGTGGTATTGATAAGCTCTTTCTCCAGCCTCTTTCTCGCCTCCAGCAGCTCTTTCCACGCTTCTTCTGCAAGCTCAAAACCCTTGCTACTCAGCTTGCATACAACTTTTTTGAATAGCCAAAAGCCATACCTGCTACACTTTACAAGCCCCTTTTGCTCCATTTCACATAGCTTCTCCTCAACATCACGCTCAGAAACATTTAAAATGACAGCTATATCTCTAGGGTTGCGCACACCTCTGCTTATTAGTAAAGCCACATACTTATCCAGATACATGGTCTGCAAGCCACATGTCTTTACGTATACGTGGCTAAAATTCTTTAAGTTGAATATATTAAAATATCTGTTGCTATACAATGTGAAAGAGAAGTTGGAATTGTTAGGATCGCTAAGTAAAAACACAGCGACATTATCTCAGTCCACAAATGCCTGCCAACCTCATACCTCATGCCCAGATGGTTGTTTACAAGCAACAGTAATGGCGATAATACTCTCACAGCTCTCCAAATAGCATTTTGCAACTCTAATCACTTCTTTAACAATTGCACTCGCCTCTTAATACCATTAAGCTTAATTCTCTTCACCATATTACTACGGCGCTGCACTTTACCTTGCAGATGTAGAAATGCTATCGTTTTTATCTCTTCTCAATTAATTTGCCTGCCATGCACGAGCAAGGCATTTAGTCTTGGGAAATGCTTAAAACATTTTAATGCTTTTAGCTTTAGCTATGGCTTAAAGGTGTGAGGAGTTTGTGTAAAGGGATTTTGAAGGCTGTTATTGCAACCATTTACCTAAGCCTAGCAGTTTTAACACTTCTGCTCTCCTCACCTCTTTTACTATCCCAGGGCTCTTCATGGACCTTGCTTAGCTCTGAAGTGTCTAAGAGTGCTGCTCTTTATGATAATGATCTCGATGGCGTGCCTGATATGCTGGCTACTGACAGTAGCCTCTACCTCAATTTAACTACGAGAGTTCCTGCAGTAGCCATACCATTTAAGTTTGATTTGAATGCCACTGGCGTTCTGTGTTTAGCGCTTTACAGACCTGACGATGGCTTTTTGGCTATTAAGTGCCCCTATGGGTACTACACCTACTCAGCACCTGTCAACGCCTTGGCCAGGGTCTACAGGTACGGTGTTCTACTTCACAACGCTACTAAGAGCACTGCTATTGTCGCTGGCAAGCACTACGACACGCTGTTTAGTGGCGTGCCACTAGTTGTTGATGGTAAGCCCGCTGTTTTAGGTCTTTACGAAGGTTACGTGGCTTTACACTACCTAGGCACAGCTCTTGTTGAAAAAATAGCGCCTGTAAACATCTCTATTGCTGAAGCTCTTTTGAGCAAGACGCTTATCTACGGCGTTGGCTTGGCTGAGGGAAGGGCGCTTTTCTTCACATATAATGTGACTAGCAAAGCCTTTACGCTAAAGCCTCTAGCTGTAGAATCCTTTGAAACTGCTGTTGCAGTTGGCGATAGGATATACATTTTAAGTAGAGGGGGAGCTCTTTACGCCGTGGATAGAACTGGCAACGTTATTGGCATTGCCTCTGGAGTACTAAAGCTCTTCTACCCTGCCGACTCCGTAAACAGCTTTACAGCTTTAACTAGCAACAGAATTCTCAAGGTGAATAGCCTCGGCATTGCCTCTGAGTACCCAGCACCACCAAGCAGTATTTATGCTATTGATTGGTGTGGAGATGTACTTGCCGCTTCAACAGCTTCAGGCGTGTTTATAGCTACAACAAGACCTCTCTACGCCTCTATACAAGCACCTAGGGCTGTGTATGCAGGTGAGCTTACCGAAATTAGGGTTAGCGGAATTTACGAAACTGCTGTGATTAGAATTGGTGATAGGGTGTGGAGTACCCGTGGAGCAGTAGCGCTTCGCGAAGCCCTGCCACCAGGCAACATCAGCATCATGGTTAAGGCATGCAGAGGCTTGTTCTGCATTGAAAACAGTTCATCCGTGCTCGTGTTGAGGAGACCTCTAGAAGTTAGAGTGAGGTATCCACAGGTTGTGAGGCCTTATGACACTATGGAGGTATTTGTTGAAGCTGTGGACAAGCTTTGGAATAGAAGCGTAAGTGTTAATTGCAGCATTAGGGATCCGAGCAATCGCCTAGCCCTATACCTCACCTCCGGCCAGGGCATAGCAGTACCTGCGCTTCCCGATGTTGATAGCAGCGTCTTTGTTGTTAGCTGTGGTGGAGGCTACTATGATACTGCACAAGCTATTGTTAGAGCAAGGCTTTCAGAGCCCTACCTAAAAATTGGGCTCAAGTACTATGGCAGTGGCCTTCTAGAGCTCTACGGCTACAACAAGTTTACTGGCGAGGTGTGGAACCACAGTGTTGTTGTTAAGTACCTGAACATAACGGTTAGTGGCAGGGGCAGGGCTCTCATAACCCTGCCCCCCGGCGAAACTACGCTAAGAGTTTTGCTAATGAGGGGAAACACAACGTATTATGTTGAAGAGCTTAAGGTGAAGTACTATGAAGACGTTATGAAGGCTCCTACAGGAGAGCCTGTTATTCTAGCTGATAGAGTGAAGATTGAGGTGTACACAATGACTGAGACAATTACAAGGCAGTTTCCAGTATACTACGAAGTGCGAACTGTTGACCCCATGGTCATAGCAGTTACAGCAGCGTTTACAGCAGGCTGTGTGTATGCAATACTAATGCTTCTTGGAAAGCTTCCAAAGATTAGAAAATAGCATTTAAAGCAAATACCCTTGGCGTACCTGTAGAAAAGCGGCTTCCTATGCATACTCCTTTTTCCACTCTCTAGCAACTCTAGCACTCCACCTGTACACCATGTACCCTACAACAATCACAACTATTGCGAGAACCAGCGCCACTATGACTAAAGGCCATATAAATAACTGAGGTCCAAAGCCAAAGCATATGGGTATGAAGAAGAGGAGCATGCAACCACCAACACCTCCAGTAACGTTATAAACTCTTACAGGCTGTTGAAACGCTATTGTGAATACCGGGAGGAGGGCTGCTATGAGGGCTACTGCAAAGCCTATAACGACTAGAGCTAGCCCTATGTAAACAAGGCTCATACCTTTAAACACCCAGGGCAATGCCTATTGAAGCTAGTGATGGTGGGGGCAGGCTTTTTACAAGCTGTGTCATCCCCCAGGTGAGAAACAGGAATACTGCAACAGCAATCACTGTTAGAGCTATTGCCAGTATCATTAAGATCTTTGCACTCTCTCTACTAGTGCCTATGACTATGGGCAGCGGGCCTACAACTACCACAGCGCCGCCCTCAACCCTCTCCCTTTGCACCCTGAGACCCTCTCTCAACATGCCTAAAAGCATGAGTATAGAGCCTACGACTATTAGCAAAAACGCTACTGCAAATAAAACCACTGGAAGCAGTAAAGCATCAATCAAGTTGCACACTATATCACTAATTGTGTAATAACAGCTATTGATAGTGTGTCAGGCTATAGGGTACAGGTATTAGCACTTCACACCACATGCTATTCCGAAACTCTCACAGTTTGCGGTGGGTCGTCAGCCAGCTTCCACAAACCTTTTTTAAAGTCCAATAATATCACCCCGAGCTCGCTAGCCACATAATCACTTATCACAATTTCATCTACGTGGGGGTTCACAATTATGTTGACATTCACAGCCTTAGAGCTTCTATCTGGCAACACTAGTTCGAGTATGCCGTGAGATGTGTAGCACGGTAGTGATACCTCTCCACCGCCTGTCTCAAGCAGTGCTATTGTAGCTGTCTTGGGAGGCCAGAGCCCAAGCTCTTTAGCAACATCAACAGGTATTACAATGTCTGGCGCATCTGTTTCAAAACCACTGTTTAGCAGTGCCCTGCCCTCAAAAACCCTGTCTCCAACCCTTAGCCTAACCCTAACTCTACACGCCACTACCTACACCAGCCCCATACAACCCCTTCTTCCTCATATACCCAAGCTTCTTACGAGGCAAAACCCTAGAGATGTACTCCTTCAACACCTTCAAATCCTCTCTACTCATAAAATACACCACAAGTTCTGCAACGCTCGAGACATTAAAGTGTTGCCTAAACGAGCTATTAACAATTTCTGTTTCTAGCTCTAGCCATAAACTATGCAAAGTCATATTAATGCATTGAAAAGCATCTTACTGGCCTTGAAGCTTTTTAAACACTTACCACGCCTACAACAGGTGCTAAGCTTGTGCAAGCAAAAGATGTATAAGGTCAGAAGCCGCTAAACATTGGGGTGGGAGCAGAGGTGCGAAGAAATTGCGCTCTCTGACTACTCTATTCACCTACTTCCTTTCTCCTACAATTCTCTGCATTTCCAAAACCATTTTCTCTATATCTGCTACTCTCACTTTAACTGCTTGAGAATCAAACTTTGCTTCATGAAAACCCCAAACATGTAGTGCCCAAGCAGCGTCCCATGAGCGTCTAAACCACTCGCCAATCCTCTCACTAATAATTTCAACAGCTTTCTCAAGCTCTGCAACAGTCCACCCACCCCTGCTTCTAACCCTTTTTAACACATCCTCAAGGTTAAAATGGTGTGCAAGGGCCTTAACAACCTCTTCAGCTGCCTTATAAAGCTTTTCAGATGCTTGAACAGGGTCCTTATTAATCAAAGCCTTGCCCTCCTCTAGATACCTCAAAGCCTCTTCAAGTCTATTTTCAGTAGTGTCTTCAAGACCGAGCCTCTCTTCCAAGCTTGCAACCCCAATTAGCAGCGAGTTAGTTAATTTATTAAAGTTTATAAAGTTTGTGTACAGGTGTATGCTGGTGCAATGCCTCAGCCCCTGCCTTACCTAAATGCTGAGGTGTGGCATAACTTTATAATGTTTTAAGCTGTTTCTCTGTGTTGAAGAGTTTTGGGGGTGCTAGTTGAGACTAAGAATGCTCTTGGCCTTCACACCTCTTTTGCTATACCTATGCATTATTTGCGTGGATTACGCATCTCTTCACCTGTACAGCTGGAGGAGGGGGTGCGAGGTCGAGGTTTTCGATCCCTATGGGTATGTTAAGGGTGTTTTAAGTGAGTGTTACTATGATGTTATGACGCTTGGTGACTATATGCACCTTGGCGAAACAGATGCTAAGACAATAGTTATTGCAACTCACTTCTTCACATCTCCAAGTGGTGAAGTTGGTTTAGGGACTTCTGAAGAAATACAGCTTTACTACCCATTGGTACACCCCGTGAGGGCTTTTCACGTGGTTAAGGGTATACTGCCTGGAAGGATGTATGCATCAGCACCTCCACGAGTATTTAAAGATGCTCACCTGGTTAACAAAACAATTGTTTTACTCACATGTAAGCTGCCGAGGATTGATGAGGTTGTAGAGGCTTTCCTTGGGGGTGGCGCTAGGCTTGTGGTAGTGTCTAATACCCCGGCTTTGCAGCCAAGTGAAGCCAGAAGGCTTTTAGAGCTTGTGCTTAACAGTTTAAGTGATGTGAAGAGGCTTTGCGCTACAGAGCTATTCACATGCTATGGTGACGCCAAGTGAAGCTCAGGTTTGCAGTGTTGCTAGAGTTTGTCCCGGGCTTCACACTCCTAGCACCCGCACTACTACCTGTGTATATGCGTAGTGCTGCACTCTCTGCACTTCCACTGCTAGCAGTACTACTCCTATTCCTCTCAGCATCACTAATAACAAAAAGGGTTTTGTGCAAAACTCTAAGCAGGTTTTACAGCTGGAGACTCTACAACACAATATCACCACTACTCCTACTACCACCACAGCTTCTACTACTTCAAACAGGCTACGAATTTTACAACATCTGGTCTGAGCAAACACTAGCAAGGCTAATGACATCATTTCTATGCGGCTTAGCACTCTTTCTCATAGCGTATCCAATACTCAAAAGACTCTGAAAGCGAGTAGAGCTAATACCAAGCAACCCTAAGTTTTGCACTGTCTTTGGCTTTGCACAGCTGTTTGCAAGAAAGTTCTTAAGCGGAATTGCACCTATAGAAGTAGAGGAAGGTTTGGTGCTGTGATTACTCAATGAGTTTTGAGCTAAAGCCTAAGATAAGGTTTTTGACACCTCCTGAGAAAGCTGTGTGTATAGATGAATATGATGTTGCAGACCTCTATAGAGTGTGTATAACGCCTAGCAAAGAGTATGTGATATACGATAAGGTGCTAGTGTCTCAAAAGCTTAGCGATGTGGAGAAGAGCGTGCAGGAGTTGCTGCGCAGCGTTGTTACGCGAGGTGAGCGGGAAGTTTCTAAGGCTATTGAAAAGGCTAGTGCTGTTGTAAAGCACGTTCTTGAGAGGCAGTTCTTTGGGTATGGTGTTGTAGAGCCCCTGATTCTAGACGACAACATTATAGACATACACATACTCTCGGAAAAGCCTATCAGAGTTACTCACAGGAGGTATGGTGATCTGGATACAAGTGTTGTGCTTTCTGAAGAGGAGTTAAAGGAGCTTGTACTGAGAATTTCAACACTTGCGGGAAAAAGCATTTCTGAGGCAAAGCCCTTGGCAAGCTTCATTGAGCCGCGGTACGAGACAAGGGTTTCAGTAGTGTTCTACTCTGACGTAACGCTAAGGCGCGGCTTAACTGTTGACATTAGGAAGCAGCCTAAGAGGCCTTGGAGCATACTCAAGCTTATTGACGCAAAGACTCTCTCAGTTGATGAAGCGGCGTTTCTGTGGCTCTCGGTAAAGTACAAGGTGCCTATAATGATAGTTGGGGAGATGATGAGCGGCAAGACAACGCTAGCAACAGCTGTTCTAAACCTCATACCGCCAAAGTCAAAGGTCATAACAATTGAGGATACTCCAGAGATAAGGCTGTGCACGCCCTACTGGACCAGGACAACAACAAGAGAGTCTCCAGAGAACCCCGTGACAGTGTTTGACCTCATTAGGGTTGCAGTTAGGCTTTCAGTTGACTATGTTGTTGTTGGCGAGGTCAGGGGTGAGGAGGCTAGGGACTGGGCGCAGGCAATACTGCTTGGACACGGAGCTGTAACAACATTTCACGCAGACTCGCCAGAATCTGCTTTGCTAAGGCTTACAACACCACCAATTTCAGTTAATCCACAGGCTTTGAAAATGCTAAACGTTTTTGTAAAGATGATTCCAATTAGGAGAGAGGCTGGGTTGGAGAGAAGAGCAGAGGTTTATGTTTATGACAGCGACAAGCTAACCCCCCTCTTCACATACGACACTGCGAGAGACGCCATAGTTGAAAACCCGGGTGTTGGAAGCCCAGTTAAGCACTTCTCCTTCTTCAAGAGGGTGTCCCTAGCACACGGCATTTCGCTGGAAAAGCTTGGGGAAGAGCTCGAGTTCATGAAGAAGGTCTTGCAGGAGGTTTATAAGGAGGCTAAGAGTAGAGACCCAGCGCTAGAAGCCCTAGACACGTGCAAACTTGCTGAAGAGCTTTACAAGAGGCTTTGGGAGGCTGGTTACCATTAGGTACAGCGCCTGGCCCCTCATAGCGGTGCTAACGCTACTCTCATTCATACTGGGTGTAGTTGGCAGAGTACTTGAAGTACCCCTACCACTTCTGTACATGGCTATAGCCATTCTCACAGGCCTAACATACTACTACAGCTACCTCTACACAGCCCTTAAGACCATGGCGGAGAGAATTGCTGTCAGCAAGTTTATGGTCATGGGCAAAGCCCTTTCAGAAAAAGTCATATCGGTATATGTTACAGGGGCTCAGGCACTTGGCTTCACAACATCTCTTCTCATAACCCTGGGCGCAACTCTAGGCCTTGCCCGCGGCTATGTACCGCCACCAGTATTTGTAGCAGCAGTTGTTTTAACAATTCTCTTCGGGGTCTTCATGGTGTTTCCAGGGATATACGTATCCTTCACAGCCTCTGCGAGGAAAACCTCATGCGAAATTGAGCTTCCGTTTCTACTAATGTTGTTTAGGGTTCTCGGGTCAACACACCTCACATTATATGATATTCTAAATGCTGTTGAGAAAAGCAGGGCTCTGAAGGCGTGGTCTGAGGAAGTTGGGAATGCGCGTAAGATAGCGTCTATTCTCAACACATCTCTCCTTACCGCAATGGGCATGGTTTCTGAGAATCACCCATCTAAAGTTGTAAGAGATGTTTTTAAAAGAATACTGAGTGTCAGCATGTCAACAGGCCAGCTTAGGGATGTTGTTGAAAGAGTCTTTGGGCACATATACACACAGCTAGAGGCTAGGCTTAGTGGCTTGGTGGAGAAGTTTACAATAATTCACGGAATACTGCTATTTGCACTCCTATTCACACCCATAGTCTTTGCAGTACTAATTCCTCTCTACGGTGGGAGTGCCGCAATGGCTTTCCTACTCCCACTAGCCTTTTCAACACTATTCTTCTTCTTAATCTACGCTGTTGTCTCAAGCATCTACCCCTCAGCATTCGCCTTAAACCCTCCCCGCACACTCACCTACCTATCTGTAGTGGGGTTTGCAAGCCCCGTGACTCTAGTGGTTTTCCACGCACTTCCAATTATCCTGGGCTCCTCCAGCTCCATAAACACACACCTACTGGCTCTAGGAATACTCTTAAGCGTAACGCCATGTGCTATTCTCAGCGAAATGTGGTTGAGAAGGGCGAGCCTTTACGACAGGTTGGTAAGGCTTGTTTCAGATGCCGCTACAACGGCTATTAGCCTTGGGGAAAACTTTGCAACAGTTCTCGAGAGGATGGCCCCGAGGTATGGGAGGGGTGTTGAGGACTTGGCTAGGAGAATACTGCTGGGCTACTACGTCGAGCCTGTGAGAGAGAGGTTGTTGCGCGAAGCTCCGAGCCTATACCACGCAACTTTTCTTGAAGCGCTGTTCCACGCCCTGCTCATGGGTGCAAAGCCTGAGATGCTGAAAGCGCTTACAGCGTCATATGAGCAGCTAACTAATGTCTACTCAAAGCTACGCTCACTAGCTAGAACCCAGGAGGTTATGCTCCTAGGGCTAACAGCTATGGTCAGCGTGTTCCTGGGCTACATGAAGACCCTCTTCACATCATTTTACAACTTGGTGAAGAGTGTTGGTGGCGGAAGCTGGGTTGTAAACATTCAGCGCTACATAAACTTTAACCCCGCGACATACGATGCGCTCACATGCACAATCCTAATATCGCTTATCTTCGCTTCTGTAATTGTTGGCAAGCTTCGGGGCGGCTCACCACTCTACTCGTTTAAAACAATGCTACTACTACAGCTCCTCTACATACTAGGCCTTGAAGCCTCTAGCCTACTGCCAATAAGATTTTTGTAGAGGTTATGTGAAGTGGCGTTAGAGTATCCTGTTTTAGCAATAATCGCATCAATACTCTTCATATCCATAGTTTTCAGCTCACTATACCTGTACTTATACATTGTTAGTGAAGTGAATAGAATTCCAGTAGTAAGCGGCTATGCCACTGTGGGGCGCTCAAATAGCATCTGGGTCATAAACATTACGGTAAGGCTTGAGAGAGGAGAGCCTGTAGAGTTTCAGAAAGCTGTGCTCACAACAGAAGAGGGGGTTAAGGAAGTTGCAGAGGCTAAGCTCTACGGATTTAGAGATAGAGTGCTTTTACCTGGAGGCGTAGGCTTGATAAGAATTGAGCTACAGGGCAGCGAGTTGGTATACAACAAGACGTACAGCGGCTTAGTGGTATTTGATAAAGGAACTCTTGTAATCACATACACCACACCACCGCCCCCTGGGTGAACACTGTGCTCAGCATAAGCATTTTAACCTTCTATGCAAGTAGAGGTATTGAAGGGGCTGTGATGCGTAGAACATTTACAGCGCTGTTATTAGTGCTCTTACCACTTGTAATTACACTGCCTAGCACTACACACGCTATTTACTCTGCTTCTGCACAAGTGGCGTGTACAATAGTTCTTGCACCCAGCAACTTTAGCATAGACACAGTTGTTAATGCTACTGACAACAGCGTTGTATGCCTATTGCCAGGGGCATACAGCATTGCCAAGGACATTAACATTGTTGGTAAATCGCTTACCCTACAAGGGCTTGGCAACACTCGGGACGATGTAAGGGTTGTGCTTGTAAGCGGGTCTCTCAAGCTTGCTCCCAATGAAAACAACACTGTGGTTATCAGGAGCATGAGGATTGAGGGGCAGGTGCAGAGCCCCGCTGTACAGGTGTACTGGTCGGGTAAGAAGGGTAGCAAATTTGATATTGGTAGCGTGCTTCTTGAGGACATAGCGATTAACGCTACACAGGGCATTGCTACAGGTATTCAGCTTGGCCCGGGAATTAGGGTGAGGTCATTTGAGCTGAGAGGGGGCTTGATTTCAGCTAGTAAAATAGGTGTTCAAATAGGTCCCAACACCTCTGTAACAGGCGTTATAGCGATTAAGAATAGCGTAATTCGGGCTGGTGAAATAGGTGTTCAGGTGGGTCCAGGCACACAGGTTGCTGAATACCTTGAGATTTCACGCAATAGCATTGAAGCGGGGGTCACCGGCATTCAAATAGGTCCTCCGGGAATGCTTCAAGAAGCTCCTCCAAGCATAGGAACACTTGTCATTACAAGAAACAGAATTGCTAGCACCTCTTCAAAAGTTCTTGAAATTAAGAGCATTATCAGAGACCACGCCTACATATATCTAAACACCTTCCTAGGCAATGGCACAAAGGCTTTGCTGAGCCTAGACCCAGGCCTAGTCCCCATAGACAAAATCACATTCAACACTCCAGATAAGGTGACATACTTTTACAGAGGCAGACCATTTATAAATTACCTGGGCAACTACTATATTGACTGGACAAAACCTGATGAGAATAGTGATGGCATAGTCGATGTGCCGAGAACTATAATAGCTAGCTACTCCGATAGCTACCCAATTGCGGACCCCACAATAATTCAGAGCCTTGAACAGCCGTGGACTAGTGGTTTAAGTGGTGAGGAGGTGCATGGAGAAACGCGTGCCGCTATGGGGGGCGGAGTAGTTGATGACGCTGCTTCAAGAGGCTGTATACTGCTTATTACCCTCGCCACCCTCCTACTCACATCCATTGAGATGCTGTTTAAAGCTATTAAACTGCTTTCACCGAGGTAGCTTTCTCAAAGCCTTGCATCCATGGGTGTGGTAAGTGGGTATTGAGTACCCCTACTTAGCGATATTAGCAACAATAGCTTTTGTAGCAGCGATCATGGGCGTCATGTACTTCTTCATACACACATACACTGAGATGATGAAAACACCTGTTCTCTCAACATATGCTGAGGCATGCTATACGGAAAGCAATGCGTATCTCAATATTACGCTTAAGCATGAAAGAGGTGTGCCAGTATCGCTACAGAGAATTGAGGTATACAGCGATAGAGGAGCAGTAGTGTACACACCTGGTGCAAGTCTGAGTGGTATTAGTGTAAGGCTAGAGGGGTTTGACGGAAGACTTGGGGCGGGTCAGGTAGGAGTAGTAAAAATGGCCTTCCCACAGGGGTACTTCACAGAAGGCAAGACATACCACGGGCTGGCATTCTTCGACGCAGGCAACACCATGTTCACATTCCAGCTCGTGAAGTGCCCCTCAATAGCACCAGCGCTACCACCGCTATTCAAAGCCAAGCTACTGAATATGAACATGACAGCAGGCGACGGAACTGTTACAGCATTAGGAACAATAACATTTATAGAGCTTAAAGCTAGAAATGCTAGATACTTTGACACCTTTGATTCGGATCCCTTCACAGCTGGAAGACTTAGTGCTGTGACATGTAGATGGAGTTATGACCCCGTTAACAAGAATGTCTACATCTATGCTACTTCACGACCAGCTACTTATGGGGATGAATGTATAGCTTTAGCAAACACCGCATTACCACGCAGCGGCACGGTTTATGTAGCTTCACTAACTAAGATTGCCAGTGGTGAAGGATATGCCGATATAGTGTTAGTTCAAAATAGTAGCAGCTTGTACACCCTTGGCCTGTATATCGGTAAGGACATAGGGAAGCGTGGTTACGAAATTTGGAAATATTATGTAAGGAAATGGGATTCTCTGAAGGCAATAAAAAATGGAACACTCAATTACAATATTACTTACAGTATTGTATCAGTATACACCTTTAGCTCAGGGGATTTACAGCTGTGGTCTGATAAGACATTAAGGGTTAGTGCTAGCGATAAATCTGTAATTCCTTTAAGTGCTGGCTTAGGTGCATACATTAGTGTTACTAGTAACAAGCAAGCAAATGCATCAGAAGGCGTATTTGTAATATTTGACAATGTGGTGGTCACAGTTAATGCTAGGCCGTGGTTTGTCAATGTTACTCTTGTAGATGCTTCTGGCGCTCCTATTTCTGGTTGGAGTGTTGTGTTGAAGGATTCTGTGGGCAGGGTTATAAGCAATGCTACTTCTGTAGGTGGTGTTGCTAGTCTTGATGTATGGGGCTATTTTATAGTTCCTGGAGGAGTTATTGAGGTTTATGATGATCGCGGTGTTCTGGTTGGTGCTAAGCGTTTTGACTTTGTTGTTGGTGGAGATGTCTATGTGGCTAGGGTTGATGTGCGTAGAGTTGAGTTTACAGGGCTTCTGGTGGGCGTTGGCGGCTCTACAAAGATTCTGGTTTACAACATTTCAGGTGGTGTTGAGGGTATTGCGCTTAGATATGTAATTGACTCTGGCACAGTATTTAATGGGAGTGCTGATATAGCTGTTGGCTCAGGAACTGTATACCTGTTGAATGCAAGCGGTGTTTATGAATACAGGTTTACGCGAGGCGCATGGGCTCTAACTACAGCTTCCTGCAAAGCCACAGGCACTGGAGCCAGGCTTGAAGTTGTTAACAACACGCTTGTGGCAATACCTGGCTCAGGCAATAACACGCTATGCCTCTACAAAGCTGGAAAAGCAGTCTTGCAGCCCATAGCAAAAGGCAGCATCACTACATACACCTCAACAGCCTCCATGGGGGCAGACCTCTACATATCACTATACGACACAAGCCTTAGACAACCCATAATAGCAGTCTACAGCATTACCGACACCAGCGCCACCATAAAAACCACATACAACATCACAGGCTACAAACTCACAGGACTAGCCAGTGACACCACAGGCAACACCTACTTCATACATGAATACGGAGGCCTATACACACTTGACATTAATGCTAAGAGTGTAAAGCCTTTGCAAATAGTGCTACCATTCACACCACGAGGATATGGGGATAGGCTAGAATACTACAACAACCACCTAATCTTTGCACGCGGAGATGACACAACAGAGCTTTACATAATACCATTATCTACATAGCATATGAAACCCCTTAGCTTTATCCTCATTATTAGCACTATGTAAGTCTGCGAATACCCCTCACTATTTATCAACGCCCCTTATCAAAGTTTTTGGTGCTTCTGATTTAGGATTTAGCAAAACTATTTAGCACTTCTATTCCTATTACGGCCCACAAGTTTATAATGGGTTAAGTTAAGGTTGAAGTAACGTATATAATGATGCATGGTCTTAACATCTCAATACTAAACGCTACAAAGCTACTAATACCGTGAGCATTGCAAAGAAACTTCAAAAGTTTGATACCGGAATTCGTCAAGTACGTGAATGCTTCACACAATTAAAAGGCTTGATGTGTTTCCCTAAAATTTGCTTACCATGATTCATAGACATGACTGAATATGCCTTTCTAAGAACCTTTAATCTCCTCCACACTCTTAAGTCGCTGGTCATTCGCAGACTCTTTGCATTGCACTCATCTATAAAAACTTAAGGCTAAAGCATCTCTGCTTTACGTCTGAGTTCTTACAGCTTACTCCTCATAATACTTAGTAGTTACATGTTTTGATGTGAAGCAAACCTCGCAACTATTCATACCTTAGGTAAATTTAGAAGCAATTCGCAAATAAAGGAAACGCTTTTAAAAGTAAAGTATCATTTTGAAAACACAAGTTTGTAATCAATGTGATACTCTTTATACATTATACTAAAAACTAAGTATATACTATGCGATATATACTATGAGAATAGACTAAAGACCCGCAGTTATAAAAAATGGAATGAGTTTAGTTACATCAAATGCTATGCTACTTTAACTATTGTAAATGATGTTGTATATGTACCAGCATCTGTTACTATAACACCGTCAATCGCATGTTTACCTTTCCACTCCACGGGACAAGGGACAGTGGTGTTTACAACCATGTATCTTGGTTGTCCAGGCAATAGCGTTACACCTTCAGATGATGCCTTTTCATGTTCACGTACGATATATATTACATTGCCAACG
>Ga0080004_1138595_pt1 | contig 14894 bp, 16 predicted proteins | sample WasSprMetagenome_FD_69207 | JGI IMG/M metagenome (GOLD analysis project Ga0080004, IMG submission 69207) | Sulfidic aquatic microbial communities from Washburn Spring, Yellowstone National Park, USA - WS (SPADES assembly) (version 2) | ecosystem: Environmental > Aquatic > Thermal springs > Hot... | reverse complement strand
GTAGAGGTAAGCTTTTAGTAGGGCTCCCAGGGTTTCCACTATCATGCTACATGATTCTTGTGAGGGTGGTAAAACCCCTTATAGCGAGGCTCACGGGGCTTAAGTACGTTGAGGAGAGAGTTTGGGTTAAGCTACCGTTTAAAGTGAGGAAACACGTTGGTAAGACGTGGTTGATTCCCTCAATTCTCGTGGAGTCCGAGAGGGGGTTGACAGCATACCCTGTTACACTGAGTAGTGGGAGTATTTATGGTGTAGCATTTAGTGATGGATTTGTAGAGCTAAGCGAGGAATTAGACACTGTGGGGGAGGACACTACTGTTCCATTCTATGCATTCACCGAAAGAGCTAGGAGTAGGAGGTTGACGATTATAGGTAGTAATGACCCACTACTAGAGTACATGCTTGTTAAAACAGGCCTAGTGTACAAGTCTAGACTGTTGAATACTGGGAGTACGGGTGGGTGGATTGCGGTAGCCCGTGGTGAAGCAGACATTGCACCAACACACCTACTAGACGAGGAGACTGGCTTGTACAATAAGCCATTTCTAGATAAGTATGGGTTAAGGGGTAGAGCATTATTGATTAGGGGTTATGATAGGTTAATTGGGTTCATTGTTAAACCCGGAAACCCAAAGGGGATTAAGGGCTTCGAGGATTTCTTCAGGGGAGATGTTAGGATTGTTAATAGAACAAGGGGTAGTGGAGTAAGAGTTTACATAGACATAAACCTCAAGAAGATAGCGCCGGATCGAAGCATACCTATTGACAAAGTAAACGCCTTGATTAGTGGCTATACATACGAGGTAAAAACACACACGGCAGTAGCACACGCTGTTAAAACAGGGAAGGCGGATGTAGGTGTCGCGGTTGGCTACGTAGCAGAGCTTTATGGACTCGACTTCATTCCACTAACATGGGAGGAATACGACTTCCTAATACCACGTAGTAGAATGGATAAATTAGAGGTGAGAGAATTCATAGAGAAACTAAGAGATCTTAGAGTAAGTGATTTCGAGTTTGCAAAATACTACAGAGTCCCAGCTAATATCGGGTCTCCCAGGGATTAACAACATTGCTTTTTTACCTGAAACTCGTTTCTATTAGAATGAGGTGTTATCGGCTTGGGTAAGTTTGTTGTTGGTGTTTTACAAGCATCTTACTCTATTTACCCATTGGAGAATGCTGATAAATCCTATAGGCTTGTGAGGAAGAACTATGGGGAGGCGGATCTCGTGGTTCTACCAGAGTATAGTATGTTGAATCCACTTGAGTTGAAGGATCCTCTAAGAGTTTATGAGGCTTCAGAGTACTTAGCTACGAGTAAGTACCTAGTTCAATTCGTGAAACTAGTGAGGGAGATTGGCTCCAATATACTAGTGCACTTTATTGAGAGAACAGATAAACCACCATTAACTCGGAGTACTTCAGTACTGGTTACAAGTAAGGGCGAGGTGCTACCTGTCTATAGTAAAATGCACTTGTTTGATGCATATGGGTATAGAGAGTCCAGTTTCTTCGAGCCCGGTCGAGAACTTGGAAAAATTGTCTCATTTAATGGTGTTCAAGTGGGTTTCGCCATATGTTATGACTTGAGATTCCCAGAGTTGTTTAGAACTCTTGCTTTATCAGGCGCTCACGTTGTAGCTGTACAGGCCGGTTGGGTGAAGGGTCCTTTGAAGGAAGAGGTATTGGATAAAATAGCCTCAACAAGGGCTCATGAAAACGGGATATTCATTGTTCTAGCTAATCAAACAGGTGAGTTGTTCACTGGGAGAAGCGGGGTTTTCAACCCATGGGGTTATAGAGAGCTAGACATGGGTGTAGAGGAGAAGTACGTGGAATACTCTATTAATCTAGACGACCTCTACAGGGTAAGGGAGACTGTGCCTGTCTTGAAGCAAGCTAGTGAGAAGTGGGATATTAGGTTAAAAGCGTAGAGTGTGTATTTATTTAGTTAGTGATGATGGAGGTTTCAACTGATTAGTGATGTATTCAGGGGTCCTTACTGATCAATACTACTTGATAAAATCAATGATAACTCGTGGAGTGATTTAACTCTAGTACTCCAATTATATCCAAGTCCTCTATCAAGCAGTACAGTTCCAGCTCCTAGTCTACTAGCAGGGATCAAGTCGTATTGTGGATAAGCTGAAACATGTACTACCTCCCCTGCCTCAACGCCGAGAATTCTATATGCTTGCTTAAATGCATCTATTGATGGTTTGTAGGCTTTCACATCTTCAGCTGTAATAATATTATTGAATAAGTGTTTAAACCCGCATAGAGTTATATCTATGAGTCTTCTCTCGGTGTTTGAGAGTACTGCTACTTTAAAACCTTGTTTTCTCAACACCATTAACCCGTGGATTGTATCGGGAAAAGGAGGTGACTTTGCAAATGACAATATAAATGCCTCCACTAGTTCTTGTGACGCTTCAACACCAGCTACTCTCAATACCTCTCTTATGCAGGTGGAGAGTACTTCACTATATGGTCTATAATGTGCTACTTCACGTATATCACACTCGAAGAATAGATCAACGAATTCTCTACCAGCATGGAGAGTAATGAATGAACCAATACTCATCCTCCAGTCGACGAGCGTTCCATAGAGATCAAATATTAAAACCCTTCTACTAGATAAACCCTTCGAAGACTCATTAATCACAGGGCTAGCCAAAGCGTCAATCACCTAGATCTATAGACGCGTGTGCAAGTTAAAAACCTAGATCTCAAGTACTCAGCCACCACTCTTAAATCGCATTTACTACATTTTATCCACACCTGTAGCTCTCCACCCACAAATCTATATCTATATAACTCTGCTCCAAACCATCCAAGGATCTCGGCAATGCTCTCGCTAGATGGGTCCCCGAGATTACATGGTGAGACCCTGCTATGTAAACACATTTTCCAGCATTTCAATCCATGAGTGTGTAGATTGGCCATGCATGCAGACGGATAGAATATCAACCCTTTACTCCTCGTGTATCTAGCTATCTCGCTCTTAATATCAGATGTATAGGCATCGTACTGTATACCGGGCTTCATTTTCTCAATTGGTATTTTAATTCTTCTCAATACTTCTCCAACATCTAACCCCGCGTCTCTTAGGTAATCTATTATTCTCCTAGTTACTCTAAGAGACCCCGCTACTACTCCTTCAACACCATACTCTAATGCTAAGTCAATTAACTCCCTATACTCATACTCCGTGAGACCCGGTATTATTGGCCTAAGGAATAAAAAAGGCTTCAACCCCGCCCTTTCGTAGCTGTTTCGAGCTTCATACAGGTTTATATGGCGTGGTGTTATTCTTCTGCTATTATTACTGCGTGTACTTTTTTACCGTGTAGTGGCTTTACTTCGGGTTGGTACTTGGCCAGTGGGTATAGAACTACTGTTCCGCCTCTATATTTTATCACAGAGCACTTTGCATATATGAACTTAGCCACTCTACCACCAATAATTAATACTGATAGATATCTTTATAAACCATCACTATCAAAATATACAATATGGTGAGCTACCCTGTGAGGGGTGAAGAGCCCATGGTTGTTGAGGCCTTGAAGGTGAGGGCTCTCCCCGAGGGTAGCTATGATCATCTATTAGAGTTTCTGAGGCTATACCGTGATGCAGTTCAAATAGTCGTAAATAGAATCTGGAGTATTAATAAAAAGCTCTCTAGGAGGAAATTACACAGGCTATTCTACAGCGACTTAGTCTCCATGGGTTTTAGAGCACACCATGTATCAGAGATATACAAGCGTGCCAAGGAAGTTGTTGAGTCAACTAGGAAGAATAATGGATCAAAGCCAGTACTCAAGAAGCTAACAGCTAGAATACACACCTTGGATTATAGACTAGACCTGAATAAGAAGACAATTAAAATGGCAAGTATTATATGATAAATGGATTGAGTTAAAACTAAAGTGGTATAGCTACCTCAACAAATACCTTGATGGCTCCTGGAAGCCCGGTGAGATACTATTGAGCTATAGACATGGAAGAATACTTGTATATATAACATTCCACAGAGACGTAGTACCCAGAGAGCCTGAGGCAATCATGGGTGTAGACTTAAACTTCAACAACATAACATATACTATTATCAATTTAAACAGTGAATTAGTCTCTATAGGTGTAATACCGTTTAAGGGGTTGAAGAAGGCACTACACTATAGGAAACTAGCTGAGGATCTACAGAAGAGGCATCCAAAGAACTGGAGGTTTCTCAAGTGGGCTGGGAGAGCTAGAGCTAGGTGGCTTAGTAGAGCTAGGAATATCTTAGTTAACTCAGCACATAGAGTATCCAAAAAGCTCGTAGAAGTAGCTGGAGAGTACAACGCTGTAATCGTCTTCGAGGACTTAGAGAAAATGAAGGAAAACAACAATGGTGACAGGAGACTCTCATGGATGAAGCCACTATGGTGCTATAGGAGGATCCAAGAGTACACAGAGTACAAGGCGCTATTAGAGGGCATTAAGACAATCTACGTCAACCCAGCGAGAACATCCAAGAAAACCCCTAACGGCAAGAAACTAAAATTCATAAACTACAGATTTATACAACTAGGAGACACGGTAACATCGAGAGATGTAGTAGCATCATGAAATATAGCGTTGAGGGGCCTACAGCGGATGAGGGGCTTTTGGGTTAAGTGCAGCCCTGATAGCCCCCGCAGTGAAGCAGTGAAAACCCGAGCCAAGCGGGGGAACCCCGAGACAAAGAAACATACACAACTAATTACAGCTATCCACAAAATAATTACCTCGGGGAAACCCGGGCACCCGGGCACTGGTAAGACCACAATGGCAACCACTATATGCCACGCTAACGCTGGGAGGGGGGAAGAAGCGTCTTTACATATCGTTCTATGAGGATAAGGAGAAGCACTACCGCTACATGAGGAGGCTTGGGCTAGATTTAGAATCCTTGGAGTTAAAGGGGCTTTATAGGTTTGTAAGGCTACCTATGACGCTAGATGTGGATTCTATAGTCAATGTGATTGGCGAAAAAGTGTCTGAGGGCTATAGCATAGTGGTGGTAGACTCTATCTCTACTTTACTAGAACCAGTGTTAGGATACCCCGAGAAGCGTGCTTGGCTATTAAACTACTTTTACCAGCTACCCATAATGCTAAACGGGTTATTGATCCTAGTGGCTGAGCTACCGTATAGCGAGGAGAGGTTGACTCCATGGTCTGTAGAGTTCATAGTGGATGCTATGATATTACTAAAGCATAGAATCGAAGAGGGACTCTCGGTGAGGACCTTGGAGATCAGGAAGGCCTGTGGATCACCGATCCAGGTGGCTGAGGCTATATTCACGATAACCGAGGGCCTAGGTATAACTGTGTATGCACCGCCACTACTCCAAAACCTAGTGGAGAGCGGGGAGTTAACCGCGGTAGAGTTGCCAAAGGGGACAATGAGGTTTCGCAGAGGCTACGTGGTAAACGTCTTTTATCCACCAGAGCCTGGCGCAGGCGTTGACGCATTAATAGAGACCCTTAGTATAGCTTTGAGAAACAATATGAAAGTGCTTATAATAAGCTATACTCACTCACCACGAATACTCCGCGAAGCCATTGTGAATAGACTTGTCGAGCATGGGTTAAGCCGTGTACGCGTGGAGAAGCTCATTGATGAGTACATGGTTATTACAGCATTAAACCCCTCTGCCGTGAGCCCTGTGGAGGTAGCTGCCCGGGAGTTATCCCTGGTAGAAAAGACAAAGCCAGGTATTCTTGTCTTCTATGGAGTCCACATATTTAAGCTCTTAACCACTAGAATTAAGCGTGAATTTAGAAGACTCTTCAACGAGCTCATGTACCTTAAGTCTAAGGGCATAACAGTCATTAGAGTTGGTAGTTGCATAGATGAGTACGCCTGTAACGCGGAAACCCTAATAGCCGACGCAACACATAGAATTATAAAACACGTTAAAGAAGACGGCACAATAGAAGCAAAGCTCTACCTATACGAGAGGTTTAGGGAGCTCAGAGTCCTCCCAGGCAACGTAATCCACGAAGTCGTGAATAGATGCATAGAATTAATAAAGAAATACATTGAGAAACCCAGTATCCAAGGCAATTTAAACTAGCTGACCACCCGCTCAGAAAGAGTGTTCACAGACTATCTGAGAAACACCGAGATCTCTTGCTCTAAACCACCATGAGCTAGGTCTAAGTATACCTCGACTGTCTAGTAGTCTCTATGACCCAGTAGTCTTCACGATTAGTATTAAATCTACGAGCATTGAAAAGCGTAGGGTCTTAGATTCTACTACCTCACCAGGCTCTTCACAGTAGCTACTTACTTGATACCCATGTGAGCTGCTTCTCCATCGCCTCCTAGCTTACTAATAGATGGTTTTTAGGTGGATTCTCAGGTAGATACTTACTAGTATTAGAAGCAGACCCACTAATGAAAGGCCAAGCCCATTAAGTAAGCCACTTGGATCAATATATGTCGGGAAGCGGAGATAGTAGAAGTCACTGCCCTTACTAAAAGTGTTTATTGGATATGGCTGAGTGTAGTTAAATGAACACGTCAATGTAGTGAAAGCCTCGAAATAATCGATAGTGAGGCCTCTCGCAGGTTTAGCACTAATATTTATGTACTTGTAATTCAATATACTATCATTCGTGTTAAACCCGAATTTGCAGCCGAGTTCACCATTAAAACCACACCCACCTTCCTCCTCCCGCAATGACGCTGTGTCGCGCGAAACAAGTAATTGACATCCATTATCATTACACCCGTATACATCTATAGCCACGTTGAGAGACGCGTTCTCAAGAGACCTATATCCCTCTAATATAAACCCGAGATCTCCGCCGCCCGTGCAGTTACTCCATGGTATTGAAACATTGTAAGTGTAACTCCAAGGCTCTGAGAAAGGTCTACCCACGACTTCCACCATGACTAGTGGTATATCAACAACCTCGGAGTAGTTACCAGGCCACTTAGTTGAGACCTCATATACTGGGACCACGAGGTTTAAGTCCTTATAGTACACTCTAATGCCCTCTACGAGGATGAAGTACAAGCCAGCGATGAAGATAATTATGCCTACAAGTAATAGAGTGAAAGACAAGTATATGAAGGCCTTTTGCAAATCCCCCACCTTCTCAAACTATAAAGCGTTCAAACCCTAAAAATACTTCTCTACGAAAAACAAACACCTCTACGAAGCCCGTAGATCTTAATGATATTTCAATATAAATAAATACTACATGGGGTCTTCTCGTGGAGTGTTCTAGACTTAAGTCTCTTAATTGGAGAATTAATAACTCATATAAGCTCTAATGCATCCCCTTTCTAAGTCTACTTAGTAATCTTACTTCTCTAAAGACCTCTATCCAGTATGGTGCCATTATCGAGGCTAGGAGGATGAGTGTTGGATGCGGAGGCTCTGCGAGAATAGAGTACACTATAATGACTGTTGAAGCGTATAATGCATACAAAAGTGTTCTGGGAAACACGTTTCCCTTAATTATAATGTATGATGAGAGCTCTGGAGGAAGATCCCTCCCAACGATATACCCCGATGGCGTTCTCTCAACTAAACCCATTTTTTCAAGCTTTTTCAAAAGCCGCTCCGCTCTACCCGGGCTATTATACCCCATGAGTCTTTGAAATCCCCTAATGGAAACTGGTTCACCGTGCTTTCTAAGCTTTAGGTATGCCTCTAACTCTTCTCTCCCAATAGGTATGACTCCCACCTATTTACCAGGATGATTGAGGAGAAATAAATTTAGGATCTACTCTAGTATTGTTTGGAGATAACTATGTATATAATCAGTGATGCTAAAACCCCAGCTATTATAGACACTGTAACCGGTATATAGTCACTTCGATAGGGTGTTGGAGTAGGGTACTCGACAGGTATAGATGGAGTAGTAGTCATTGTTAATGGTGTTGAATGAACTGTGGGATAAATCACTGTACTTTGAGGCGATGGGTTATGAAGCGTATATACTGGAATAGTAGTGTTGAGTAGGGGCTTCATGTAATCTATAGTATTAACTATATTAACTGAAATGCTGAATCCACATGTATTACCACGGAGTAATGCCCCCTTGACAACCCCGCTATTAATAAGCTCATCGTATGGAGCCCAGTATCCGAGGAGACTAGAGTATATTAGCCTACTATTCCACCCTGCCTTTCCCGGTTCAGCTGCCTGGACTATTCTATCAATGTCTTCGAGACTTAACCCTACCACAACCCCGGTTTCACTTGTGAGGAGTGATAAGACTCCCCTAAGCGCCATTTTATAGTCCCAGGGAGAAACCTTTATAGAATCCGTGGCCTGAGTGTTGTAAGGTGTAGTAGTTACAAATGTATTACTTAGTGAAGATGTTGTAACCGCTAGAGTAGGGGGAGGAGTGCGGATAACAGATACTGTTACAATACTCGCTCCACCAATCTCAGTAGTAGTTTCATTAGTTATCACTATGGAAGATGGCGGCGAATAAACCGTCATAGTGGTAGTTAGAGGTGGATGAACCTCAATGGTCGTAACTATAGTTTGTGTTGTAGCGGGGTTCAATGGGCTTAATACCGTAGTGTTTGGTGGTGCAATCAACTCCACTCTTACCCCGAGATAGTACTCTACTTCACCCTGATCGTTTACTCCGAAGACGAATGGTGCACTATTACAGAACTTCGCTTCATATAGTTCAACGAGGAAATCTATTTTACTAGTTAACTCCCATCTCGGGAGAGAGTAATGATATATAGTGTACTTGAATATATAAGTTGAATTATCAACTTTTACAATAGAGTTTCCAGCCACTTGCTCCAGCATCGTCAAGTTGTACTTTACACCGGGTTTATTTAAAACAACTTCCACCGCGTAGAGACTCCTAGGGTCTATACACGCACTAGTGGGTGTCAATGAAGCTAATACCACGATGACTACAGTAATAAACACTACGCTCAGTAATCCACGTTGTAAAACACCATACCTCACAAATTCCACCTCAATCACAAACTATGATTATTAGACCTTATAGTACCCACTCACCATGACATACCTGTCACTTAAACCATGACAAGTGCCCCCGTCCCTGGAAAACAAACTGGGATACGCTAGGAACAAACTCTATACTCACCCAAGAGCTACTGTCGGCTAACTACCATCCCCGACTTAAAAGGCAAGGCTTTTATTTGTAATGAATTGCATTAGTTGTAATAGTTGTGCATAATACGCTCCATACGCCAGATAACCCCTAGAATAACTCAAGTGAACTTGACCTCTCATCTAATAGAAACCCTAGCTCTCAGAGGCCAGTAAAAGGTTGGAAACTGAGGGAGCCCTATACTATATTAAATACATGAAAATACAGTCGTTGCACTTATGTAGTAGACGGCTGTCTTAATAGTCAAACTAGAGTTCTTAATTGATCAGAATTTCCACCAGATTTATTGCAGAATTTCCTTAATCATTAAGAATATTAAGCGTCATAGTTTAAACACATATGGGATTCAACGTGGAAACAGTTGAGTTAAAGAAGAAAATTCTAAGGTTGCTTAGGGAGGATGAGGAGTTTAAACTCGCAGTGGCTGGTTTACTTGGATTTGACACTATACTCAATGAATTAAAGAAGCTGCGCGAGGACTTCAATAAATTCGTGGAGTTACAGGAGAAGAGGTGGGAGGAGGAAGTCAAAAAAATGGGAAGAGCAGGCGAAAAGATGGGAGGAAAACAATAAACGCTGGGAGGAGGCATATAAGAGATTTGAAGCCATCGAGAGAAAGCTATTAGAGCACGATAAGAGATTTGAGGCCATCGAGAGAAAACTACTAGAACACGACAGGAGATTTAATTCATTAATGAGGAGGATTACAGCTATAGGTGCTAGATGGGGTATTCACACGGAGACGGCTTTTAGGAGGGCCATGAGGGGTATTGTAGAGGAAATTCTTGGTAAAGGTAGAGTGGAGAAGCGGGTGTATTTCGATGAAACTGGTGAGGTATATGGCTACCCCTCGCAAGTGGAGGTTGATGTGTTGATCAAGAATGGCCTACACATACTTGTAGAAGTGAAGGCTAGTGCCTCCATTGGAGACGTCTCAACACTTTGGAGGAAGGGGAAGTTATATGAGAAGGTTACAGGGGTTAAACCAAAACTAGTCATAATAACTCCATTCATAGATAAAAACGTGCGAGAAACCGCGGTAAAGCAGGGAGTAGAAGTCCACACTAGAGTCTAGAAGCGTGATCGATTGATATACACATATGTATTTATAGAGAATATTAAATAGAGTGGTATTAAGCACAATATATCCTAATCAATGGTGATTAATGTGAGGATACATGTTGTTGGGTCTACTAGTTACACTGTGGAAGAATTACTCTCATTGCTCATTAAGCTATACAGGGGAGACTTCTACCCACCACACTTCTACATTATATATGATCTACTCTACGAGCCGGAGAATACAGAGATCACTGTTAAGTTAACACGGGAACTCGAGGTAGAGTCCTATGTACTCACATGGAGGTATAGACGTGGAGGAGCAATACATGTTTGGGGTGAGAGTGGATTAGAGCTTCTACGAAATACGCCATTAGACAATGCAAAACCACACATACTAGAACTCTACAGCTCCGAGGAGGAGACAATAGAGAGAGCTTCTTCCATCCTCCAATCAAAGGGGTTTAAGAATAAGGTAAAGTGGTTCCACGACATGGCCTGCACAGAGGAGTCATTTAGGCCAAGTACTAATGAGCAAGTAGCTGTTAGATTAAACCCCAGTCATGCAGAGGCGTTTGTAGAGTACGCTAAGCGAGAAGATGTGGAAATAACAATAGATGAAGCAAGGGAAAAACTAGCTAAGAGAACTTATTATGGAGTATTCGTAGATGGCAAGCTAGTATCCGCTGGAGCAGTGTGTGCTAGACTACCAGAACTAGGCCTCATCTGCGATGTATACACAAGGGAGGAGTATAGGAGGAGAGGCTACGCTACAGCAGTAACCTCGGCTGCAACTAGGAGAGTAGTATCATCTGGCGCCACGGCATTCCTCTGCGTCGAGGAGGGAAACGAGGAAGCAATGAGGATCTATAGGAAACTAGGATACAGTATTTTGAGAACAAGACCATGGATAATCGCTAAGCCTTCAACTCCTCTTGATCAATAATATACACTTTAAACTGTATTTACAACTGAAAGCCTCGCCTTTTAAGGCGGGGATCGTATATAAAGGGTTTGAGGAATGACAGCATAACTGAGTGCGGGGTCTAGTAGATTATGTCCTCGGGCGATGAGGGCTCTCTAACCCTGACTGTGAAGGTAGGGGTTAGAGCCGAGCCCAAGATATTCAGGGAGTTATTGAGCCTCATGTATAGGTATAGGGAGGCACTTAACTATGCTATTGGAGTAGTGGTTGAGAACGAGGCTTTAACGCTTGGTAAAGCACATAGGTTGCTATATGATATCCTCAGGGATGGGTATGGTCTACCATCTAAGGTGGCTATTGACTGCTACAGGGAGGCAATAGCTATTGCTAAGTCGTGGCTCAACAACCCTAGTAGAGGCAACATGCCTAGAGCTAAGGCTCTGAGGGTTTGGCTGACGCATAAGTATAGTTATAGAATCAACGGTAGCTACGTGGAGTTACTTGGAGGATATAGACTAGAGATTATTGGCTGGGATATGAAGTATGACAATTATCCAAGTGGAGACGCTAGATTAATGTTCAAGGATGGAAAATTAGTTCTCGAAGTATCTAAACACATACCTAAACCACAGAAATACCCTCCAAGAGGTATTTTAGCCGTAGACGTCAATGAGAAGCATATTGTAGTTGGTAATTCATTGTTTGAATATAGGTTTAAAACCCCTATTGAACGAGCACTACGCTACAAGCAACTAGCTGAGAGACTAGAGAAGAAGTACTCCTCTCCTAGATATAATGCATGGCTTAGGAGGAGGGGTGTTAGAAGGAGGGTATCATACTACCATGCAAAGGCTAGACGCATAATTGAGGACTGGGTTAAGAAGACCTCTCATAAAATCGCAGTATTAGCTAGGCAACACCAATACACAGTCGCCAGAGAGGATTTAACAGGGTTAGTGGAGAGCTTGAGGAAGCTCCCCCGTGAGCACAAGGTCTCACTACTAATACTTAGTTATAGGAAGATCTCTGAGTGGATTGACTGGCAGTGCGGGAAACACGGAGTTCCATCTACAGCAGTAGACCCTATGAATACATCTACTAGGTGCCCAAGGTGTAGTAGCAAAATGAAGGAGAATAGTTATAGAGTGTTCAAATGCCCTAGATGCGGTTTCGAAGCAGATAGAGACACAGTAGCAGTATTAAACATAGAGATGAAAGCCTTAGACCAGATGGGGGGATCTCTGACCACCCCGACTGCCCCGCAGAGGACAGATGTAAACCCGAATAGATGCGGGGAACCAATGAACCCCCTAAAGGAAACCCTCACCCTTTAGGGCGGGGAGGAGGTCAGTCAACTTTAGGGAGGTTCTTGATATTGCAGCTCATAGAAATGTATATCTAGATACGTCTTACAGTATAGTAACGATCTCTAGGGAGATAGGTCTTGGTAGACTCAGCCAGTACATTAAACTACTTGGTGCAGATAAATTCTTATTTGGAAGCGATACAATTCCTGGTTTAACTCCGAGAGAGCTTAGTGTAAAGACACAAATAGATCTAGTTAAATCACTCATACTCGGTGAGGAGGAAAAAGAAAAAATACTCTATAGGAACGCCGAGAGTCTCCTTAAGATTCCATAGGATCTATTATAGTAAACCACATCTCTTATGGATTATTCCTCGGAATTTCATGGGGGATCCCTGGAAGGAGCGAATAAATAGCAGTATTTCAAGAGAGTAGAGTCAATGACTCTTAGTCCTCTATAGATTTTGCTAAAGTTAAGTCAATACCACAGACGTGAATGTAATTTTTATTTATTAACTACACTTGTCGGTTTGTAGATTTACAGGGTTGTATTAATTAGGTGCTGGTGTTAAATGGAGAAGTTTAATTACTTGATCATTGGTTTAATGACTCTCAACATTGTGTATAGTTTGTATTATATTATTTCACGTCCTCTACTGGGTGTTGACATATATGGCTCATGGATCATTCTCTATGTTGCTAGCGCTGAGTATGCACCATCACTACTATCATTTATACTTGGTGCTATAGGAGATGTATATGGTAGGAGGAGGATTCTACTACTGGGTTCTCTAGGGTTTATTCCACTACTATTTGTCTTCACAGTGAGTGATTGGAGATTAATATTGGTATCCATATTCTTCTACTCTTTATTCACGAGTATAGTGTCGGTAATTGCTTTGAGCTGCTTAATAGAGGATAGGACACGCATTGGCACTAAGTACTCTCGCGCTGGTTTATCTATGGGTATTGGGTGGGGATTTGGCTCGTCACTGGCGTGGCCGCTCTACCTTAAAATTGGGCGCTATGGATTTGCAGTAATGTTATCCACGCTTTATATAGTATCGATATTAATGATTCTTAAGGGCTATATTGGAAAGGAGAGAGATGCTAGTAGGGGGTTGATTATAGGCCTCCAGCATGTATATAGTGGGTTATCTAGGTTTATACCAGTACTATTATTCTCATCTATTGGATTAGCTATAGGTTCTAATGTGAATGCACTAATACTAGACTCGAAACTAAGAGACTTATTCAGTATTTTCAACACGGGGTTTGAGTTAAGAATCTTCTATGGATTCTTCTGCGGTACATTACCAGTGCTATTAGGATCCCCACTGAGATTGATCATCGGTAGACTCGTTGATAAGGGCTATGAGAAAACAATGTTTACTGCTAGTATACTAACCTATCTAATCTTATACCTCATACTACCACACACTCAGCCAGTCATATTCATAATCCTATGGATGCTGCCAGTATATCCATTCTACGATACAAGTATATACGCAATTATATCGAGGAGCACTAGTAGATACGAAGCAACAGTAACAGGGTTTATCTCAACAATCAATAGCCTTGCCGGGCTCTCATTACTCCTCTTAAACTCTACTGTACCAATAAATAACCCAGCCGCCTACAGTATTCAAATATTATTGTTTCTAGGAGTACCAATAATGCTCACAGCAATGAGCACTAGGAGGATAAAACCCCTTAATACTTTAAGCGTTATACACAACTAATCTAGCAACACTCTTAACAAGCATACCTATCCTTTATGAATACTCTGAAAGATAATGATGAAAATATTACGAGGCCTCCTTAAATTGGAACACAGTATACTAGGATTTATTGAGATCAGCGATTAATATATTTACGAATTGTATCATAATTATGGATTTCTGAGGAATAGTAACATTAATAATACTGAGAACTAATCTAATGTTATTAAATCCACGGGTGTTGGTGTTGGATTTTGCTGTTTACACTAAGGCCTTGACTAAGATTTATAGTGGGGGTAGTATAGGGGTTAAAGACCTTGATCTCAGGGTTTCGAGTGGAGAGATTTATGGATTGATCGGGCCTAATGGATCTGGTAAAACAACAACTCTGAGGATTATTGCAACTCTATTAAAGCCAACTAGTGGCGAGGTGTATGTATATGGAGTTGACGCTGTGAGAAACCCTCTTGAAGCCCGTAGACTTATGAACTACCTACCAGAGGAGGCTGGTGCTTACAGGGATTTATCAGGCTTAGACTTCATTAGGTTCATGCTCTCAGTTAGATTCTCTGGTAGGAGACTTGAGGAGGCTATTGGTGAGGCTATAGAGATAGCTGATCTAGGTAGGGATTTGAATAGGCCTATTAGGGGTTATAGTAAGGGGATGAAGAGAATACTAGCGTTAAGCGTCGTACTTGCAAGTAGACCTAGGCTACTAATACTGGATGAGC
>Ga0080004_1087945_pt1 | contig 14898 bp, 12 predicted proteins | sample WasSprMetagenome_FD_69207 | JGI IMG/M metagenome (GOLD analysis project Ga0080004, IMG submission 69207) | Sulfidic aquatic microbial communities from Washburn Spring, Yellowstone National Park, USA - WS (SPADES assembly) (version 2) | ecosystem: Environmental > Aquatic > Thermal springs > Hot... | reverse complement strand
TTTCTATAACTTTAACCAGGTAGTCTGCCTTAGAAACATATTTATAGGGTATAGGCATGGGAAGAAGTTTATCTATATAAGAAAGTTTCTCAAGCACAGGACGGGCTCTACCAGAGATACTGACCCAAAGCCTGCAGTCAGGGTATCTACACTTAAGTTCACGAAGGGCTGGAGTCATACAAAGGGCATCACCAATTGCTGCTTGAGCAATAACTAAAATAGTCTTTCCATTTAAATTTTCTCCACGATAAAATGGCGGAAAACCAACTTTTTCCTCTTTAAAGAGTGCTTTTAGATTTTGTGGAAGAAGGGCAAAAACATCCTCTGCAAAAAGAAGTTTCTCTCCTTTTTTCACTTCAAAATCATATCCATTAAAGTTGAATTTTAAATCTATCCGAGCCATATAAACTTTCATAACCCATCCTCCCCTGCATAAAATATTATCAATTTTATTGCAAATTTTATACCAAATAATTTTTTCCACTTCGGAAGTGGTATATTTTAGAATAATTCTAACTTATTCCACTTCCGAAGTGGAATAAGTTAGAATTATTTTTATTTAGGGGGATTTTTAAGTAGAGAAAGGGGGAAAATGAAAAAGTGGCGAGAGGGGGGAAACCACTCTCGCCCCTTAGAAGTTAAGGTTTAAAACCTTACCTCATTAGCTGAAGCACAAGTTGAGGTAAGGTGTTTGCTTGGGCAAGCATAGCAATAGTTGCCTGCATACGGATGTTGTAAGTTGTAAATTCTGCCATTTCCTTAGCATAGTCAGTATTGCGGATGACAGATTCAGCTTCTTTGGTGTTATCATAAACTGTTTTCTGAGAATCAAAGATAGACTGAAGGTTATTCATTATTGCTCCGATTTGAGAACGAATCTTATCAACTTTTTGAAGGGCTATTTTTACAATATCAATTGCTGTTTCAGCATTTTCATTTGAAGTCACATCAAGGGAATAAAGATTATTAAATGTAGCATTTCCGGTCGCACTTCCTATGCCAAGTCCCTGTTCTGAACCTGTGAGCCCTGTAAAATCATAAGTATAATTATCAGTCCCCATAATTACAAGCTTACCAACCTGAATTGCTGAACCTGTGGCAGATGCTGCATTAGTTGAAGTTGCTGTTGCGGAAACTGTTTTTCCTGTTGAGCTTAAGCCTAAAAATTGAGCCATATCAACTGATATTGGATTTGTATTTGATGTTAGGGATGAAACACTTACCTCCAAGCCAATTGTTTCACCCTCTGTGATTAATACAAGCTTATTATTTTCAGCTTTTGCTGTAATGTTTATGCCACCTGATGAAGCCTGGCTGTTTATCTCTGTAACAAGGTCTGAAAGTGTAAGAGTTTCTCCTGCAGAAACATTAATTGTAATACCTGCAGAATTTCCAGTACCTACAAAAAATTTAACTGTAAGGCTCTGATCTGTCCCAACTTGAATATCTGTCCAGTCAGCTTTTGCTATGCTCGTATTTGAAGCCCTTGCTGATATTCCCGCATTCTGAAGCTCTGTTGAATTATTGATATTATCAGCAATTTTCTTTGCATCAACTGCAAAAGATAAACCTGTTGAAACATTGATTCCATTTACTTTTGCTATATCCGAGCTAGCAGTATAAAGGAAATTTTCTGTTACAGCACCAGAAGTAGCTGAATACCCATTATTAACAGTAGTTGCTGAAGCATTAGCAGTTGCTGAATTGGTTGTATAAGTCCCTACAACCATATATGCACCAAGATCACTTGCTTTGACAGAGTTTATCCCAACTGTCACTGTCTGATCTGCTCTTGGTCCATAATGAATGTACTTACCTGTAAAAGTTCCATCAAGAAGTTTCATTCCGTTATACTCAGTATCGGTTCCGATTTTCTGAATGGCATCAATGAAGTTGTTGATTTCCTGCTGTAAAGCTGATCTTGCATTGGGGTCATTAATGTCGTTTGCAGCTCTCTGAGCTCTTACATAGATCTCCTGAAGCTTTGTGTAAATCTGTCCAGCTGAAGATTCTGCAATCTGAAGAGCTGAAATACCTGTTTGAATATTAGCATTTCCCTGGTCTAAAGCTGCAGCTACAGTTCCAAGCATGTCAGCAATGAAAAGCCCTGCTGAGTCATCAGCAGCATTCAAAATTCTGTAACCTGTTGAAAGCCTTAAAAGGCTCTTACCCATTACGCGCTCATTTTGAATGAGCGCAGTGTGTGTTTTTACAGCTGCTTCATTAAAATTAATTTTTACAGCCATCTCCTCCACCTCCTTTTGTTTTTATTTTTCTTTTTTGTATTTTTAATATCGAACACTTTTTAAAAAACTTTAATCCATTTTTAACCTTTTAGTCTCATCTTCTTGACCCACTACCCTTTTCTACCACTTCCGAAGTGGTAGAAAGTTACCACTTCGGAAGTGGTAGGTTGTGAAATTGGTTCTTGACAAGACAGAATTAGACTTTATACTTATTTATAGCTTTTAAGGTGGCGGCGTAGCTCAACGGTTAGAGCATGTGGCTCATATCCACAGGGTTGGGGGTTCGAGTCCCTCCGCCGCCACAAAAATAGAAAAATTGGCGGCGTAGCCAAGCGGTAAGGCGACGGCCTGCAAAGCCGTGAATCCAGGGTTCGAATCCCTGCGCCGCCTCACTTTTATATATGTTTAAACTAAAAGTCCAAGACTCCTTCTCCTCTGCTCATTACCTCAAAGATTACAAAGGACCTTGCGAAAAACTTCATGGACACAACTGGAAAGTAGAACTTATCGTTGAGGGCTCTGAATTAAATAGCACAGATATTCTTATAGATTTTGCCATCCTTAAAAATATCTTAAAAGAAGTTCTCTCCGAGTTTGACCACAAACTACTTAATGAAATCCCCTATTTTAAAAATATTAACCCCTCCTCAGAAAGACTGGCAGAATACATTTTTAAAAAAGTTAAAGAAAAACTTTCTTCCTATCCCAAGGTAAAAGTAAAGGAAGTTACTGTTTTTGAGACTGAAAAAGCAGGAGCAACTTATTACGAATAAAAAATCAAAAAGTGTCTAAATTAAAAATTTCTGAGATATTTTTTAGTCTCCAAGGAGAAGGTCCTCTCACAGGTTACCCTACCTTATTTATAAGACTTTTTGGCTGTAATCTAAACTGCTCCTGGTGCGATACTCCTTATGCAAAGGGAGAAAATCCTTATGAAGAAAAAGAAATTCCTGAAATAATTTCTTTCTGGGGGAAAAATTTTAGCTCAATACCTTTTATAACCATTACCGGAGGAGAACCCCTTATCCAAAGCCCTGTTTATAATTTAATAGATGCATTTTTAAACCAAGGTTGTATTGTTGCTTTAGAAACAAATGGAAGTATAAGTTTAGAGAAAGTTCCTAAGGAAGTGATAAAGGTTATGGATGTTAAAACCCCTTCTTCTAAAATGGATAAATACAATCTTTACGAAAACTTTAAATTTCTTACTAAGAAAGATGCAGTAAAGTTTGTAATAAAAAATCGTAGGGACTTTAATTTTGCTATAAATATTATAGAAAAATTTTATCTCACCTATTATACCCAGATCTTCTTATCCCCTGCTTATCCCTTTTTAGAGCCTAAAATCTTAGCGGATTGGATCCTTAAAAGCAAAAAACCTCTTAGGTTCCAGATACAGCTCCATAAAGTAGTAGGAATAAAATAATTCTGTGATAAAATATTTATTATGAAAAATCCCAGTAACAATAATGAGGCACTTGAACTTCCTGATCAGGTAGATTTAGATATAAGCGCTCTTTCTGCCCTTCCTATTATTACTGAAGATTTTGAAGAACAGGTTCCTGCTAAATTTGATCCCCTGCAAAAATACTTGCAAGAAATAAGTAGATACCCAGTTCTTTCAAGGGATGAGGAAGAGGCGATTGCTAAGGCTTATTATGAAACCAAAGATCCAAGGTTAGCTTATAAGCTTGTAATTTCAAATTTGAGACTGGTAGTAAAAATAGCTCTTGAATTTCAAAAATTTTGGGCACACAATTTTTTAGACCTTATTCAAGAAGGAAATGTTGGACTTTTGCAAGCAGTTAAAAAATTTGATCCCTACAAAGGAGTTAAATTTTCCTATTATGCTTCTTTTTGGATAAAGGCTTATATACTTAAATATATTATGGATAATTGGAAACTTGTAAAAATGGGAACTACTCAGGCACAGAGAAAGCTTTTTTATAAGCTAAGAAAAGAAAAAGAAAAACTTGTCTCTCTTGGTTTTGAACCTACCCCTGCTGAGATAGCAAAAAGACTTGGAGTTAAGGAAAAGGAAGTGGAGGAGATGGAACAAAGAATGTTTTCTCAGGATTTAAGTTTAGAAGCTCCTGTTTCCTATGACTCAGAAGATACCCTTGCCAATTTCTTAAAAGATACAAAACCAACCCCTGAAGAATCCTTTGCAAGAGAAGAAATCCTAAATAAATTTAGACATCTTCTTAAGGAGTTTGCTCAAAATCTTACTGGAAAAGATTATGTGATTTTTCATGAAAGACTTATGGGAGATCCACCAAAAACCTTACACGAACTTTCTCAAAAATTAGGGATTTCCAAAGAAAGGGTTAGACAAATAGAGGAAAAAATAATAAAAAAGCTTAAAAAATTTCTGGAGGAGAAATTGCCAGATGCGTACTACTATCCACTTGCCCTACCTTATAAAGATTAGCCTTGTAATTTTTATTCTCCTTTTTATGAATTTTGCCCATCTTTTTGCTGAAGAAGAGGATAAAAAAACTCAAGCCTATTATTACTATTTACTTGCTACCCAAGAAAAGGATCCTTCCGTAGCAGAAAAATATCTTAAAAAAGCCATAAAATATGATCCCCAGAGTTTATATCTTAAAAAAACCTTAATTTCTCTTTATTTGGAAAACGGAGATTTAAAGAAGGCAGAATCTCTTTGTAAAAAACTTTTAGAAAATTATCCAAAGGATAGAGAACTTAATCTTTTTTTAGCTAAGGTTTATATTCTTGAAGATAGACCACTTCGTGCTGCTTCAATCCTTGAAAAGTATCTGGAATATTCTCCTGAAGACCAGATTATTTTAAGCCTTCTCATAAACATTTATCTTGACCAAAAAGATTGGAATTCAGCACTAATTAATTTAGAAAAATTTTTAAAAATCGATGAAAATAATTATGCAGCCTGGGTTTTTAAAGCGAGAATCTTAAAAGAACAAAAAAAGATAAAAGAAGCAAAAGAAGCCTATTTAAAAGCCTTAAATCTTTCCCCTGAAAATAAAGCTCTTTTATTAGAGGTGCTTAAATTTTTAGATGAAATCTCAGATGTTGAAGAGATTGAAAAACTGCTAAAATCTTATGTAGCAAAATATCCTGAGGATGAAGATTTTATAAAGCTTCTTCTTAGCTTTTATATTGAAAAATCTAACTGGGGAAAAACTGAGGAAATTTTAAAAGAATATTTGGAAAAAAATAAATATACCCCGGAACTTCTCTTTTTTCTTGGATACTCCCTCGAAAAACAAAATAAAATGGATGAGGCTCTTCAAGTTTATGAAAAACTTCTTTTTGAAAACAACTGGAATTACGAAGCTTCAAGAAGAATAGCAGAAATTTTTAAAGGAAAGAAAAAAGAAGAAGCCTTAAAATATATGGAAGATTTTTCTAAAAAATATTCTAAAAATAAAAACTATTATATTTTTTTAGCTAATTTTGCTGAGGTTCTTGATTTTTGCGAAAAGGGAGTTGAATATGCAGAAGAAGGAGCTAAAGCCTATCCTGAGGAGCTTGATATAATTTTAACTTTGGCTTCAGGTTATGCCTGTTTAGAAAACTACGAAAAGGTTTTATCCCTTGTTGAACCACTTTTGAAAAAATATCCCAAAGATGCTTTTGTGTTAAATTTTGTAGGATATAGTTATGTGGAGCTGGGGAAAAATTTGGAAGAAGCAGAAAAGCTACTTCTCAGAGCTTTACAAATAAATCCTTTAGACCCTTATATTCTTGATAGCTTGGGATGGTGTTATTACAAAAAAGGTGATTTGGATTTAGCTATTCAGTATTTAGAAAAAGCTGTAAATAGGCTTCCTGAAGATGAGGCTGTTATAGTAGAACATCTTGCAGATGCTTACTTAAAAAAGGGAAACAAAGAAAAAGCTTGCGAACTTTACCAAAGAGCTTTAAAAGCAGTTATTCATAAAAGAGATAAAGAAAGGATTGAAAAAAAATTTGAAAACTGTCCAATTCCTAAGTAATTTTTTTCTCCTTTTTACTTTATGCTTTTCCTTTGGATGCTCTTATAAAGCTCCTCCTTTAAGTAAAATATCTGCCAAAAATGTCTATTATGGAAAGATCTGGTGGGAAATTACCCTTTTTACCAATAATGAAACCAAAACTTTAAGCAATTACGCAGATTTTCAAGTAGAAGAGGATTTTCTTTATCTTAGATTTAAATCTCCCCTTAATACTACACTGGGATATGGAAGATGGGAAACCTCTTTTTATAATTTAATAGAGATCTTTGATCTTTATAATCAAAAACATTATCTTATAATCCTTGAACCAAAAGCTGAACTAAAAGATATCCCCCTTTATTTTTTAGGTCTAAAGGAAAAAAACTTAACCTGGAATTTCTTAAAAACCTCTTTCAATTATTCTTTCTTAGAAGACAAAAAAGAAGGCACAATTACTTCTGACCTTTTTATACTAAAGTGGAGATTTAAAGAACTTTCAATTTCAGAAGATTTTATACCAATGCTAAAAGATACTTCCCTTTTTAAGGATTTTCAAAAAGTAGAGATTACTTTATAATTTTTATTTTTACCTCTTCCACTTTCCGAGGGGTAGCTTTTAAAATTTCTATTTCTAAGTTTTTGTAATTAATTATTTCTCCTTGCTTAGGGATTCTTCCTGTTATGAAATAGATAAAACCATTAAGGGTTTCATATTCTCCAGAAGGAATTGGTATACCAAGAGCTTGTAATTTCTCTATTTCTATAAAACCTTTGCATTTATATAAATTTTCGCTAATCTTTTGATATTCTGGGACATAATAATCAAGAGCATCTCTAAATTCTCCCAGCACCTCTTCTACCAAGTCTTCTATAGTTATAATTCCTGTAGTAAAACCATATTCATCAACTACTATAGCAAATTCAATTCCATTTTTTTGAAGCTGAGAAAGCACTTCATGAGCCAAAGCAACCTCAGGAACAAACAAAGGTTTTAAACTGAAATCTTTAAGAGGTTTGTCTGGTTCAAAAAGGGTCTTACCTACGAGATGCTGTATTTTGACTATAGTTTTTATATTGCTTATGCTTTCTTCGTAAAGAGGAATGTATGAAAAATTATAATTTTTGCTGAATTCTATGGCATCCTTTACAGTAGCTGTGATAGGCAATCCTTTTACTTGAGTTAAAGGAACCATTACTTGAGAAACTCTCTTTTTAGCAAATTCAACAATTTTATGCATAAGTTCCTTTTCTTTAAAATCTATCTCTTCTTCATATCTAACAAAGGTTAAAAGAATTTCTCTAAATTTGGTTAAAAAGAAAGGGCTTTCCTCTTTTGATTTTATAATTTTGCTGGCAAGCTTAGTATTTAAGAAAATTATGGGGGAAAATACAAAGGATACTAAATAAAGAAGGGGCATTAAATAGAGAACCAATGGATAGGAAAATCTTTTCCCTAAGGTTTTGGGAATTATCTGCCCACAAAGAAGCATAGATAAAGGTAGAAGGGTGGAGACAATTAAGAGCCCTTTAGTGCCTAAGTTTTTTATTAAGAAATAAGAAGTAAAGATTCCGTTTCCTGCAACGCAAAGGGTAATTCCCATAAGGGTTGTAGTAAAAAGACGCTCAGGATTTTCCCAAAATTTGAGATAAACCCTGGCACCTATGTTTTTAGAAACTAAGCTTTCTATAAAAATCCTTTCTGCAGAAAGAAAGGCAATTTCACTACAAGCAAAAAAGGCTTCTCCAAAAAGAAAAAATAAAAAAGAAATTAGAGCTTTAATCACTTCTTTTTTCTATCTCTACCAAAATTATTTTTCTTCCCTTTATTTTCTTAACTGTAAATTTAAACTCCTTATACTCAATGCTATCTTCTTCTTTGGGTATTTCTTTAAATAAAGCCAAAAGAAATCCACTTAAGGTCTTTATATCCTGAAATTCTTCTTCCAATATCTCTATCCCTAATAAAACTTTTAGTTCTTCTAAAAGGATCTTTCCATGAAAAAGCCATTTTTTATCGCTTATTTTCTGATAAGGCTCAATTTTAAGTTCTTTTTCTTCATAAATTTCTCCAAAAAGCTCTTCAAGAACATCTTCTAAGGTAACCAATCCTTTTAAAATACCATATTCATCTATTACTAAGGCTATTTTTATTTGTGCCCTCTGAAATTCAAAAAGCAGATCCCTTACTTTAAAAGTTTCAGGAATAAAATAAGCTGGTCTGACAAAATCTGAAAGTTTTTTAAGATTTAGAATCTCTGGTGAAAAATTTTTAATAAGATCTTTTGCATAAAGAATACCTATAACATCATCAAGGGTTTCTCTATAAATAGGAAACTTGTTATAAGGAAGTTGTCTTATTTTTTCAAGAAATCCTAAGGTTACAACTTGATCCTTAAAAGCTACTATCTCTGAACGTGAAGTAAGAATAGCTGAAACTGGTATCTTTTCTGAAAGAAAAAGTCCATGAATAAATTTTTTTTCCTTTTCTGTAATTTTTTTCTGTTTGTAAGCAGAATCTAACATATAAAGAATTATCTGTTCAGCAGGAGAAAAGATATGAGAATAAGAAGGTGTAGAAGGAAATCTTTTTTCTAAACCAGAATAAATAAAGGTATAAAATTTTCTTATTGGATAAAAAATTTCGTAAAATAAATAATTTAGATAAAAAATTTTAGAAATTATCAAACTTCTAAACTTAAATCCTACAATTTTTGGGAAAAAATCACCTAACCAAAATCCAATTATGGCAAAAACTATAAAAGCTATTTCTTTTCCTTTTCCTGAAAATAAACTGGTAAATCCTTTAGAGATACAAAAACTTGCAAAATAATCTACAATTTCATTTCCTGCTATTATAACAATTAAAAGTTCTTCTGGATATTTTAATATCCGAAGATACTTTTCTGATAAACCAAGATTTCTTAAAGAGGCAACCTCAAAACGAGAAAGAGAAAAAATCCCTGCTTCACTTAAAGTAAAAAACATAGAGAAAAATATTAAAATTAATGCGATAATAAAATAGATTTCAACCATTAAAGGCTTAGAAACAAAACTCCTGTTTCTGAAGAAACTTTTAGAAAATTATTTTCAGGTATTTCTAAGATTTCAGAAAGTGAAGCTTTAAATTTATAAAATTCCATCTCTTCGTTTAAAAATTTTTCCTTTTCAAAAGTAAATTTTTCCTTCCAATTTTCTAAAAGTTTCTCTTCAGTTATTAATAAACTGCTTAGGGGATAAAGGGACTCCCAATCTAAATGTTTGCCTATTAGTTTCCAAGCAAAAATCCTTAAATTTAAGTTAGGAAGCTCTTCTTCAAATAAGTAGCTTGTCAAAGGCTCTTTTAGGTCTAAAATTCTTTCAAAGGTTTCATCCTCTCCTATTATCTTTTCTTCAAAAACTTGATTGTATCTATTTTCCATTTCTTTTAAAGATTTTTCAACTTCGTATAATCTAAAATCAAGTTTTTCAGCTAAGCATAAAAGAATGAGTGCCCTTTTAATTTCAAATTCTTTTTCGGTGTTTTTTTCCTCTTTTTTATTAAAAGAGGGATATATACTTTCCAGAGAGTCCTCAAGAGTTTCTTTGAATTGACTAAAATATTTAAGAGTTTCTGGAGTTCTAAAATTTAGTCCCCATTCTTCAATAACATCAACTTCTCTATTTAATAGATTCCAATCTATTTTTATTTCTTTTTTAAATTCTAAAAATGTTATCTTTTCTTTCCAAGAAATTGGCAAATCTTTATAAATATTTTCTATTAACTCTTCAGTTTTAGAAAGTTTAAGAAAAACTATTTTTGAGACTAAGGGAAGGACTTTAACTACTTTTTCCGGAGAAAGAAAACTTTGTGGATAAAGTAAAAGTTTTTGAGGAAGATCAACCATTTTAAGAAACTATTTTTCTAAAAAGATTTTTTAGATATTCAAGCTGTTTTCCATATTCTTCATCCAGCTTTTCTTTTATCTTGTTCCATTCTTCTTTAAACTGAGGATGCTCTTCTACATTAACTTTAACTTCGGTTCCCAGTTGGTCAGAAAGGGCTTTTTCTAAAGCAGAAACTCCAGCATTAAATCTTTTTAAAAGCTCATTATAAATAGCTTCTTTATGCATAATATATTCTCTAAGAAGTGCTTCTAATTGTTGGCAAACCTTTGACATTTCTGGAACCTTTTTAAAGATTTTCTTAAGTCCTTCAAAAGCTTTTTTAGCATCATCCATCTGATATTCATATTTGGGAAGAACAATATTTTTTAAAAATACATCTACTATACTCTGATAAATAGCTTTTCTTTGTTGGGGGGATTTATCTTTCAAAAGTTCACTTAGGGAGTTTTCAAAATCAGAAATCTCATTTCTTAAAAATTTAGCTGAAAGTTTTTGAGCTTCTTCTTTTAACTGGAAAAACTCTAATTCTTCTTTTGAGGCTTTACCAATTTTTTCTGCTTTCTCAAGAGCTATCTCTAAAGTGCTTTTTATCTCTTCAGCCATTAAATTTTTAACCCCCCTTTGACTTTTTATCTAAAATTAACATCTATCTTTATTTAATTCAAGGGGGTATTAAAAATTAGAATCCTTAAGCCCTCTTGTAGATTCTTGCTAAAAAGTTTATAATTTAAAATTATGAAAAATTTAGAATTCTTAAAAGAACTTAATCCAGCTCAGGCTGAAGCTGTAAGAACTATCTTTGGTCCTCTTTTAGTTATTGCTGGTGCTGGATCTGGGAAAACAAAAACCATTACTTGCAGAATGGCTTATTTGGTAGCGCAAGGAGTTTACCCTGAAAAAATTCTTCTTCTTACTTTTACTCGTAAAGCTGGGAAAGAAATGATTGAAAGAGCATCCACTCTTCTTAAAATGGATTGTAATAAAATTATGGGAGGAACTTTTCATTCCTTATGTCAGTATATGCTTAGATTTTACGGATATCTTTTGGGATATAAACCAAACTTTACTATTCTTGATAGAAGTGATGCTGAAGATTTGATAAATTTATTGAGAAATAGTCTCGGACTTGCTGAGAGAAAAAAGAGGTTCCCTAAAAAGGATACCTTAGCAAGCATTTACAGTAAAATGATAAATCAACAAAAAACCCTTGAAGAAATTCTTTCTTATGAATATCCTCAGTTCTTGGACCATTATTATGAAATAGAAAAGCTGTCTATAGAATATGTAAATTACAAAAAAGAACACCAACTAATGGATTACGATGATCTTTTATTAAATTGGCTTGAGGTATTAAAAAATTTTCCTGAAGTAAGAAGGGAGGTTAGTAAGAAATTTGAATTTATTATGGTTGATGAATATCAAGATACAAATTCTCTTCAAGGAGAAATTATAAAATATATGGGAGAAACCCATAAAAATGTAATGGTAGTGGGAGATGATTCTCAGAGTATATACGGTTTTAGAGGAGCCAATTTCAGAAATATCTTTGAATTTCCTAAGCTTTTCCCTGATACAAAAATAATTAAGCTTGAACAAAACTATAGAAGTACTCAAAGTATTTTAGACCTTGCTAATGTAATTATTTCGAATTCAAAAATAAAGTATACCAAAACCCTTTTTACTCTCAAAAAAGAGGGGGGAAAACCTGTTTTATTTAAAGCCAAAGACGAAACAGAATCAAGTAAATTTGTAGGAGATAAAATATTAGAGCTAAGAGAAAGTGGAATTAAACTCTCCCAGATGGCAGTACTTTTTAGATCAGCATATCATTCTTTTGACTTAGAGGTTGAACTTACTAAAAGAGGGATACCTTTTGTAAAATATGGAGGGTTAAAGCTTTTAGAATCTGCTCATATGAAAGATTTTGTCTCCTTTTTAAGAATTATAAGCAATCCTCAAGACTTCATTTCCTGGCATAGAGTCCTCTTACTATTAGAGGGTATAGGACCAAAAAGTACAGAAAAAATTATTGACTCTCTAAGACAAAATATTTCAGATATTAATAATATCTTAGAAAAATTGATCTTTCAGTTTCCTCAAAGAGAATTTAAAGAACTGGTAATTCTTTTAAAAGAATTATGGAAAAATAAAAGAGCTCTTTCAGAAATTTTGATTAGTGTTTGGGATTTTTATAAACCTATTTTTGAAAGGATATACTATGAAGACTATCATAAAAGAGAAAGGGATATAGAAGGAGTTATAGCCCTTTCAGAAAAATATAACCTCTTAGAAGATTTTCTTACAGATTTAATACTTGAACCTCTTGAAATTACAAGCTTAGAAAAACCTGTTAAAGATGAAGATTGCCTTACTCTCTCAACTGTACATTCTGCAAAGGGTTTAGAGTGGCATACTGTATTTATTATATCCCTTATTGAAGGAAGATTTCCGTCTATTTATAGTATCCATAATGAAGAGGAGCTGGAAGAAGAAAGAAGGCTTTTTTATGTAGCAGTAACCAGGGCAAGGGAAAATTTATTTCTTATTGCCCCTATGACGATTTATATACCAGGGGAGGGAAAAACTTTGGCTAAATTATCCCGTTTTGTAAAAGAGGTCCCTCCTTCGCTTTTAGACTATTATAAAGAAGAATTTAAAGAAAAAGATTTAGAAAATGGCAAAAAATTTAAAGTGGGAGATATAGTTAAGCATCCTCACTTTGGAGTGGGAGAAGTGAGAGAAATTTTGGGTTCAGATAAAATTAGAGTTTTTTTTGAAGAAAAGGGAAATACCCTTTTAAATCTTAAATATACCAATTTGGAAAAACTGATTATGTAAAAAATTTTTTAAAGGGGTTTATGGAAAAAATAAGTCTTTCTAACAAAATAAAAACTTCAATCTTAATAAGAAATATTCAGTTAGGCTCCCTTAATTATCTTCCTGAATCTTTAAAAGTTGATTTAAACAAAGCCCTAAAAGAGGCTATTATTTTTCATAAACAAAATCTTTTAAAGGGGACTTTAAAAGCTATTAATGAAAAAGAGATTTTTCTTGAAAAAGAACCAGGAATCCCTGAACTTTCAGAAGGGGATTTAGTAATCATTATCATTCCCCAAAGTAATATAAGATATGTTTTCCAAACATTAGTAAAAGGAAAACTCCCAGATGGTTATAAACTGGAAATTCTAAATCTAAGACATGATAAAAGACTAATTTTAAAAACTATTGTCCCTGCTTTTGTTACTTACCTTAAGCCCAATTTATTTATCAATTTTATAGAAAACGAATATTATTTAATAAGAAATTCAAATTTTTCTCTTGAAAATGCTCCTCAATTAAAGGAATTACAATTTTACGATCTTATTTTTAATGAAAAAAATCAAATTGATGAAGAATTTAAAAGAGCTATAAATACCTATCAAATACAAGGAGAAATTGTAGATATAAGTAATGGCGGATTATGTGTAAAGTCACCTGTTATGGTTCAAATTCCAGAAAATATCCATTTAGTTTATACTAAATTTGAAATTATTGTAGAAGATAAGAGTATAAAATCAGGATTACTTTGTCATTTAAGAAATACTCGCTTTGAGGGAACAAATACCTTTTTACATATGGCATTTTTAATACCTTTTAAACCTGAGGTATGGAAAAATATAGAAGAGATATTAAAGCCTTTAATTAAGTAATCTTTTACACAAATTAATAGCAAAATCTAAAGGATTTTCTCTAAATCTTATAAAAATTTTGGCAAAGTTTTTCTCATTTTTAAAATAGAAATTGCTTCCCAGGTCTTTAAAAACCTTTCTAAATTTAAGAAGATTTTCTTGATTCTTAATAAGAAAAACCAAATTATTACCTTTTACTTCTATTAGTGGAAGCTCTATTTTTTTCATATAAAGCTTTAAAAGAAAGATTTTAATTAAATTTTCTACGGAATCAGGCATTTTCCCATATTTGTCTTCTATTAATTCATAAAAATCTTTCAATTCTTCTTCATCCTTAATAAGAACCAGTTCTCTATAAAGGCTTAATCTTTCTTCTGGCTCAGGAATATAATTTACTGGAATATAAGCAGGAATTTTTATATTTACTTCTGGCTCCCAATCTTCTATTTTTTCTCCTTTTAAAGCTCTTACAGTATTCTCAAGAAGCTCAAGATAGAGTTCATATCCTACAGTGTTAATATGTCCTGACTGACGAATTCCTAAAAGTTCTCCTGCTCCACGGATTTTTAAATCACTTAGAGCAAGTCTAAAACCTGAACCAATTTCTGTAAATTGCATCAAGGCTTTAAGTCTTTTTTGAGCCTCCTCTGTTAATCCTTTCAGGGTAGGAACTAAAAGGTAGGCATAGGCAAGTTCTTCTGACCTCCCCACCCTTCCCCTTAATTGGTAAATATCAGCAAGCCCAAACATATCAGCTCTATTTATTATAATTGTATTAGCAGAGGGAATATCTATACCGCTTCCAATTATAGGTGTACAAACAAGAACATCAACTTCTTTATTTAAAAATTTATACATATTTCTTTCTATAAGTTCAGCTGGCATCTGCCCATGAATAATTTCTATTCTTGCCTGAGGAACAAGTTTTTTTAGATAATGGGCTAAGGAGCTTAAACCATGTATTCTTGGATTTACAAAAAATACCTGTCCCCCTCTTTCTAATTCTCTTTCTATAGCACTTTTAATAATTTCTGGTTCAAATTTAGCTAAAATTGTTTTTATAGTTTTCCTTCCAGGAGGTGGACTTTCAATTACAGAAAGGTCAAATATATTTAACAGACTAAGTTGAAGACTTCTTGG
>Ga0080004_1067436_pt1 | contig 14898 bp, 11 predicted proteins | sample WasSprMetagenome_FD_69207 | JGI IMG/M metagenome (GOLD analysis project Ga0080004, IMG submission 69207) | Sulfidic aquatic microbial communities from Washburn Spring, Yellowstone National Park, USA - WS (SPADES assembly) (version 2) | ecosystem: Environmental > Aquatic > Thermal springs > Hot... | reverse complement strand
GACGGGGGCCCCCGGGCCCTGGAGCACGACTCCGCCCAGGTGGGCCATGCCTTTTGGGCCAAGCTCGCCCGGGTCCAGGCCGGCCCCCCGCCCCGCGCCGGCGAATGTCCCGCCGTAGAAATGCGGGATCATGCCGTTGATACAGCGCAGGAGGGTGGACTTGCCGGAGCCGGACGGCCCGATGACCAGCACAAATTCCCCCTCCTCGATGTCGAAGGTCACATCGCGCAGGACGGGTTCCGGGCTGTCCGGGTACCAGTAGGAGACTCGCCGGAAGTGGATCACAGCGGTTCCCTCGGGAGAGGATATTGATCTGGCTGGGCAGTGCGTGCCGACGGGAGGAGCCATGCCGGCGCCATGAACAGCGCATACAGCAGGCCCAGGCGCCAGTCGAACGTCGGCCAGACGGAGTAGGGCGGGTAGGGGTAATAGAACAGCGCGGCGCGGTTCAGCGCCCGGGCGATCAGGATGCCGGCCGCGGCCGCGGCACTGCTCGCCACCATGAGCGTATCGCGCGACAGCCACAGATCATGGCGGTAGCGGGTGCGCCGCACCCGCCGGCCCTGCACCCAAAAGGCCGCGGCCATAAGCAGGAGGCCGCCGGCGGTGAGCAGGATGCCGATCCAGGCCTGCCGGGACCAGTAACTGCGGGCGAACAGGCCGGCCAGAACTGCTAGTAAGCCGGCCAGCGTCATCCCCTTCAGGGTGTAATCCAGCAGGCGGCTGATGGAGGCGGCGGAGCCGCCAAAACCGCGCGCTTCCATGGACTCCGCGAGCTGCATGGCGCGCTCCAAGCCGGTGGTCAGCAGGGGCATGATGAGCGGCAGGAGGTCGCGGATGGTGCGGAAGCGGTGACCGCGCACGCGCTGGGCCTCGCGGATTTCCTGCAGGGCGCTGATCATCTGCGGGACAAAGGCCAGGGCGATGGAGGTGATCATGCCGGCCAGGTACAGGAAGGCCGGCATGCGCCGTAGGAGCCTGGCGGTATCCACTGCGGAGTTGAACGTGGCGAATATCATCAACAGCAGGACCAGGCTCAGCCCGCGGGCGAACCCGTAGGCGACGGCCTCCAACGTGATGGCGCCGCCGACCAGGGGCCAGTCGGCCGGCAGGCGGAACAGCACATAGCGCCCATAATGCGACATTAAGGCGTTGAAGGGGATGGTGATGGCCCAGATCAGGAGGCCGGCCTTCAGGAAGGCGCCCCACTGCCGCGCAGTGGGCGAGCGCAGGCTGATGACCCGATAGCTGGCCAGCACGGCCAGCCCCAGCAGGATCAGGTACAGCGGGTTGAGGGTCATCAGCGCGACGACGGCCGCGGCCGTCGCCCAGGCCAGCCAGGCCAGCGGATGATAATCCTGACGCATGCGCACCTCACGCGCTCTGCCGGCGGACGGCCCAGGCCGCCAGTGCGGCCAGCAGAGATGCCACGCCGGCGAATACCCCGTACTCGCCCCAGTGCGGGCCAGGTGCCTCGGCCGGCGAAGCGGTGGGGGTTGCCGCTCCGCGCGGTGCTGGCGCTTCGCCGGCGCGCGCCCATACCTTGGGGGTGTTGGGCGCGGGTGGGGTCGGCTGGGGCACTGCCGCGGCCGGCGGTGGCGGCGTGGTGGGCGGGAGCGAGCCGACCATGACCAGCGCGGCCGGCGTGTGCGTGGCGGTGGATGTCAGCGCTGGGGGTGTGGGCGTGCCGGTGGGGGGCAGTGCCGGCGCGGCGGCTGTGGCTGGCGGTATGGTGGGGAGCCGGCTGGCACCGCTCGCCGAGGTCGCGGTGGCAGACGGCGTGGCGGTCGCCGGCAGGACGCGCACGTCAATGCGGCGGAACTCCTCGCCTTCGAGCGTGACCACCCGCAGGACGTAGGTGGTGTCGCTCGTCGGGCAGACCTGGCGCACCTCTTCCCCGACGACGCCCTGGTCATTGAGGTACACCGCCTGCACATTGCGCACGCGCCAGCCCAGGTTCAGGCACTGGCCGGCGGGTATCTCCGTGCGGTCCGCCCAGAACTCGATGCTGGCCGGCCCGGACGTCGGGGTGGGGGTGCGGGTCGGTGTGGAAGTGGACAGCGGCGTCGGCGTCCAGGTGGCCGTTGGAAGCGGCGTCGGGGTATTCGTCGCCGGCGGGGGGCAGACCTGGTCAAAGGTCACTGCCGGCGGCAGGGCGCCGTTCACGCCGTAGGTGCCCGAACCCCAGGCCCATCCTTCCACGTCGCCGGGGCGCACCCAGTAGTTGCCGGCGCCGACATTGGAATACTGCCAGGCGCCGTTTTGCCAGTGGTAATAGGCCCAGTACAGGCAGTCCGCGCCCTCGCACTGACAGAAACAGCTCGTGTAGGGGAAATCACAGCCGTCGGAGCCGATCTTGCAGACCGCGCCGCCGTACACGCCGCCTTCCTCAATGATGAGGCTCAGGCCGGAGCGGCGCAGGAGCTCCAAGCCGGTGATTTGGGGTTCGGAGAAGGTGATGCATCCGCTCCAGACAGAGCCGTTGCCGAAGCGCACCACCAGGCCGGCGCGGTTCGGGCCGTTCGCCTGCGCGGGCAGGGCGCCGGCGAATACGGCGCTGAGCGCCAGCAGACATATCAGCAGAAGGCCCCCAAGCCGCCGTCCATGATTTCCCCAAGCAGGCGTTCCTCTGTGCATGGATCCCCCCATCCTGTGTCATGCCGGCCTGGGGGCAGATGCCGAACGCCCCCAGGCCGCGAGCAGACGATTCTCAGCGCGCCCGCCGGCGCAGTCCGACATAGCCCCCCAGGGCCAGCAGGCCGCTTCCCAGCAGGGCCAGGGTGGCCGGCTCCGGCACCTCGGCCGGCGGCTGAAGCTGTTCAAAGGTGTACACCGGCGGCTTGACCAGCGGGTTCCAGCTCGCGTCCCAGCCGGTCCAGGAGAAGCCGATCACCTCCCGGTCGGCCGGCGTGTAGGCCGCGATGCCGGTGGGGGCCATGTCCCAATCGGTGCCGCTGGCGTTCAGGAGCCAGAAGGCCCAGGATTCCGCCTGGCAGAAGCAGTCATCCGCCGGACAGCCGAAGGTGTTGATGCGGCAGAGGGCCACAAAGCCGCCGCCGTAATCCTTGGTCTCGACATCCAGCGCCGAAGCGTTCAGGACGTCCAGCGCGGTGGCGTTGGCCGGCACCGTCACTACTTCGAGATGCTGGGTGCCGTCACCGAAGCGCACCACGAGCCCCACGCGCTTGGTACTGCCCTGGGCTACCACCGTGCCGATCAGCAGACTGCCCAGCAGTACCGCCAGCAGGAGAACCGCCGCCATTCGCAAGACCTGTCTTTTCATCGTGCCCTTCTCCCTTCATTGCAAGATGATATTCCTGCCTTGGCGCCCATTACTTTGCCGGCCGGCATACAGGCGCAAAGCATACAACCCTGATATCACAATCAATGAACCCGCAGTACCAGGGGCAGTTGCACCGGCTGATACCGCAGGGTCTGGCTGGTGAAGCCATTGGCACCGTCCGGGTCCGACGCCGTGATCTCTATCTCCATTTCCTGGCCGGCGGGCAGGCGGACGGTGAAATTCACCGCTGTACGGGTTACCGGCAAAGGCTCGGACCAGCCGCCGGCGCCGTGCCGCACCCGCACGCTCACCGCGCTGTTGGCATTGCCATCCCCCTCGAAGGGGATGATCAGCAGGGGGCCGCCGGCGCTCTGGCGGAGCTGGGCCTGCCCGAGCTGGATGGGCGCCGGCGGCGCGGCGAGCATGAGCGCCGGCACCGCATCGAAGACGGCCAACATGCGGCTCTCCGGCAGGGAGAACATGTAGACGAAGGCGCCGCTGTCTTCCTGGAAGGCAAGCAGGGCATCGAGCGGGGTGATGATGGCGCCGACGGCGTTCAGCCGCGCGTACGGCGCCTGCCAGGGATCCACGCCGGCGGCAATCAAGCCCTGCAGGGCCAGCGCGGTGGAGTTGGAGTTGCCGGCGGTGTTGGCCGCGATGGCCGGGAACGAGCCATCGGAGAACTGGATATCGCGCAGATAGGCCGCGGCGCGCGCCAGGGCCGTGCTGTCGGCCGGCTCGCCCACGGCGACGAGGGTGTACATGGTGAAGCCAGTGGAGTCCACATCGGGATTCCCCGAGCCGAAGGCCCAGCCCCAGCCGCCGCTGGCATGCTGGTCCTGCACCAACGTCTGGCGGGCGCCGTCCGGCACGGGGTCGCCGGCGGCCACCAGCCCCAGCACCGCGAGATTATGACGGTACAGCCATGTCTGGTAGTAGCGGCCGCTGAGCGGGTTGTAGTAGCCTCGGATGATGTGCACCAGGTCGAACCCGCCGAAGGATCGGGCGGAGCGGCCGGCCTCGACGGCGGCCATGGCGGCTTTGCCGGCCTCTGCCACACGGTTGCCGGCGCCCTGCACGTACGAGGGCAGGGCCAATTCCAGGGCGCGCAGGGCGCTGGTACCGCCGCGGCTCCAGGCCGCGCTGTCGGGGTCCTGGCCGGCGCGGGCGATGACGTAGACGGCGCTGGCGGTGGAGTTGGCGGCGCCGAAGCCGCCGTCCGCCGCCTGTTGGGTGTGGAGCCATTCGACGGCGCGCACGGCGGCGAGCCGCGCATGACGGGGCACCGCCGGCTTGCCCAGCAGACCGCGCACGCCGGCGGCGGTAGCGGGGATATCAGCTTGAGCGCTGGGATTCATGAAAGCGCCGTCGCCGGCCTGCATGGCGAGCAGGGCGCTGAAGGGCGACTGGCCGGCGGAGCTCCACGGGGAAGCGTAGAGCGGCTGGCCGGCGGCGGTCAGGCCGAGGATGGCCGCGGCCGTGGCGCGCGGGTCAGAGGGGCCCGGATAGGTCATCGCAAAGCCCTTGTCGGCGTTCTGATGCGTGCGCAGGTAGTTCACCCCCTGCTGGACGATGGTGGATGACGCCGGCTCGCCGGCCAGCATCAGCGCATGCAGTGCCAGGCCGGTGTAATAGGGACTGCTCGCATCGGACGGTGTGCTTCCCCAGCCGCCGTCGGACCGCACAGCGCCCTTCAACCAATTCGCCGCGGCGGCTGGCACAGGCTGATAGGCGGCCCGCAGGGCGAGGATGGCAGTGTATTGGGCCTCGACCGCCGGCGCCAGGGAGCTGGGGAACTGGCCGCTGGACAGCATGGCAGAGGTCAGGCGCGTGACCCAGTTCTGGCCGGCGAACGCCCGCGGGTCCTCGCCGAGCGCGACGCTGGCCAGGATGTAGTGGGCATAGGCGAAGGGATCGGCCGGCAGGGCTGGCGCCTGGGCGGCCAGGTAGTCGGCCGGCGAGAGGCCGGCCGGCGTGCGCAGGAGGCTGGCGTCGCGCCCGCGGGCCAGGAACGCCTGCAGGGCGGTGGCCGTGGAGAGCCAGTCGGACGTGCCGGCGGGGCCGAAGCCGCCGTCGGCGTTCTGGTGGCCGGCCAGCCAGTTCAGGGCGTGGTCCGCTCCCGCCAGCCGGGCCTGGACAAGGGCCTGTTCGGCGTCGGATGGGCCGGCGGCGAGGAGCGTGCCGGCGGCCGGCAGGGCCATGCTGACAGCGATGAGCAGGGCAAGCAGTATGTATGCAGTTGGACGACGCGGTTTCATGGCATCGCACCTCAGCCGGGATGGAAAAAAACAAGGCCCCCCGCCTTCGAAGACGTGGGGCCTCTCGTGCTTGACGAGGTGCCGAATAATTCGGCCCCTTGTCCGAGCAGAACAAGGGGCCGCTGAGCACCAACTGGTATACACCGTTGCTGCTCCTACCCCCTTTCCTCGAAGGTGTTCGGAGCGAGGGCAGAGCCGGGTAATCTGGCTCTCCAGCTCAGGGTGGCTGGAATACAGTTGCGGGACAGCGCCGGCCTCTCACCGGACTTCCCCCGACGGCCCCGGGCCGTTCCGGGAGCCTGTCTCTGCCCAGGAAATATGCGGTTGTTGCCGACTTTATAGCACAGCTTGGGAAGGTTGTCAAACGGGGGATTGACCGTGTTGCATGTCCGACCGGGCGATATTATAATCGTGATGGAACTGCGGACCCCGCGCGATGCGTCGAGTCGCATGGCGTTTCCCACAACCGCAGGTAACGGACTCCCCGCCGGCCGCGGGCCCCGAAATCCTTACAGCTTGTTCAGGAGTGCAATGTCATGCGCAGAGTCCTGGCCTTCGTAGTCCTGGTGTGTATGATCGTCCTGTCGGGGGCTGCCCTTGGTGCTCCGGTCGCCGAAATGAGCGGAAGCGAGGATGGATAAGATGACCCAGACAGCAGGACAAGCGGAGTGGACACTGGGCCGCCGTACGGTTCTGGTGACGCATCTGGACAAACTCTTCTGGCCGGCGGACGGCGTGACCAAGGGCGAGATGCTGGAATATTACCGCGATATGGCCGAGGTGATGCTGCCCCATTTTCGGGGCCGGCCCTTGACCCTGCGGGTATTCCCCGAGGGCATCCACGGCTTTTCGTTTTACCGCCGCGATGCGCCCGAGGACACGCCGGCATGGCTCCGCACCGTTGACTATCAGCCTAAGACCACGGATGAAGTGATCCAACTCCTGATCGTGGAGGATGCCGCCGGCCTCGTCTGGCTCGCCAATCAGGGCGCCATTGAGTTCCACCTTTGGACGTCCCGTCTGCCGGCGCTCCCGTATCCCGATATGGCTGTGTTCGATCTGGACCCGGGCGATCAGGCGGACTTTGGCCGTGTTCTGCAAGCGGCCCTGCGCGTGCGAGATGCTCTTCAAGCACTGGGACTGCGATGTTATCCGAAGACCAGCGGCGGACGCGGCATGCATATCTATGTGCCGTTGGAGCCGGCGCATCCCTTTGACTTCGTCCGGGAATGGGTGAAAGGTGTGGCACACCAATTGGCCGCCGCATATCCCGACGAGATTGCGGTGGCGCATGGCCCTACTCATCGTGGAGCACAGGTCACCATTGACCATGCCCAGAACAGCCTCGGGCGGAATACCGCCGCGGTGTATACCCTGCGGGCACAACCCCATGCGCCGGTCTCCACGCCTCTACGCTGGGAGGAGGTCGAAGCCGGCGATATCCGCCCAGAGCATTTTACCATTCGCACTGTGCCGGCGCGGGTCGTCAAGGAAGGGGACTTGTTCGCTGGGGTTCTGCAAGGCGGCCAAACACTGCCCGTCCCTCCATGATGGCATTCGCGGATCGTCCCATGCTTTCGTTATCGGAGGGGTCACCCTATATGCTTGGGGCGATTGCCGGCGGTATTATTTAATCCAAGGAATTCAACCACATCCTGCTCGATTCCCTGCTGGAAGAGCAGGCAGACGCTGTGGAATAGGGAGGAAGCGGACCTATGACGATACGCGTGTGTCTCGCCGGCGCCACCGGTTGGGCCGGCTCCGCCATCGCACGGGGCATCTTCGAGGCAGAGGACATGGAACTGGTCGCCGGCGTATCCCGGACGCACGCCGGCCGGCCGCTGGGAGAGGTGCTCGGCATCGCCGGCATGCAGACGCCGATATTCGGCACGGTGCAGGAGGCGTTCGCCGCGGTGCCGGCGGTGGATGTCTTCGTGGATTTCACCCGGCCGCAGGCGGCCCGCGAGCATGTGCTGACCGCGCTGGCGCACGGCGCGCACGTGGTCATCGGCACTTCCGGCCTGTCGGAGGAGGACTTTTCGGCCATTGATGAGGCGGCGCGCGCCGCCGGCCGGGGCGCGCTGGCCGCCGGCAATTTCGCTATCGGCGCCGTGCTGATGAATAAGTTCGCCGAGATGGCGGCGCGCTATTTCCCCCAGTGGGAGATCATTGACTACGCCCATGCGGATAAGGTGGACGCGCCCAGCGGCACAGCGCGCGAGCTGGCCCGCCGGCTGTCGAAGGTCGGGGAATCCCAGTTGGAGGTCCCGCTGGAGCAGATCGTCGGCCCGCACGAGAGCCGCGGGGTGCGCATGGGCGGGACACAGGTGCACTCCGTGCGCCTGCCGGGCTACATGGTGACGGTGGAGGTCATCTTCGCCTCGCCGGACCAGAAGCTGGTCATCCGCCATGAAGGGACCTGGAACGCCGGCCAGTACGTCGAGGGGGCGCTCCTGGCCATCCGCAAGGTGAGCGGGTGGGTGGGACTGCGCCGCGGCCTGGATGGGATTATCGAGCTGTAATCAGGCCAGCTCCTCCAGATAGACGACGCGGTCCTCGGCGATGGACATCTCCGCCGCCTGGGCGATGGCCATGGCGTCGCGGCCGATCTGGGGGTCGCACGCCGGCGGCCGGCGGGTGCGCACGCACTCCAGGAACTCCAGCCGACTGCGGTGGGCGCCGATATGCCCCACCCAGGGCGCTTCCGGCTCCTCGTATTCGATCTCCTGGCCGTGCACCGCTTGCGGGCCGCCCCACAGCGTCAGCGTCTGGTCATCGCGCGCCAGGATCTGATAGCCCTGATGGGTGATGGCGCCGACCTCCAGGCCGGGGTAGGGCGGCTTCAGGTACATGCACAGCCCCTGCATGGCGCGCGCCCCGTTCTCGTACTCCACGATGACCCAGGCGTGGTCCACGATGGTGCTGGTCGAGATTTCCGCCGGCTCCCAGAACGAGTAAGTGCATTCCACCCAGTGGGGCACGCCGTAGCGGATGACGTGCTGGCCCCCCATGGCGAAGACGCGGTGGGCGCGTGCCCCAATCATCCAGTTGAACAGGTCAAAGTAGTGCACACATTTATCCATGATGGCGCCGCCCGAGAGCCGCTGGTCGTAAAACCAGGCGCGCGGCGGGAAATTCTCCCGGAACTCCTTGCACCACATGAAGGTGGTCTGTCCGTAATCCCCGCCGCGGCACAGCTCCGCCATCTTGCGGAAGAGGCCGGCGTAGCGGTACACCAGCCCGATCTGCAGGATGCGGTCGGTGCCGCGATGGGCGGCGATAATCTCGTCCGCCTCCTGCACGGTGGGGGCCATGGGCTTTTCCAACAGCACATCTTTGCCGGCCTCCAGCGCCGCCAGCGTCACCTCGCGATGCAGGTACTGTGGCACCGCCACCACCACCGCCTCGACATCGTCACGCTGTAAGAGCTGGCGGTAATCGGTATAGCGGACAATGGGGGTCGGGTAGTCCGGGATTTCGGCCAGCAGTTCCTCCATGCGCCGCTCGTTCACGTCGGCGACGGCAACGATGCGCGCCTGCTCGATCTCCGCAAAGCCCAGGGTATGGTATCCTCCCATATCTCCCACGCCGATGATCCCGATGCGCACTGGTTCCATTCCTTGTTCCTCCTCGTGTCCTGGTACGGTGATATGCGGCGGGGCGCCGGCGTCAAGGCTCCAGCGCCAGCAGGTACATGCTCTGCACCCGTTCCAGCGCTTCCAGCGACAACTGCACCAGCGGGCGGTAGTCCCCCTGATCGGCCTGATAGAGCGCCTGGCGGTAGTCATGGCGCTGTTCCGGGCGGAGGACCGCCGGCAGGTAGCCGTCCTTCAGCAGGGAGAGGTTCATCACCAGACGGGCGGTCACGCCGTTGCCGTCCAGGAAGGGCTGGATGCGCAGTACGCGGTGGTGCGCCACCGCCGCCCGTTCGATGGGATGCAGGGCCTGGGCAGAGCCGGCCATCCACAGCTCCCACTCGCGCATCAGGTCGGCGATGGAGCCGCCGGCGGCGCGCTCCTCGTCGGTGTAGCGGCGGTAGCGGCCGGCGAGGGCGTCGTCTATGCCGGCCATCAGGAGCGCGTGCAGTCGGCGCACATCGGCGGCACGGATGGGGCGTTTGGAGCCGGCCAGCCGGCGCACTTGGGCGATGGCCTGCCGGTGGTTCAGCACCTCCAGATGCTCGCGCAGGGTGTACTGCGGGAAAATGCCCCCTTCGCTCAGGAGCTGAGCGACGTCGTCCAGGGTCATGCGGCCGCCGTCAATGGCGGTAGAGCCGGCGATCCAGGCCGGCAGGAGGCCCTCCCACAACCGTTCGACGGCGGCAGGCGGCCAGGGGCGCAGACGGTCCAACTGCTCCTGCCGGCGGTCCACCCGTTCCAATGCCTGCGGTTCGATCCCGCTCCAAGTCGTCCTCATGTGGGATACACCTCCGGAAGGCCGGCCAGGCACAGCCGCAAAAGGCGCAGGACCTGGGACTTGACGTTCCCGCTGAACTCGCCGGCCGCACCGACGCAGGAGGGACAGCCGGCCAGACACTGACACTGGCGCACCACATCCAGCGCAGCGCGCAGAAGCTCTCCCTCGGGCAGGTCGAAGAGGGCCTGGCTGAATCCGATGCCGGCCGGCGCGCGCTCGTAGATGAATATCGTCGGCCAGCCCTGATAGCCCTCATGGGTGCTGACCACGCCCAGATCTGCCGGGTCGCACATCAGGAAGACCGGCGCGACATGCCGCAGGACATGGGCCAGGCCGGCCAGGGTACTGCGCAGTTGTCGGGCCGCCTCGGCCAGACGGTGACAGCGCGGGCACAGCGTGATGAGGTTGTCGAGGGCGTTGGCCTGCCGGTAGCGCTCGTTGGCGCCAGGGATGTAGCCAAATTCGCGGAAGGGCCGCAGATGGTGCACGTCGTGCTCACGGCCGGGCGGTTCCGGAGCGCCGCAGTGCCGACAGCGGAAGCCGTCGCGCTGGCGGGCCAGCCGGCGCTGGATTTCCCAGTTCGGGCCGTAGTCGCGGAGGGGCTCCCCCTGCCAGGCACCCAGCTCCTGGAGCTGTTCCAGGAAGGCCGGCGGCAAGGCGTACCAGAAACTGCCGGCCGGCATGCTGACCGCCGGCAGGGTAATAGGCCCGCGCCCGATGACCTCCTGGGTGAACAGCCGGATCTTGCGGAACGAGGTGGCCTGGCTGTGGACGATGACCTCGCCGAAGCCCCGGCGGAGCGGCCCCTCGTCCTCCTCGGCCAGGGTTTGGGAAATTTGCACCTCGATATTGGCGCTGGCCTCCGTGTAATAGTCCACTTCCGCCGGCTGGACATAGGCCAGGCCGGCCTCCCAATCCAGCCGCTCCACGATGTAGGTCTGCCCCTCGTGCATATACACAGCCCCCTCATGCAGGAGCAGGGGGACGCTGAAGCGTTCCAACGTGCCGATGGTCTGAGGAGGTTTCCCATCGCCCGCGCCGGCCAGGATGGTGAATATATCCGCGCCGGCGGAGCGCAGGGAGACACTGCCGGCGGGGTAGGCGGCTCGCGCCCAGTGCCACCGACCGCCGGCCAGGCGCACCTGCCCATCCTCCGCCAGGAAAGACAGGAGCTGGGCCGTGATATCCTCGGCGCCGAACCTTTCGTCCTCGGCGAGAGGAAGCTCAAAGGCGGCGCAGGCCAGGTGCGAAAGGAGGACGGCCGGGTTGTCGGGCGCGATGAGTGCCCGTTCCGGCGAGCGCCCCAGGAGGAAGTCAGGGTGGGTGACGATGTATTGGTCGAGGGGGGAGGGGCCGGCGATCAAGATGGCGGCGGAGACCCGGGAGCGCCGGCCGGCGCGGCCGGCCTGCTGTAAGGTGCTGGCGATGCTTCCGGGGTAGCCGGTCAGGATGGCCGCCGACAGATCGCCGATGTCAATCCCCAGTTCCAGCGCATTGGTGGCGACCACGCCCCGCACTTTGCCCTGCCGCAGGCCCTGCTCGATGGCGCGGCGCTCTTTCGGCAAATACCCGCCGCGGTAGCCGCGCACCAGTTCGGCCGGCAGTCCCCGTTCCTCCAGCAGTTGGCGCAGATAGGTCAGCAGGAGTTCCGTGCCCAGGCGCGAGCGGGCGAAGATGATCGTCTGCAGGTCATGCATCAGGAAGCGGCCGGCGATGTCGCGGGCCTCCAGGAGCGCCGGCCGGCGGATGCCCAGCGCGGGGTCCACGACCGGCGGATTGTAGAAAATGAAATGTTTGTGCGCTTTGGGGGAGCCGTCGCGGGTGATCAGGGCGACCGGGGAAGAGGTCAGCCGGCGGGCCAGCTCCTCCGGGTTGGCGATGGTGGCAGAGCTGGCGATGAACTGCGGCGCACTGCCGTAGAAGCCGGCGATGCGCTTCAGCCGGCGCAGGACGTTCGCCACATGACTGCCGAACACGCCGCGATAGGCGTGCAGTTCATCCATGACGATAAAGCGCAGATGGGCGAAGAGCGCCGCCCATTGGGTATGATGCGGCAGGATGCCCATGTGGAGCATGTCAGGGTTGGTGATGATGATGCGGGCGTCCTGGCGGATGCGCCGGCGGGCGGAGGCCGGCGTGTCCCCATCATATACCCCGACGATGTCCCCCAGCCCCAGCGCCTCGCACAGCCCGGCAAGGACGGCGAGCTGGTCCTGGGCCAGGGCCTTGGTGGGGAAAAGGTATAGGGCGCGCACCGTCGGGTCCTCCAGCAGTGCCTGGAGCACCGGCAGGTTGTAGCACAGGGTCTTCCCCGAGGCGGTGGGGGTGACCACGGCGACGTGCCGGCCCTCCCGGGCGGCGCGAAACGCATCGGCCTGGTGGGTGTAGAGCGAGGCGATGCCCTGTCGGAGAAGGGCCTCCGCCAGCCGCGGATGCAGTTCGGCGGGCAGTGGCTCCGTGCACGCCGGCGCGGCGGTTTGCTCGTGCCAGCGCGTCACGTGCCGCATGAACCCCGGGTCGTCATGCAGTTGTCCCAGCAGTTTCTCAAGCTCCATCCGGCAGTCCCGAAGGCGGGATTATTTTCGCAGGAGCGGGAGCCAGCCGGCCGGCGGCAGGGTAGCGGTCGGGGTGGCGGTGGTGCCGGGAAGCTGACGGGTGATGCTCAACTGATAACTGCTGTAGGGTCCGGTGCGGGCCGGCGAAGCCGGCGCCACCTCCACATACCGGACGCCAGTCTCCGGCGCCAGATATTCCACCAGCGACCCCAGGCCCGTTCCCCCGTTGTCGTCCATGGCCAGCAGGCTGCTGCAGTTCGCCGCGTACAAATATACCAGCGTGTCGGCGTTTGTGGCAAGGTGGTGGGTCTCGATGCGATAGAGATAGCCGGCCTCGATCGAGAAGCGCACCCAATCCACGTCGGAGGGCACGTGGAAATTATGGCTCTCCGCCGGCCCATTCAAGACGAAATCCCGCGCGCCGGCGCACACATTATCCGGCTCATAGGCATCGGGGGCCGCCGTCGCTGTGGGCGACGGTGTTGCGGTGCGTGTACCGGTGGGCGTGGGGGTCGGGGTGGCGGCCGCCGTCGAGGTTCGCGTGGGAGTATAGGTTGGGGTGCGGGTCGGCGTCCGGGTAGGCGTGGCCGTCCCTGGAGAGGTCGGGGTAGGTGTCCATGTCGGGACGCTGTAGGTGATGACCAGGCGCGGCCGGATCGCCGGCGTGGCGTTCTCGGAGCCGGCGAACCAATAGGTGACATGCGCCCAGCCAGTGCCGCTGATGACCGCCCCATAGTTGAGGGAGGGATGCTGGTGCCAGTAGGGGACCATGAAGGTCCAGTCCTGGTAGAGCCACATGTCGGTGCGGTCAATGACGCCGGTGACGGAAGTTTCCGGGGCGCGGTCCACCCCGAACTGGAAGGCGCCGGGTTCTCCCCAGGGGTCGCCGGCGCGTGCCTGGTTCCACGTGGCCTGCGACTCGCTCCAGGGCCGGAGCAGGCGATAGCTGTTGACCTCGATGGGGCTCAGGTTGCTCTGGTTCAGGCACCACAGCCCCAGCACGGCCTCCAGGATGGTGGAGCCCGGCGGCATGGTGCTCAGGGGCGACAGGTCGAAGCGGATGAGCAGGTTCTTCTCGTGTTTAGCGCGCAGTTCTATCTGTGCCGCACTGCCGAAGTTGGCATTGGGGGCAAATGAGTCAATGAAGGTGTCCTCCGTGCCCGTGTAGCCGTCCAGGCCGTTCTGCAGGACAATGGTGGCGATGGGCGCCGGCGGCGCGGTCGTCGGTGTGCGGGTCGGGGTGCGCGTCGGAGTGCGGGTAGGCGAGGGGGTTGGGCTGGCCGGCGTGCCGGTCCATGTGGCGCTGGGCGTGGCCGTGCGCGTGCTGGTGGGAGTGCTGGTGGTGTCCAGCTCATAGGTGATGGTCAGCTTCGGGCGGAACGCGGATGCGCCCGAGCTGGAATCCACGTAGGAGTAGAGCGATTTGCCGGCCGGCCCTCCCGTCCCTTCCGCGCGCAGGAGTATCCCGTAATTGGGATATTCCCCGCTGTGCCATTTGCTCACCAGTGCTGTCAGGGGGATATCCATCCAGCCGGTGGCCGAAGCCACCACCTGCGTGAATGCGGAGATGGCCCGGTCGGTGCCGGCGCCGTTGGCCCCGGGAACTGTCCAGGGCTGGCCGGCGGCCGCCAGCTCCCAGGTGGCCTGGCCGGCGTCCCATTCCCGCTTCAGGCGGTACACGGCGATGGTCAGCAGGGTGTCGTCCTGGCGGTAGGTGGAGTTCAGGCTGAGCACGGCGGAGGTGATATGGGCCCCCGCCGGCAGAGGGGACAGGTCGAAGCGAATGAGCGTGGAAAGGGTATCCCCGCTGGAGGTGTACTGCACCTTCAGGTTGCTGTTCTCGAAATTGGAGGTGGAGTTCCAGCGGTCAATGTAGGTATCGGTACAGCCGGCGTAGCCGTTCAGGCCGTTCTGCAGGATAAGGGTATAGGTGCTCGTCAGGGGCTGGGCGCCTGCGCCGGGGCTGACCGCCGGCAGAAGGGCGATAAGGATGGCGAGAATGCCGGCGAGGGACAGCCATTTCCGAGTCCATGCTGCGCGGTCCATGGGACCCTCCTTTTGCTACGGCGGTCATGTTCCCTGGGGGTAGGCGGGTGCGAGATGACGTAAGGGATATGGCCGTATGCCTGGATGCACACAGCGTAGCACAAATGGGGGGAAAGCGCAATCTGCCTGGCCGGCGTATGTATTGACAAAAAGTGTTCGTCAGGTATAATTCCTGCTAATGTCCTTTTCCCCTGACATATCGTCGCTGAGAGTGTGGCAGTATGCCGGCCGACCGTCTCACTGTGTTCTGGATCGCCCCCCCCCCCCCCCCGGGGCTTTTTCTGGCGCTCGGCGGCTTGTAGGGGGAGCCCTGGTCCCCGGGGTGTCTTGGGGGCGGCAA
>Ga0080004_1121173_pt1 | contig 14899 bp, 16 predicted proteins | sample WasSprMetagenome_FD_69207 | JGI IMG/M metagenome (GOLD analysis project Ga0080004, IMG submission 69207) | Sulfidic aquatic microbial communities from Washburn Spring, Yellowstone National Park, USA - WS (SPADES assembly) (version 2) | ecosystem: Environmental > Aquatic > Thermal springs > Hot... | reverse complement strand
CGTGGCAAGATAAATAAGGCTTTGAAGCGTGGGGGAGTATTAATACTAACAACTCCGAACATAGCATCTCTCTTCAGAAGACTAAGACTATTGCTAGGCATTCAGCCCACATATCATTACCACGTGAGGGAGTACACAATGAGGGAAGTAGTATCATTGCTTAGGGAAGCAGGATTCGAGATAACAAAGGCTTATTACTCAACGGTAAATGACTTAACGCTTATTGATGCCGATCCAGAGGATTACCTAGGGATCTCAAGCTTCAAAGACCTGTTGAGGATTGCTTTAAAGAAGCCTACAAAGCTGAACACCTTAAGGCTCTTAGCATACCTCATAGTAAAGATTAGGCCATGTCTAAGACAATTGATAGTAGCTGTTGCAACAAAGGCTCGAGAACCAACGGTAGAGGCGCTGGAGAGATGGGGATGAATGAGTTACGTCGCAAAGCACGTAATGCTGATATTGACCAAGGACGAACATATAATAGCAATAAGTCTATGTAATGTTTAACAACTTATAGGTTCGCACAACCAGACCTTATGAAGTTATGGAGAAAGATGCTGAGGATTAGGTGATAATAGTGTCTACAGTGGTTCTTGATAGGATTTTGAGACCTATAGATGAAGCATTGAACATACAGGGGCTCCCATTAATAATTTACCTCATCCTCGTGTTTGGAGCTACCCTCATTCTCACACTCATCTTATCAAGCATTACATCTGTTAATAAGCATAGAAGCAGGGGCTTCTGGTCTTTTTTAAGCAATACGACTATTGCCATAGTGCTGATTAACATAGTGTTGTTATTGGTAGGCATCAGTTTATCTGTCAATGCTTTCCATTACTCTTCACTAGCTGTTTTCTCTATGCTTATAATTCCATCATCTCTCTATGCATTGGCTGTGACAAAAACAAATAACAATAAAAACACGGGATTAAGAACACTGGCTTTGATTCTAGCAATACTAACAATCTTTGTTTTTGGATCAAGAGACCTTATCTATGGTGTGGAGGAGCAGGAGACAACGTCTGACATGATAAACATCGTTATCAATGGCTACTTCAGGTGGTCTATCCATGGCTCACACTATGATTTAGCTCCTCTAGATGCGATACTAAAGGTTATGCTTAGCTACATCACTGCCGATACTATCTTTAGCCCTATTCTAGCCTCAGTAATGTATACATGCTACGGCTTAGCAGCATTTCTACTAGTCTACGTATCTGTGAAATCAGTTGCAGGTAGCTTCAGCTACGCCCTGGCTATAACGCTCTTAGCCATGCTATCCTACCCCTACTCACCGCTACTAGGCTTAAGCACGCCTCCAGCCCCACACGCACATCTACTGGCTGTAGCAGCCCTAGCTTTTGTCATGAGGTCTCTACTGGGGTATAGAGCCTTTACGCTCAGCGACTACTTTGTCATGATACCGCTCGTCCTAGCGTCTCTACTCATGCACCCATCATCTCTTGGGCTAGTCCTCTACCTAGTGCTCCTCGTGCTTTGGTTAGCCTATAGGAAGGACTTGGCAAAACATAGGTATGTTCTCTCAGTACTCGTTCTTTCCCTAATAATATACTTCGCGAAGGTTATGTACACGGCATTTGCAACGGGCCTCGCAAATTATATACAGCTTTTGTGGGACTACGTTGTGAACGCCTTTGGAGAGAGGGAGATAGCTGCGATCGCTACTAGAAACCCTGGCTACAGCGGGTTGCCGAGGGCATGCTTAACAGGCTTTGCAACTCTTTTAGGGTATCTAGCAGGCCTAGCCCTCCCTATATTGATAAAAAAGCTGAAGAGACGGCAACTAAGTGTGGTGGAGCAGATATTTATATTGTCACTGGTATTCTACGGAGCATTTGGACTGGCATCGCTATTAACAGGTTTAGGAGGTATTAGCCAGTCACGTACATTACTGAATGGTGCTCAGCCGTACATGGAGCTAGCACTAGTGGTATATTTAGCGACGCTAGTGCTTAAGCAGAGCAAACTATACATTCTCATACCTCTACTAATATCGGTTCTAGCAACACTAATATCCCCTAATGCGCTGCCGCAAAACTATACAATACCCATGGGGGGAAAAACCGCAACCATAAACGATCACATAATAGCATATAGCTTCACGGGGCTTATAGATAGGTACTTCTTCATGCAACTCTATAGTACCTGTGGTGGCATTGGGAGAATTATCGCGTTTCAGGAACGCGGAGACATTGGTTATGGATTAGGCTCTACGATGGCGACAGTATACTACTTCATTGCCCCGAGAGCGATTCCTGCAAAAAGCTACTGGGATTCATGTATAATGGCTATCTATGCTTCTCCAAAAGACATAGATGGCTATACAATTAATCGTGTTTTCGACGCGTGGATCTATGGATTCTATGTCTATGTAAGGGTGTGATCATTGATATGAGGTTTGACGCGCCATTAATTTCTATAGTTCTCACAACATATAATTCGGAGAGTGTTGTAGAGAAGGCTTTAAAGGGCGTCGTTGGGCAGGACTTTCCGCTGAATGAAGTTGAGCTCATAATAGTTGATGGAGGCTCGAAGGATAGCACCCTAAAGATGGTGAAGGAGTTCGCTGAGCGTTACTCGAAGTTGTTCTACGATGTCAGGGTTGTTGTTCATGATAGAAACTATGGTGTTTCTAAAGCTAGAAATGATGGAATAAAGATGAGTAGAGGGAGGTATATACTCATTTTAGATCACGATGTTGTTATGCCTAGAGATACCCTAGCCAAGCTTCTACATTACCTCGAATCAGTGGATGAGAGAGTTGTTGCCGCCATACCTCTGCATAACCCAACATGTAAAGATATTATTAGTTCATGGGAGTACATAATCAGAAGGGTAAGGATATGGAAAACAAACGCTATTACATCTTGTGCCTTGGTGCGAAGAGAGCTATTTGATGAGATAGGGCTTTACGACGAGACCATGGGTCCTCCCCACACAATTTATGAAGATATAGAGCTTGGTGCTAGAGCATTATCTAAAGGCTATGAAATACATTTGCTAGGCACATTAGAGGTTGTTCATGAGACATGCGATGAAGCTTCCTCAGAAGCTCCTACAACCACCACAAAGCAAGGCAACATCATAAATAAGGTGAAAGTATTGTTGAGGTACATTAGGGTTCTCAAAGGAGTACTGAATCCGCGTTACAGATACGCACTAGTAAAGTATCTTCGTAGTGCACCCATTACGGAGAATATTAGGTGGTATACATACACAGCACTAGCAGTTTCATTCATTCCAATCACGATATTGATGTTTATGGGAATGTTTATGCCATTATATACATGGATCCTAGCCTCAGCAGTAATATACTTTGATGTTGTACATCAGTATTGGAATGGTAAAGTACCACACATTACACTTGCTTATGCATTCATAGCATATGTATGGAGATTGATTCGCTCAATTGCACTAGTGTTGCCTGTTCATACATAGTTTAATCAAGAGCCTTGGATGATATGATGAGGTTTCTCTACATAGGTTCTAGCGACGTCTTCTCCAGACACGAATTAGGATTTATAGCCTCTCTTTCCGAGCTTGGTGAAGTAGATGTAGTTGTTTTGGGGTCTAGGACACGTATCGAGAAGCTTTTTGTGGCAAGTGATAACGGGAGGCACATCCTTAATCTCTATGAAGTTCCTTGTAATGATGCACTATTGTTCTCTAAGCATTGTGCAAGAATCGTATCTGCAATTCCTGATTCGAGGGATTATAGTGCTGTTTTTGCAACGCCTAGAGTACCTGTACTTGTTGCTCACCAGCTAAATGTTTCAAAAACGGTTGTTTTAAGGCTTTGGAGTGTTAGAGCTGCTAAGCTGAGAGATAACCTTAGATTTGGTGCTTACGAGGACATTCCCCTCTTTATGCCTAGCATTATTACTAACATGTACTACATCCTAAGGTCTATTAACACTATAGCAATAGATCACGCAACTTACGTCTTTGCCACAAGGGTTTATCAACTTGTCAAGGATAGAATAGCTGAGGTCTATCCACCGTACGGATACATACCCAATAAGGGTGAAGAGGGCTGGGAGGTTCCAGAGATTATAGATAAAGGTAGCTACATACTGGGGTTTACAGTATTAAGCAAAACAGGCCCCTACCTAAAGTTTGAGGCGAAACCGCATGCAATAGCGCTCTACCTCTTGGCTAAGAAGACTGGTATCGATGTTGTACTGGCTGGTAGTAGCTATGATGATTGGAGACGCGTATTCCCAAATATTGAACCTCCAAGAAATCTCCACATCATAGGTAGGGGATTTCCTGACAGCATCATAGCAAAGATATATAAACATGCACGACTGGTTCTAGCACCAATTACTAATAGGAATATTTCTAATAGGCTCTTAGAAGCGTTGTTTTATGGGAAACCCATAGTGACATCCGAGGTGGCTAAGCTAATCCATCCGGAGCTGGAAAACAAAAAGCATCTCTTCATCTCCTCATGGGATACGGTAGTTGATGACACAACAGAGCTCTTAAAAGACGAGGATCTACTGAAATCTCTTGAACAAGGAGCTAGAGAAGCTTACAACAGATATTTTTCAACAAGACATAACATGGCGTTTTTAAAGGAGCTGTTATTAACATGAGGGTTCTTCAAGCTTCTCACATATCAAATTACACACCCCCTATTGGCTATGGGGGGATAGAGCTAATTGTTGATACACTCGCTAAAGAGCTGAGGCTACGCGGCCATAAGGTTCTTGTTCTAGGAGTCAAACCCCCTGATGCAAACACTCAATACGAATTTGTATCAGTGTTCAACAAACTTGTGAAGAAACCTGGAGTGATACATAAACTTAAGTATTCATGGAGATTACTGTTGGAATCGAAGGATTTTGATGTTATACATTTACATGTTCAGTGGCTGATTCCCATAGCAGCAATAATTAAGAAGTTGCGGAGCAAACCAGTATTATTAACTCTTCACGCAGACCCGAGTAGCTTGATTTCTCGCATCAACATCCCGCTAGTAGCTATTTCAGATTCTCAAAGAAGACGTTTGAAGGGTAATGGGATTAAGGTTGCAACAGTAATATACAATGGTGTAGATGTAGATAAGTACCCATTCAGATTAGAGAAAGAGGAATTCTTTGTATATCTTGGAAGAGTGGATGAAGCAAAGGGGGTGCACATAGCTGTAGAGGTTGCTAGAAAATGTGATGAGAAGCTCGTGATTATAGGACCTGCAACAAATCCCAAGTACTTTGAGCTTTACATAAAGCCGTTCATAGATAACAAGAGCATCTTTTATCTTGGTGAAGTAGACTTTAAGACGAAGGTAGACTATCTGTCTCGCGCTAAAGCACTTCTATACCCGGTTCAATACGAAGAATTCTTCGGCATAGCGATGGTGGAGGCATTAGCTACAGGAACCCCTGTTATAGGTTTCCCGCGAGGATCCGTAGTAGAGATAGTTAGAGATGGTATTACGGGCTACCTTGTAGGAGATGCCGAGGAAATGTGTAAGGCGATGAAGCATGTTGATGAACTAGATAAGAGGGAGTGTAGAAGGGATGCTGAAGAGAAATTCTCATCTAAAGCTATGGCGGAAAAGTATGAAAAATTCTATAGGGAATTACTTAAACTACATTAGATTTAATGAAAGGATAAGTATGCACCTTGCTAAAGACGCAGTTAGCTGAAGGATTAAATCTATGGATACTAGATCAAATATAGAGAAATACAAAGTATTGGTTTTATTTGTTCCATTCTTGTACACTATCTTTAATAAATACGGCATTGTAGAGGGAAAAAGAGAATTATGGAAGCGTCTTTGGGATTACTACGTATGGAAAACCTTAATATACGAATTTGGTGGACCTTATTTATTTTACATCATATTCGTGATAAGGGATGCAGGTTTTGATATAGGTCGCATAATAGCCTATGGGATTTGGATATTTCTAAGTTTGTATATCTATGAAATAGGCTATATACTAAACGACTTTCTTGCTTACTGGGAACCTGAAGACATTCGAAATTCCAGACTTTCTAAGCTTTATTTACATGCTAATCATGCTAATATTAACAAAATAGTATGGAAAGTACTATTTGAGAGATTTACTATAATATTTATGTTTAATGCTAATTGCATCATACACGAGGCAACAATTTATTGTTTTGCTACAGCGTTGTACGTGCTCATAATAATTCCTCTCTTCATATTGCATTCATCAATATATAGTCGATTCATTAGAGGATTTATTACAGAGTTTGCGTTACGCTCATTAAGAGTGATGTCAACAATCTTCCTCTACCCCGACAATATTTTATCACGTCATTTGCTACTACTCTACTCTATATCTAATGGTGTGTTAGCCTCGTACGGTTATTTTGAAACAAAGAACTTAGCTAAGATAAAATTAACTAGAAACATTGAGCTACTAGTTAAATGCTTAATAATGATGTTAGGAATTTTCATATTTATAGGTGATGCACCAAGATATATTGCTGGCGTAGCGATATTTCTATTACCGAGCTTTATAGCGACAAGTATACGCTACTTGGGATTTAAGCTATGGAAGAAGCATCAATAGAGAAAATATGCAACACCTATAGTGTAATAATTGTAGATCTCGATGATACATTAACGCTTGGTACCAGTATGGAGGAATTTTTAAAATTTCATATTCAGCGTCTCCATGGTTGCATCGGAATCCTGAAAATTAAGTTCGCGAATATTATCTTAAAATTCTTAAAGGCTCTTAAAATTCACCGTGATACCATCATCAAAGTTTATGCAAATTTTCTGCTCTTGGGTGAAAGATTTCACGATCTTCAATATTCAGCACTACTATACTTATACGCTGTTATCAAGGAGCGGAAAATAAGAATAGATTTATTCAAGGTATTAGTTAAATGTAGGGAAAACGGTAAAACTATTATCTTAGCAACATCGAATATAGATCTCGTCGCAAACACTATTTCAAAGTACATAGGATTTCACCATGTAATATTGTCAAAGATATCATGTAATGCTATGTGCAAGCTTGAACAAAGAATAAATGGCATGGAGAAGATGTATAGACTGATTAAGCTTCTAAGAAATATAAAACCTTCAAGCGTTCAAGATATAATTTATATTGCAGATAGGTGGTCTGCCCATGTTGAAAAAGCTGATATGTATTTGAAGAACGTGTATATCGTATAAACAATAGGTTGCTGTGCCGATGACCGAGTGTGCACAATTAATAGATGTCGTTATGTTGACAAAAAACTCTAATAGGCCATGGTTTAGGCGTGTGCTTGCAGCAATAAAGAGGGAGATACCTGTACATCATTTCATAGTTGTAGATGGGTACTCAACTGATGGAACAGTAGATGTTGTGAAGGAGTTTTTCGGAGACAAGGTCGTAGTAATAAAGACCAAGGCACCCCTTGGGTGTGCGAGGTATTTGGGTATGAGGGTTGTGGACACAGAGTGGTTCGTGTTTATAGACAGCGATGTGGAGGTTCTGCCGGGGTGGTTTAAAACAGTGGAGAAATACATGAAGTATCCCCGTATCTATGGCGTCCAGGGAGTGTATAAGGGAGGTGTTGCAAGTAAGCGTGTTCAACTTGTTTCCTCGCCGAGGAGACACCTAAATATTAAAGATGTGATTAAACACGGAATAGTGGAGCGATATGGTGCTGATACCGCACACGTGCTTTTAAGGAAGGATGTTGTTCGCCTGATCAATCCAGCCTTTCTGTGTGAATTAGAGTGTGGTGAAGACGCCTATATTGCGTGGAAGATCATTGAGGCAGGCTACATCTACATAAGGGTCGGCGAGTTGAGGGCAATACACTACTCAAGCCCTGAGGTAGTACTATCAAAAGCGCTACGTAGAAGCTTTAGCTATAATGGAATCTTTTATGGTATGCCCTTTCACGTATATATGATTTCTACTGCAATACGCTTTCTATCACATTTACTTAAACGCAGATGGGAGTTCTTAGTATATCTAACGAATCTCATTGGTGTTACAGTCTCGTTTACTAAGACCGTGAGGTTTGAGAGACTATGCCACGAGGGGGTATAAAGTTCACATTTATAATTACTCGCTCAGCTTTATCATCTGAAGGACCCATAAATTTTACTCTTGCATTAATTTCGTTATTGCGTAGTTTTGGCGTTGATGTGAAGTACAATGTTATTGCGAACCCGCTTATATTGCTTTTGAAGGAATTGTATTACGTAATTCGAGGGTATGTGATAGTATTTCCATTTGTTAAGGGATATGAATTACTAGCAATTCTCTTTGCAATGCCATTAAGTACTCCGAGTAGAGCAAGGATTGTTATTGTTAATCACGATGTTCATGGGCTTTACGAGTCCAAAGGTTCTTTGTTATGGCGTTTCTTGATAATTATGAGGTCTGGAAAGCTTCTTAACTTTCCACTATCACGTATAACAATGGTTTACGTTTCGCGTTACTCTAAATATTCATCGTATCATGTCACCGGATGTAGACATGTACTTGTAAAAGGCTTGATTCTGTACCCTGTATCACGGAGTCATTTACGAGCTTCTCGTAGCAAAGATCACAGTATGAAAATACCCTATAAGATCTTGATATTTGCCAAAGCGGCAAAGATGCTAAATGAGGATTTTTGGAATGTAATCGGTAAATGCTTTGAAGGTTTCGTTAAACAAGGTAAGGACTTTGAGTTAACCATTATGGGTGGCGGATCCCCTAGTACTGTTGAAGCTGTTAAAACCATCATTTGTAAGTATCTAGGTTCGGAAGTTCTTAAAAGGACAGTTCTCAGATTCAATGTATCTAATGAAGAAAGAGATAGAGTAATCGAACAGAGCGATTTAATGATTTATCCTCTTTCAACAGAGGGTTTAGGAATGCCCATATTTGAAGCAATAATGAAAGGAGTACCTGTACTTAGCGCTAGGCAGACAGCCCTCATAGAATTCGTACCCCTACAGATATACCCATACAGGGATTTTAGGTATCCGGATTTCTGTGAGGCTCTTATCAATGCATTGGTAAACTATGATAAGCTAATACGATATGTTGAAAATGTTAAGAAAAAGGTTACTATGATTACCTTAACGAACCTTAAACAGTTGCTCCAAATGTTATGAGGAGCTTGGAATGAGCGTTATAGTTATCTCAAGTAAGATTGCTAAATTACGATTGTTGGTGGCAAGAGCATTAAATACATTGTATTACACGACAGGGATTAAAGTGCTTAGGGAGATATCAAATAAACTTGCTTTAGGAATTCCTGTCAAAGTTAATGATATTTGGTACGTTCTCACATGTGTTTCAGATTTGTTAGAGCTTCTCCTGAGTTATGAACGAGAAGTATTTGACAAGTTGTTCGACGTTCTGAGACCTGGATCGATATTTATAGATGTTGGTGCCCATATTGGTAGATACTCTTTCCCTATAGCCAAACCCGTTGGTGCAGATGGGCTTGTCATTGCTGTGGAGCCTGATCCTTTAGCGTTTAAGGCTCTTTTAATGGGTGTAAAGCTAAATAACTTTAGGAATGTTTTAGCTTTGAACATAGCATTAGGCGATGGTGAGGGTAAAGCTATTTTATGCCAAAAACATGTAACGGCTACTTCTAGTATCGTGGAATTTGATAAGTGTCAAAGATTCGTTGAAGTACCGTTAAAGAGGCTTGATAGCGTTGTTGAGGAGCTGAGGTTGAAGCGTGTTGATGTAATAAAGATTGATGTTGAAGGTGCTGAGATAAAGGTGCTAAAAGGAGCTGTTAATACTATTACAAGGTTCAAGCCACTTATTGTTATTGAGGTCAGAAATAGCAACATTAATGAATTTGCGCAGGTCATGGAGAGCTTAGGATATTTCTGTAAAGAGCTTGCAAAGAGTACTATAGACAGGATGTTCGCATGTTATAGCAGCTAAAAGACTGTGGGAAGAGCCTTACTCGTCGAAATTAAGTGGCATATTCATCTTGTTTTCATATTGGGTGAGAGCTATTAATTTCGGGTTAAGCTACGTAGTACTCCGCATTATTATAGCATAGCAATGAAGAAAGATTTAGGTATGTATATGAAGTTAATGAAAGGCGTAACTAATGCTAGGTCTGTAGATAAGAGGCTTTATATAGCTATAGGTAGTGATGAAAAGAAGTATGAGGATTATAGCGCTTAGGAGTTATGGTCTCACAATTTTAGTTCTTGTTAAGACAAAAGTTAAAATCAAGATTACGTGATTAGGGTGCATGTATTTGGTGTTGATGATGGTAGGACTAGTGTATGATTTTAAATATACCTTAGTGTTCCATAGTCTTGGTATTGAGCCTTGGATTACGGGTCTCCCCAAAACTTTAAGCTTAGTAGCGTTCTTGATGTTGGTTGTGGTCTTGGTTTCTGGGGCTTTTTTTAAAGAACTATCTTGATGTTTCTATAGTTATTGGCATCGATGTTAATGTTAATAAAGTTGAGTTTGCCGGAAAACTTGGTGTATAGAAGACTTGAGAACTTAGTTAAAAAAGTAGAAGTATTATCCTGCCTTTTAACTTACATACCAAAATCAATAAGTGTATCAATGAGTAGAGACAAACTAGTTGAAATGGGCTATGCTGTGTTTAGATATTTCCTAAGAGGCCTCATTTTGGTAGGAATTGACAAGCCTGAGGTCTATACCATACCCAGTCGCTTGTGGGGGAATACTATGTGCTTTTATTAGGATACTGCATCCTTTAACTTTTAAGCTTAGCAAGCTCCTGGGAAAGAGGTATCTTATCGGATATAAGGTGGTTTAAAACGAGGCTTAACATTTCTACAACTAGTGTTAGAAATATTGATGATGTAATCTATGTAGCGATTAGTGAAGGAGGTAACTGCAGGGTTTCTAAACTTGAGAATGGGGAATTAGAGGATGTAATTATAGTAGAGGGTTCTCCTTGCATTTTGCTATGGAGTCGCGAAAACGAATTCCTGGTATCCGCTGGCAGTGTCTTATATTTCGTCTCTAACAATGAGTTTAAACCTGTTCTCAGAGCTAGGCGCGGGAATTGGTTTTGGCATGCTGTTGAGGCTTGCAACAAGGTTCTTATTCAGGGGTATGGTGAGAGCCCTACAGGCATTTATGTTTCCGAGGATCTCGGGGACTTCAAGTTGCTTGTGACAAATAAGGATATAGACCCCTTGTCCAGGCACTTCCACTACATAACGTTTGACGAGGAGAGAAGGGTTTTGATCACTACGCTTGGGGATGGAAACATTGTTAGGGTTGCTGTCTCAGCTGATTGCGGGCTCAGCTGGAGACCCCTATACAAGGGACCGTGGCAGTTCGCTCCTGTACTCGTTGAGAGAAATAGGTGGATATTTGGGTTCGACAGCGGTATCGCTAAGGGTGGTGTAGCCGTATATAACTTTGATGAAGACGACTGGGTGTTTGCTTTCCTGAAACCAGATGGATACCGATTCGCCCAGTTCACCTCTATAACTAGGTTCAACGATTACTACATTGGTTGCCTAGGGTATCCAACGGCTATTCTAGTCTCAAAGGACTTGCTTCACTGGTATCCTCTACACATAGGCCCAACATCTACAAAGTACAACTACTTTGTAGACGTTGTTACGTGGAAGGGTAAGGTTGTTGCTACTACTGGTAGAGAACTATTTATGTTTGATTCTAAGGATGTGGAGGAGGCATTTAGGGGAAGACTATTCTTAACACCATATAAGGCTTATTTTGATCGGGTTAAAGGAGTTTTATATGTATTGAAGAGGTCTCCGTGGATGCTGAGTCTATGAAGCCGAGGATCCTTGTGCTTACAAAGCTTTCCTGGCCTCAGGGCGGTGGGGGTGAGCTGGCTACACACCTTATCGTTAAGGATATTCTGTCAAGGCACTTTGATGTGACGATTGTTTCAGGCACTAGGAGCCCCGAGCCCGATATCCTCAGGCATGCTAGGTACGTTTATTGGAGTGCTCTAGAGGCCGGTTACAAACCAGTCGTGTGGGTTAAGGCTTTTACGAGTATCGGCTGGATTAGAAGACTTGTCGAGGAGGCGGATGTTGTCTACATTCCCTCCCACACTCTCATACCCATAGCGATACCTGTAAAGAAAATCAACCCCACGGCGAGGATCGTGCTTCACCTACACAACTACCAGCTCCTCACGTACACGTCGGTTCTTCTAGCCGGCAGAGAGCCCGGTGTCGCTACAGATATGATTGTAGAGCTCGGTGAGCACAAGAGCTTGATCAGGGCTTTACTAGCTGGTTTCGGACACTACTTAAACTACATTAACAGGCTAGCAACCTCAATAGCGGATAGGATTATCTGTGTGTCGCGCAGGCAATGCGAATTGATAACAAGCTACATGCCCGAGATCAAGAGGAAGACCGAGATCGTATACAACCCGCCCCCACCGCTGCCGGCAATCAGTAAGAGAATTAGCGAGGAGCCCCTGCTGATATACGCTGGAGGAGAAAGTTATACAAAAGGATTTGGAACACTTCTCAAAGCCGTCACAAGAGTGTTAGCGAGACATAGGGCTAAGGCTTATATTCTCCTCGGGAAAGAAGCCTCCCAGGAGGATAAGGCTCATATGACAAAATTATCTGAAAGAGTAAACGGTAGGCTAATCCTCCTAGACAAACTCCCTCACAACGAATACCTAAAGCTCCATGAGCACGCCTGGGCCCTCCTATTCCCGTCGATAACAGAGGAACCGCTACCTTACGCCGTAGTGGAAGCAATGTTTATCGGAACCATACCAGTAGCATCGAGAATCGGTGGTGTACCAGAAATACTTGAAGGTACCATAGCAGAATCATTTATGTTCAAACCTAACGATACTGAAGAGACTGCGGATAAAATAGAGAGGCTCCTAACGATGAGCAAGGAAAGTGTTCTCACATTAGGCGAAAACCTCAAGAAACATATTATAAGGCTGATCGAAAGAGAATCTATTGAAAGTAGAATGCTAAACACATTAGTTTGTTAGAACGCACGGATAATAACATAGCTCTCTGAGGCCAGCTATCACCTATGCGTGAAAAACCTATTGTTATAGTCTTCGTAGGTAATGTAGGAGCGGGAAAATCGACGCATATTTCGCTGGCATTCAACGAGCTTAGAAAGAGGGGAGTTAAGGCTAGGAAGGTGTACGTTAAGACACTTTTTATTATAACACCACTATTAGGCAAGCTTCAAATCCCTGGAAGGGCTTCTTGGAGAATCTCAGTGGCTTTAGACCTGTTACTTAACGGAATTTACTTACCACTACTTGCATGGGTTAAAACAATTCTAGTCCCTGTTGTGAAAAACGAGGAGGTGGTTTTGGTCGAAGAGCATTTAGTTGGTTCGCTTGTAGACTATTTTCACGCCGCCGCTATTCTAAGCCTAGTGCCTTTAGTCAGACATATAATAAGATTTCTAGCTAAGATTTCAAGAATTTGTGGTTGGCAAGCAATTGTTTATTTGCAAGTAGACAAGTCCTTACTGAAAGATAGATGGAAAAAAAGAGGAAGTCCGGACGAATCCAAGGCTTATCTTCTAGCTCAAGACGTTGTATTCAAAATCGCGTCAAAACACTCTGAAAACGTTGTCTACATTAATACTGCTAGGAGTCTTGAATCTAATGTGCATTCTGTCCTAAACTTTATATTAGGAGTGGTGAAGAGGTATGAAGCTTCTTATCATAGCTCCATTTGACCTGCGGTTGAGAGAGGGGACTAGCATTCGTGTGACAAACTTAGTTAAAGCTTCCACGCTTATTTGCGAAAAAGTTTTCCTCCTTTCGCAATTCATGAATGACGAACTTAAAAACATTAACAATCTAGAGCATGTAGAAGCAAAGCCTTTGCAGGCACGTTACCATTTTGTGGTAGCACTTGCAGAAGAGTTATCCACACAACTTTCTCGCATTATTAGCAAAAGAGTTTTAGGGGGGGAGCTCTTTTCGACGTTAGAGAATGTTATGAAAAATGTAAATATTGTGCATGTCCACTGGCTTATATTTAGGTACATTCCCAAGGTTATCAATAATTATAAACCCGTAATTATTGACCTTCATGGATTATATAGGCTACAACCGTTATCGGAGCACTCGTTAAAATCGTCATTAATTCACATATTAGGCTATCTCCAAGAGTCATTAGCCCTTAGAGATGAGGAAGATGTAGATGCCTTTACAGTCCCATCGGAGGCTCTTAAACTCTACTTGGTCAAGGATCTAGGGATCTCATCTAACAAGGTCTTCGTGGTTCCAGATGCTGTGGATGAAGAAATAATCGAATTAGCTAGGAATTGCGACAGAATAGAGGGAGAGCTAAACAGTTTACCTACATTGCCTTCAAACAGCAAGGTTATCGCGTATACTGGCACAATCTCCTCCTTTCACGGCTTCCTAGACTTAGTGAAAGCGGTTAAGATGGTTGGGAAAAAATATGGCAAAGAACTCTGGTTTTTACTTATAACCCCAAATAAAGGGCAACTCTCTAAATTTACGCATCTCCTACCGAAGAACATGATAATCCTAGAGAACATTCCCAGAAAATTTGTTCCATGCATTCTTCGTAAAACGACAGTAACGGTACTTCCACATAGGGCTGGTACACAATTCGACTACATACCATCTAATAAAATCTACGATTACATGCTTGCTGGAAGACCAATAGTAGCGTATGAAACGCTGGCCACGGCGAAAACTCTGGAGACGTACCCTATGAAAATCTTCGCAAAAGCGAATAATCCGCATGACCTGGCTCAAGGGATAATTCAAGCATTAGAATTATGGTCAGCAACAGAGCCAAAACCTATGTTTAATGTGCCGACAATAAAAAATGTAGAAAAAGCCCTTGATTCAGCATACAAGTGGGTTTTGACGCATGCAGCCTAGAGTGAGCGTTGTATGGTTGAATTACAATAGTGTG
>Ga0080004_1103514_pt1 | contig 14922 bp, 14 predicted proteins | sample WasSprMetagenome_FD_69207 | JGI IMG/M metagenome (GOLD analysis project Ga0080004, IMG submission 69207) | Sulfidic aquatic microbial communities from Washburn Spring, Yellowstone National Park, USA - WS (SPADES assembly) (version 2) | ecosystem: Environmental > Aquatic > Thermal springs > Hot... | reverse complement strand
AGGAATATTATTTTTAATAGCAGAATAAAAAAATTGCCCGTAGGAAAAAAGATCATTTAAATCTCTTTTAATTTCTCTGTTTTCTTTTGCCAATTCTCCTGCAAATTTCATATAACCTTGCCTAAAAGAATATTCATAAGGTTTTTCAGGATAACTAAAAAATACTTTTACTTCTAAAGGGAATCCTTTATGAATTTTGAAGGTTCTCTCATAGGGTGGTAGAATTGGATCAGAAAAAGTTACAAAAACATTAAGTCCTTTTCCTTGAGTTAAAAAATTTTGAAGTTTATAAAAAGTTAAAAATAATCTTCCTGCTTCAAGTAGAGCTGAAACATAAATATTATGACCGCTTGAGATATCAAGATAAAGTTCAGAAAAAGGCTCATCTTGATACCGCTTAACCATATTAATAAAGATTTCAAGAATTAGCTCTTCAAAATTTGCGGAAAAATTTATACCTTCATATTGACCTATACTATGAATTACAATAAATTCATCTGCTTCTTTTGAATGGGGATGCTTGTAAAAATAAGGATAAGGATTTGAGAGATAGTTAGAAAGTTCTGTTTGATTATTTAAAATACTTTCTATTGACTGTTTAAAATCTACTGAAATATTTTGAATCTGAGTAGCATTTTTGTTTAAAAGTAAGCTAACCGGATAGATAAGAATAACCTTAGATCTTTCTCCATTTTCAAGAAAGCTTTGTTTAAGAGCAAAAGAACTAAGTTGAGCTGTATAATCTTTTCCGTTAACATCAAATTTTAAAGGATTAAAGGCTCCAGAATCAAGCCGACCAATTTGGTAAATTACTTTCATCAAAGCCCTCCCCATCAGTGATTTCATCTATATTAAATCCTTGAAATTCAACCATACCAAGTCCCATAGTAGTTTTTCTACCAACGCCGGCATATCTTGAAAAATGTCCAAGAATATTAAGCCATTTCAATTCTTCATCTGTCAGGCCTTTCCCATAAAAAACAACTTTCCCTTTAAAACCTGTCACAGCGCTACCAAGTGAAAGTTTAATTTTATAAGTCCTTATCTTACTATAAACTATGCATAACTTCTCCTCTAAAACTTTTCTTAAATCAACTTCTATTCTGAAAGGAGAAAAGTAATTCCATTTATTAATTAAGCTTTTAAAAAAAATCTTAGGGTCAGGCAAGGGATAATCAATTTCCCCTTTTTTAAAGGAAATAGGTGTTATAGCTTGAAAATAAAGATAAGTTTTTGCTTTCATATTAAAAAAATCATCAAATGTTATATATTCATCATTTTTTATTAAACTTCCTGGGTTTTGTAATAGAGAAACCTTATAAGGTCCTAAAAATAGATTTTTTCTATTCTCAGTAAGTTTAAATAAAAAAGGAGAAAAAAACTCATCCTTTAAAAAACTAACCGTTAAGGTTAAAATTGAATTACCCTCAGAGGGTTGATTATTCTGAAGAAATTTAAATATCTTAGGTGCCCATAGGCAAAAGGGCTTATATTTTGAAGGTTTATGAAGATTTTCAGCTATATTTGAAGGAAGAAGACTAAAGAAAAATCCGTGTAAAACATCAGGCGTAATTAACGAGGGATTTTTTACTTTACTCTGAATAATTAAATCTATAGAAAATTTAACAGGCATTCATTCTACCTCAAAAATACCATATCCTAAAGCAGTTTTAGCTCCAATACCATGAAACTTTAAAGCTTCCTTTAATAGCTCTACAGATTTTTTTAATAAATCTTCATTTTTTGAAACTAAATAAAACTGAAATTTTGTATCCTCTACAGTTAAAAACTTTATTGGAACTGGGCTTTGCCAATCTGCTGGTGGTTGTCCTTCTGAATAATATTTCGGATAATGGGGATTTATTATGTCTATTTTTAATTTTATCTCTCCAACAGGATATGCATCAAAAAATATCACTTTACCTTGTTGTTTTTGTGTTCCAAAAATTTCAATTAAATCTTTGAAGGTAATTTTATCTACTTCAATATTCAAATCATTGCCACTTTCTAATGCTTCAGCAATTCTTTTTATAGCGTCTTCAAACTTTTCATTGTCTTTTCTATTATTATCTGCAAATTTCAAAACAGCCCAATGTCTTGTAACTCCTTTTATAGCACTTCCCGGAATATAGGGAATTCCATAAATGTGATGAAGGGTCATAGATGTTTCCTGTGGATGAGATGCTCCAAGATCAATAACAAGACGCCAGGAAGTTGTTGCTTCAAATTTTTCAAGATTATTTCCCATATTTTTAATCCAGTGTTCTATTCTTTCGTGAAGAGTTTTGAGGAGATTCGTATTTTGTAAAAGAAAGTTAGTTTCTTTTATTACAAGTTGTAAATATTTGTCTTTATTTTCATTCTCTTCTTTTTTTTCTAAAGTGTAAGGAATAAACTTTCCAAAAATTAATGCTGGGTTTTTAACAACATTTAAAGAAATATAATACCAATCCTTTTTTTCTTCTTTCCTTCGTTTCTGGTCATATTCATACTTACCAATTTTGCTTATAATGTTTCTATTTTTCAAAAGCCTTTGAGTATCATCAGGATTGTAAAGTCGATAATCTTCTTTAACCTCTCTCATTCTCCTTCCTCCTCTACTTCAATCAATCCTTCTGCAAATCTTTTAAGCCAGTTTAAGAATGCAAGGATTTCTTGAGTTATGTATCTATATGTTGAGGAATTACAGGATATAACCCATTCAACAAGGTCGTTTTTCTCTTGAGGCATTTTTATTCTTGCAGTGTGGTCGCTTTTCATATATTCTGTAAGTTGTTTATAGATTAAGTCATAAGCGTTTTTAGGATTTTTCTCATCGCCTGGTTCCAATTTTTGACCTTTTTCTTGTTTTTGTTTTTGCCTCTTTGATATAACAAACGCAAGTGTTTGTCCTAAACCATTGGATAATATCATAGATGGGAGTTTCTTGACATAAGATTTATATTTATCATCTTCATACCATTCTCCATCTATTTGTGTTTTTCTAATTATTTTTTTACCTTCTTCAGCACATCTATATGCAAACTCTGCTCTTCCTTTTTCAAGTTTAGTTATAGTCGGTTCTCTTTCCATTTTTACCCTCCTATTTAAAAATCTGAATTCTTACAATACCCTTTCCAATTGTTTGGTTTCCACCGATCTGAATAACATCAGGAATACCCAGTTCAAAAAACTGAAGAACCTTTTTTGCTTCTTTATCAGGAGTTTCTGCTTTAAAAACCCCTTTTGCTTCGTCCTTTTCAACCCTTACTGGCGAAGCCATTGCAATTGAGTAAAGGATCGTATCCTGGGGTAAATATTCTTCAGTCCACAACGCGCCGCTCTTTACTGTGCCAGTTACATTGTCAATTCTTGTTCTTGTTATAACTTCTGTAGAACTTGTAACAAACTGCTCAAAATCTTCATCTGATAGAATTACCAAATCCTTTTCAAGTTTCTCACGCCAGAATTTGTATGTATCATTTGGGAAAATTTTTTCTGCGAGATATTTGGCTATTTTTGAAGTTTCTTTATTTTCTTTCAGTTCAAATGTAAATTCTTCAAGAACAACCTTTGATTCAATAGAAATATTTGTTTGTTCCGGTAATGTATTTATTAAGGTAGAAAAATCTACATTTAGCGAACGGTCTATAATATTTGTTAACTTTAAATCCTCTTTAAACCTTTCAAGAACCATCGGACATGTTATCCAGGCAAATACGCCTTTCAAAGATTTAACGGGGAACAAAAGAATTCTGGCGTCGGTAAAAGCAAGGGCACCTGCATGAGCCTCTTCTGTATCTTCTGGACCAAACACGAGAGAAATAATTTTTTTATCATTTATATTAATTTGCTGAGAATTTAAAGAAATCTGCTTGTTTGAATTCTCAAACGCTTCCCTTATACATCCCTTTAACCCAGATGCTTCAATTTTTGGAAAGTTTGTATGTCTTTCCCTTTGAATTGGCAAATCAACAAGCCCTATTATTTCACCACCGCTTCCTGGATGGAGCGGTGTTTCTGCAATTATAAAAAATAGCTTTGATTTTTTAAACATCTTGTACCTCCCTTATAATTTCATAAATTTTATATTGATCGATATTTCTTATTTTCTCCATTTCCCTTCCAAAATCCTCTACATATTCTGTCTCCACATTATGAACATCACTTCCTATTTTTATATTGCCGATGTATATATCAAATTCTTTTGAACCATATCGTGTTTCCCATTCTTTAATTTTGTAAAGAATCCTTACTTGTAAATTTTCTTCTTTATGTTTAAAGCATTTAAATCCTTCTCTGTTGTCAAACCCCATTATTTTGTGGTTTAAATCTGGGTCATTAGGATTTGAAATATATCGTCTTTTTAACTCCTTTGCTGATTTTTCAAAAATAACCTTCCGCCGAGCATCTTGACTTATGTAATTTTGCACTAAATCTGATACATAAAATATCTCAAAAATTCTCTTGTATTTTTCCCAAAGAATTATTCCGAGTGGATTTAAAGTGTATAAGTTATCTGTTTGTTCTAATAAAGAGGAAATATCCTTTCTTTCATCTTCTGAAAGTCCTTGAGGGAGTTCGGAAATCTCCTCTCTTTCTAACTTTCTAAAAAAATCTTTATGTTTTTCAAAGATAGATTGTTTTATATCTATGGGGATATAAGGAATTTTGATTAAAGTGTCTGTATCTTCAAATATATAATAAATCGGGCATCGGTTTACTTGAGCAAGAATTGTTAGATATGGAATGGTAGCTTTATATCCACCTGTTATGTTGATAATTATATTTCCCCAGTATCCTTGAGAAATCTTTTCAATCGTTTGTATTAAATTTACCATACCTTCATTAAATTCGCCTCTATTCCAGATTTGAAGCCCTTTTATTTTTAGGGGCGAATGAACGGGACAGTTTTTAAGTTCTTCAAAATAAGAAAGTGCCCTTTGTAAAATTTCAGCAGCGAGGCGACTTAATGCGGTATCTGAATATAAAAGATAAATCTCCAATTCCTCATTTAATTCTTCTTTTAATTTTATAAAACTTTTGATTTCTGCAGATGCATTTGGATTGTTTTTAAAGTAATTTTCATTAAAACTTTTTTCAATATTTTTCTTTCTATTCGATTCTCTATCTAAGTCAGTTGCCTTGCTTCTGTTATTTAAAAAATAATTATAAGCTTTTTTTAAATTTTCATCATTGCTATGCTTTTCCAAATAATTTTCAAAAAGTGATGTCCCTACCATAGTAATTACTTTTTTCATAGCTTCACCTCCCCAACAAAACTTAATCCAAAACCTTCTTCAGGGTTTATATCAGAGATGTTTTTAAGATGAAAAACTGCTTTAATTCTTTCAGCTGGTGTATCATCTAAAATTTTGAAATAGTACACACTTCCTGCAGGAACCAATTTATACATTGGCTTAGGTCTTTTATTAGCTAAATCCCAACCACCTATTAGATTGAATTTACCAATGGAACAAGCTATAAGTTTTAATTTTATTGCTTCCTTATATTTTCCTTCAAAAGTTGAGTTATCAATCCACTCTGGAAGCCAACCCTTTTTAAAAATTGTAGGAGTTGCTAAGTAAAGTTTGAAAGTTTTATTTTCAAATTTGAAATTCAAATCCCTTAACACTTTTAATGGGTCATCATTTTCTATCTTCTCTATTTTTGCAGTTTTGCCTTCTCCGCCAATTTGAATTATACCACCTTTTGGGTAATTGTTTTGTTCTAGTCCATCTATTTCTATAAATAAACTTGCCTCTTTTTTAAGCCTTATCATAGGAATTCTATACAAATAACCTTCTTCAGAAGATAAAGTTTTTCTGCTTCTTTTAATCCCCGTCTTTTTTTCTTTTATGAAAATTTCATCTTTTTCTGTAAATCCAACGGTTACTTTATTACCCATCAAATAATCTTTTAAAGAAGTTATATCTAAAAACTCATCACATTCCTCAAGTCCAAAATCTTCTTTATTGATTAAGATTCTTTCTAAGGGATAATCTGATATAAAAATTTCAGGTTTGTTTATGCAATCAATGTAAAAAAGATTGTTTTTTTCACTTTGTGGTGCACCTTTCTTTTTAAGGAAATCACAGGGCACAGGGAAATATATATTATTATCTAACCAGATAAAAGGTCCTTTAATCGTTAAATTCCCTTTTTTTACTTCCTTAAGATTGGTTTTTTCGTCTTTAATTATTCTGCCGAGTTCATCTTTATATTTACCATCTTCAAATTCTTTTAAACTCCCTCTTTCAAAAATAAGCCATGTCCATATTGCTCCATAAACCGTTGATGGATATGGGGGAAATATCGGATTTGCCCAGGTTTCAGCACCCATAGAAAAGGGTCTTCCGTCTCTGAAAAATAATGTATCAAGTGGTTTAATTTTATACCACATTCTATTCCTCCTTGTTCATAAAACTTGCAATTTCAAGGAGGTTTGTAAAATTGTCTATGTCCTCACAGTTTTCCCAAAAAAGTGTTTTTGCGTTTTTAACAAAATCTTCTATAAACCTTTTTTTCTCTTCTTTTGGTCCATTGTAAGCTCTTGTAACAAGTCTTTTGAGTTCTGTATTTATTATGCCCTCCGAAACTGAAGTTTCTTTCAATTTGAAAAATTCCATCTTGAATTTTTGAATAAAACCATCTGAAATATATCTTTTTTCTTCTCTATTTTTATTCATCCAATCTTGCAAATCTTTCAAAATTTTTGTTGTTAATTTGTTCTCGATTTTCCATTTAGCAACTCCCACTCTTTCCTCTCCAGAATGTTTTAATAAGCAAATAGCAAATCTGTTCCTTCCCTCCTTCTTCGCTTTCTCATTCATTTCAAAAACCTTATCAATCACAATTTTTAATGGTTCCTTATAATGTGCAATGACAACCCCCATTGAACAAGTTGCATTTTTACCCATTGTTAGGTAATAAACACCATCTTTAAGAACAAAACCGGAGTTGTTTGCAGTATCAACCTTAATTGTCTCGTTCTCCAATTCTATCTGCCCCGAAAAAGCCCATCTAAGTTTTTCCATAACATCAAAAAGGTCTTTTAAATTTACAAAAGCAAGAACATCATCACCACCAGCATAAATAAGTTTTCCCAGGTGTTCCTCTTCAACAATTTTTCTTACAAATTCAATAGCATAATTTCTTAACGCAATTGATATGGCAGAATGGATGGCAGGAGTGAGAACTTTTCGTGCTTTTTTATCAGAATAAATTTTTTCTAATTGTGTAATCAGCCCCTTTTTAAATTCCTCGGGTAATTTTTTCCCCCATACCTCCGAATTATACGCGTATTGTATTTCTGACAAAAGTTCTCCAGAGAGCCATTTCCCCATATTATCTCCATCTAGGTAAAGAATTGCATAATATTTTTTTGGTTTGCCTGCTTTAGCGTAAAGATTTCTTAAACAGACTTTTAGGTTTTCTATTTGCGAGGAGTTAACTGGGACTCCAAGTTCATCGTTGAACTTTTTTACAGAGAGATTTTCTTCATAAAACCAAGACCCTTCAAGGGTTGCTTTTAATTTTAATTTTGGTAAAGAATGAATCTTAAGATATGGTATTCGAGCATACTCAAAAAATTTATTTTCATATTCCTTAAATTCTGGCAATTCCTTCGCTTTTTCCTTAAAATCAGCACAGGCAACTTCAGCAACTGAAGGAAAAGAAAAATCTTTAAAAATTGACCCAAATTCTTTTTCTAAATAAATTTCAAATGTTCTTTTTAGAAAACAGAGGGCACAAAGTCCTTCACCCTCGGTTAAATATTTTTGTTCAATTTTGCCAGTTAAATCGTAAGCTATCGGATTATATTTTAAAAATTTATTTTTGTTTTTACTCTCCCAGAAAAACAAAACATTTCTTTCTCCACATAATGAGCATTTTCTTCCTTCTTCTTGTTTCTGTTCAAATTTCCTTAAATTTTTCCTTGCACCCATTGATTTTTCGAGGGCTGTATAGAAAAGCTGATAGAGAAAACCGATGTTGGGATGATACTTTTCTTTTTCGTTTGCAAATTTATATAGTTCTTTCCAGTTAGTTAACTTGTCATCTGTAAAAAAGTCTTTCAGATCGTCTATCTGTATGTCGTTATCTCCCTTCTTCCAAGGAATTGCAACCCAATATATCTGTGGAAAATCTGAAAGTTGATTTTGTAATATTTCCTTCTGAATATCGGACAATGTTTCATTGATTTTCAGTCCTTTTAAAATTTTTTCTTTTGCATTTTTGATTTCATCTTCAATTTTTCCTACCATATTTTTTGCGAGTTCTTCAATTTTACTTTTATCTGTAGTTCCAATAATTGCAACAAATCTATTAGGGATAGTTGGAAGAGTAATGTGATCTGGATTAAAGTTTTTAGGCTCTAATCCTTTATTTTTTAGATACCAATCCATCAATGGCTGTTTATAAAGATCTGGATAAATTATTGAAGTGGGACCGTATTTTTCAATTACCTCTTCCATCGCAATAAAAGTGAAATATGAAAGCATAAAACTTCCCATATAAAAATCTTGTGCCTTTCTTGCCTGAGAAATAAAAGATTGCACAGGACCAATTGTGAATAAAAATAATGAATTGTTTTGATAATTTTCAAAAGCATTTATTGCTGTCGTAACCTTTAAATGCTCCCAGATTGAATGGTCTGGGACCCTTGTATCTGCCGGGAGGATAGGAATATATTTCTTTAGTTCTTTGTCTTGAATTTTTTCTATAATTTCTTCAAGTAAATTTCTCCAGATTAAAAGAGCTTTCTTTTCTTCATCAGATAGATTTTTGTAAGAATTGGAGACTTTTTCTAAACAAGATGAAATTTCTTCAATAGATTTTTGACTGTCGAACTTAACATCTATTTTTTCTTCACTCAACGGATGTCGTATTTCAGTAAATTCCTTAACAATCTCTTGTGGTAATAAACTTCTTTCCGTACAAGCTGCAATTTGGTCAGAATATTTACCTTCGTCAATCCCTGAAACACCGAAATATTCTGCATATTCTTTCGCTCTTCTCTCATGTCCTGGGATATTAAAAGGTTTATCAATTGGATCATGGAAAAATTTTTTTAAGAAATTTTCATACCAGGTCATTTCCCAATCTCTCCTTTATGTTTTTATATAATTCTTCTAAAATCTCCACATAATCATTTTTAATTTTCTCAAAAATTTCTCTTGAAAACTCTGAAGAATACTCATGCACAAGTTGATTTCTTGTTTCAATCATTTCCATCCATATAGTTTCATCTTCAATTAAATTATTTATCTTTGCCTGTTTAAAACAATCTCTCGGATTTTTACAAATTATTCCTAAATCTTCAAGATATAATTTTATTATTTTCCAAGATAATTCATAACATAGTTCAAACCTTTTTATCGTTCCATCAATATCTAAATCATCAACTGCTTTTTCTGTTGCTGCTTTGAGATTATTAATCGCCTTCTCAAAATCTAAAAAAGCCTTCTTAACCCTTTCTCGCATAAATTGTCACCCCTTCACGCTTTATCTTATCCTTAAGGCTCGAGTCTGCTCTGGTAAAGTCAATAATGTCCAGATGGGCAGTAATATCTATACTGCTAATCGGATTCTTAGGACCTTCAACAGCAATATCAATGTCAGCATTTTTGTGAGCATCCCCTCTTGCACGAGAACCAAAAAGGATAATTTTATCTGGATTGCATTCAGTTTTAATTTTTTCAATAATGTTATTTAAAATTTCTGGCTGAGAAAGGATAAATTCATTGCCGCTGTTTTTCAAAGCATTCCAGAATTCATCAATTAGTTTATAATCTGGTTTTTGGGTGCCATTTGCTTTTATCACTGCGCCCTCTTCTAAAAATTCACCCGACAATTTAATTACATACCAGAAAAAATACTTTCCTGATCTGAAGATTTTAAAAATAATTGGAGAACTTCTACGAGAAAATTCTTCCATTCCTTTAATCCCTTTAACTGTAACACCTCCATTTCTATGCATCACAGGCAAGCCAAAAACAGCAGCATCAAAGATCTCGTTTTTATGGTTAGTTCTGAATTCAGCGTAGATTTTACCAATATCATTTAATGCATCTTTCCAATCGGTAAATGATTGATTACTTATGATGATCCTTGAAAAAGATAGATTACTATATTTTGTACAAAAATTTTTCGGGTTACCATTATTTATGATTGAAAAACATTTATTCAGATTTGACATGAGCCATTTAAAAACTTCATCAGTAGTATTTCCCTTCGGAACAAAATCTAACTCGTTAGCACTACCATCAATTGCTTCAACTATTATATTTCCTCCTCCTCTCCTTGCTCTTGTTCCAAATCCTCCGAGATGGATTGCTGTCCATAAAGATGCAAGTGCATTTTTGAAAGATTCTTCTTCATATTCTTCTTCATAAGCAGAAAGTTCTATATTGAATTGGAAATCTGGCTTTATGTATGCTCTTTCTTTATTAGGTAATGTAGTAGAATAAAGCAAGTATCCAATTCCTATATCTTTTCCTTCTAAAGAGTTGGTAGTTCTATTGTATTGCCATTGTAAGTTAAAATCTCTTTTTAAATTGTAACCAATATCTTCTTTTTTGCATTGTGGAAAAACCTTTATCATCACCTTACTTTTTCCCTCTTTTTCTCCTGTACCACCAAAAATTTTCGCTTCTTTTCCCCTTAAATTTTCAATATCATCATCAGCCCTTATCGCCCTCCACCAGAAACGCATCATTCCTTTAAATTCAGAGGGTCTTAATTCAGGAGTTTTTCCATCTGCCCCAGCCATGAACATCGGAGTAATCACACGACATTTAAATTTTATTTCGTGCATCATTCTTCTCCCTAGTTTCTTTTTTATTTTTTAATAAATAGATTTCTGGTCTAATTTCTGACATTCCCTTCCCTAATTTTTCTTAAAAATCTAAATTCCAAAACCGGTTGATAGGTTGAGCCCTCTTTTTGAAAATTGTAAATCCAGCCGTCAACATAATGACCAAAGGCTAAACCTACCATGAAGGCAATAGGAACGGGGCAAGAAAAGAAAAAGTGATAAGTTTTCATTGAATATTGAGACCGAATATCCTGAATAGCGCTAGCGCATTCTTTGGCAGCCTCAGAAAAGCTCTCAATGGGCAAGTTCCCTTTTTCTTTAGCCTCTAAGACTAAAAAAGAAGGATTATTGAGATGGGAAAAAGCGTAGGATTTTACATCCGCAACCGCTTCGTGATGTCCAAAGTTAAGCAAAATCACTAAGTCTTCTCCATTATGATCAAAGAACTTATGGATATAATTATACTGAGATTTTCTTTCTTTCAAGTATCTTGGTTCATTGATGGGAATAGTATGGTATTTTGTCTCCCCTTCCTTAGCTTGATAGTGGTAAAAGACGAAAGGATAAAAGTGAGAATAAAGTACACCAAGAGCAAAGCTTAAAGCCACAGCACCTCTTATGCCTATATGAAAAATCTTATTCCCAGGGAGAGTACTAACAATTTTATAATAACGAGCATAAAAAACTTGACAAACCTTCTTCCAATCTTCCTCAGTCTTTAATTGCCCGGTTAACTGATAAAAGGTATCTTCTTGCAATCCATAGAATAACTCCAAGCCTTTAATGATCTCGAATTCTTCAAAAGTTTTTTCTCCAATGAAGGCTTTTAAAAAGTTTGAAAATTCGTCGTAGCCTGCGCTCGTGATGTAAAAGGGTATGTCCCATTTATCTCTTTCTAAATAAGCTTTAATAGTGTTAAATCGTTTTACCTGAAGAGGGGTTATAAGCCTTAAGCCATGTGAGTTGGCAAACTCTATTTTTTCTTTTAAATGGTCAACCTCTAAAATATCTCCCTTAGTGTTTAAGGCTCCTGTAAATCTTAAATCCTCTGGTATATTCTCTATGCTTAACGCACAAGCAAGAGGGAGCATAAAACTTTTTCCACTAAAAGAATCTTCAAAAAATACCGCAAAAATTTTTCCTAAGAATTTTTTTAAAGTTAAAAGATAATTTCGAATATGCGGAAGATTGGTTATAATTTTTGAAGTTTTAGGAATAACAAGTGCTTTACATGTCCTAACTAAAGTTTTAGTTTTAGTTTTATTTTCTTCGCTTTCAACAAGAAAAATTTCAAAAATTTTCCCTTTATCAACTATTATTTTTTTAGCATCTGAGACTCTTATTTTTAAAGCCTGAGATAAAATCTGAGGACTTAAACTTTCTTTCAATCTCTCTCTTACATAAAGGATTAATTCAAATTGAATTTTGGGAGAAAAAAGCTCCCATCTTTTAAGCAACTCTTCTATATATTCATCAAGTAAGCCCTGCCAGAGAAATTCTAAGAGGTGAGCAGGTTCAAAAGCTTCAAATTTGAACATCGAGTTCCTCCTCAAGAAATGAATAATCAAGAAGAACTGGAAGAGAATCAAGTAAAATTTTATTTTTAGTTAGTTCACCCTCAAATACCTTTTCCCCCTTAAGCTTTATAGTAACTTTTTTTCCTATGTAATCTTGAGGTAAATAAATAATAAGCCGTGTCTTAGATTTTTCTTTTTCTATAATAGCAAAAAAATTTTCTCCCTTGAATACATTTTTTGAAGCAGCAGCTTTGGCATAAGAATATTCCATTAAAGATTTAGATAATGTTTGAGGAATTTGAATTATCAGTGGAGTCTCTTCGTAAGTTCCAATCTTTTCAAGATAATCAAGCAAACTTGCAGTATTGTAAGGCATAAGCCTCTTCATAACTAAATGGATATACTCACCTTGTAAGGTCTTCGGAATAATAGTTCTTTCAGCATATTCTGTAAGCTTTAACCAATCCTCTTGAGATATCCTTCCCAACTTATGAGAAAAACGAGAAAGGAAGCTTTCTTCTAAATAAACCCAAAAAGGAAGTTGTATTAGAACAGTTTTAATAGAATCTAACTTAAGGATAGGAGTATGTCCTAACCAACCTAATTCAATTTCTTCAGTAAATACTGCAGCTTTAAATAATTTTTCATTGTAATAAGATAGTTCATCAAGTAATACCAAATAAATTGGAGGGAAAATTTGAAGCTCTCTAATATCTCTTACTTTTGGAGGTTTTGGATTTTCTACTTCAACTAAAATTTCTTTAGATTGGAGAAGCTTTTTATATAATTCAAATTCTTCTTTTATAAAATCTTGCATAATAATACCTATGATTTTTTAATTATTTCTATTTTTAATAATATAATCAATTTTTTCGCATAATTCTGACTTAATTAACTCAAAAAATTTAGAAGGTGAGGTTCCTTCATAATATTCATATCCCAGGATTTCTTTAAGCTTTGGTTTTAATCTTTCCCATCTTTTGTATAGCACATTTTTATTAACTTTATATTTTGTTTCCTGATTATATATGTATGTTAATATATACCAACAAAGGGTTTCAATCTCCTTTGAAGTTAAGCAAGCTTTTATGATCCTGACTGCATGAGCGAGGCTTAAATTTTCTAAGTAATTGACCATTACCTTAGGAAGGGTTTCTTCAAGTTTAAGATTTTCTTGTTCTTCAGGATCTTCACTTAAATATAGATCTTCAAAATTTATTTCTTTTTCTAAAGTTTTAAAAAAATCTAAAGATAGATGATAATAAATAAGGTTTTTTGCAATGGAACTTAGATAGTTTTCATGAATAAAAGAATGGTTTAGCACAATATTTTTCTTATAGATTAGCTTTAATAAAAGTTCATGAGAAAGGGTTTCAAGATAATCAGGACCATAATATTTAGCAAAAAGATTTTCAATATACTCACTAAATTGTTTATCAAAAGTTTTTTTAATTATTTTTTTTAAATTTATTAAAAGGGATTTAAATTCTAAAGATGAAAGTTGATTTTTAAAAAACCTTTCTAAAATTAATTTATAATTTTTCATAAAAATTTTTGTTTTCTATAAACCTATTACTACAAATTTTATTCTCTGTTTAATATTTTCAAAATTTTCACAAAAACTGCAGTTGATAAGCTCAGCTAATAGTTCAGATGATTTAAGTTTGAATAAAAGGATTTTTATGCAAGGACAAGTTTTGTTAAGCTTAGAAGCTTCGAGATAGAATTGAATTTTCTTTTCTAACTCTTTTAGATGAGAATCTCTGATAAAAGCTAAAAACTTCCTATCTTTTAGAAATAGTTTAAAGAAAATCTCATAATATTTTATTTTTTTCATAGAAAAATATTTTTTAAAAATTATTATGTTAAAACTACACAAAATTTAAAAAATTTCAACTTTTTATTTATAATTTTATCTCTTTTTAGTCAAAATCTTTCCCATTTAAAAACTTGTTTTAAATTTTTATAGAGTTGATACGAGCGCTTGACTTTGGGGAATTTTCTTGATAATAAAAATTTGTAATTTTGGTTATGAGAATAAGACAAGTTAAACCGAACGATATAAATGATTTTATAGAAACTTATATTAAGGCTTATGAAGAATTAGAAAATTATAAATATAGAACAAGGAAAGAAATTAAAAACTATTTTAAATGGCTTTATAATAGAGATAAAGAAGGTTTTATAGTAGCAGAAGAAAATGGCAAATCTGTAGGATTTGCAGGAGGAGATACTAATTGGATAAATTTTGAGGGAGAAAAGGTTTTAGAAATTCATGAAATTTTTGTTCTCCCAGAATTTAGAAAAAGGGGTATAGGTTCTCAACTTCTTACACATCTTTTATCTTATGGAATTAAAAAAGATAGAAAACTTGCTGAACTTTGGGTTGGAAAAACTAATTACAGAGCCATAAATTTTTACAAAAAATTTGGTTTTAAAGAAGCTGGAGAATGGGGGAAATGGCTGAGAATGACAAAATCATTAACCTCTTAAAAACTTTAGTAGAAATTGAATCTCCAAGTAAAAAGGAAGACCAAATTAAAGAATTTGTGAAAAATTATTTGAAAAATTTAGGATATGAAGTTTTTGAGAGCGAAAATTATATAG
>Ga0080004_1178429_pt1 | contig 14936 bp, 14 predicted proteins | sample WasSprMetagenome_FD_69207 | JGI IMG/M metagenome (GOLD analysis project Ga0080004, IMG submission 69207) | Sulfidic aquatic microbial communities from Washburn Spring, Yellowstone National Park, USA - WS (SPADES assembly) (version 2) | ecosystem: Environmental > Aquatic > Thermal springs > Hot... | reverse complement strand
GCTTCAGCGCTAAGATTAGGTACAGGAGCTATCGGCGCCTTCTACGATGATGAAGTAAGAAATGTTGTTGGCGCCGGCCAAGACGAGCAACCACTCTATGTTATGCCGGTAGGGGTTCCAAAAAACTATTACGAGATTGGAGAAGAAGATTTGTCAAGGTACTATTTGAGGGTAAGGAGGTAAGGTAGTTGTCTAGACTGAAACTATATTACATTGTTGTTAAATATACTTCTATACCACTGCTACTTTGCTTTTACCTATCCTATCCCTTAGGCAAGGGTCTTTTGACACTCTCCACGACTTAAAGTCGGGAGATTCTTGCACACAGTCCCTTCAACGCTCTGGAGCACATTCGTGTCAGCGTTCACCCCATCACCGCTTAGGGACTATCTGCAATGGGTGTGCCACCACCCAGTTATCCCTATCCTCTAAGGACTCGGAATTATATTTTCAGCTCGAACCCCCCCTCCACCCAATTCGGTCCAGAGCCTTATTCGAGCCTTCGGACATCCGGACCACATTTGAGCGAGCGAGACGCTCAACATAGCATGTGCGCTACCAACTTTCCAAGTACGTCGAGTTCCAAGCTTTAGCGATTAAATTCTAGTTATTTTTCCATTCTGTTTCAGGACTTTGCCTATTGGTAAATAAGAGGATAAAAGACACTAGTGGAGACCACCATAGTTGCAGTCAACCCATTCCATCTGACATCTCTAAAACGGGATATTTTAGTTTTACACGCTATTTGAGTTCTGGCAATGTTATGTGCAAGAATTTTTTTTCCAGGGAGAGGCACCATCCACTTCCGCCACATCGTAAAGTTCCTTTGGAATACCTTGCAGGCCTGCAAGCAGGCAAAAATTGTAAAAAAAGAACCCTTTCCACAACTGAACAATTATTATAGAAAACAGTGTATAGTCGGGCTAATCAACCGCGCTCTTAAAAATTGTTCTCCAAGACTATTTTTGCTTGTTTATCAAGCTATGTTTTCTGGAAGCTGTTTTCATGAAATATTGTGCTCCAATCATAGTCAGCTGCCAGCAGGATGAGCACGTTATCCCAGAAATCCGGCCTATCGACTATAAGCGATTCTAAGACCTTAGCATGTTCCGGCCTCGACTCGACTGACTTGAAAAGCTCGTAGGGCCTTATTCCAAAGAGTCCAACCTGATTGTCTTCTGAAACGCCGATAAGCAGGCCTACTCTACTGTAAAGTAGGGTGTCCGATGGAGAAATGTTGTATATGTGGTCGGCATAAGATTTTATAGAATCCTTTTTTGAGGCTAAAACCGCAAAAATCAGGTATTCTGTCATATCCTCACCCTCTGGGAAAAAAAATCCTGTTCACGCACCTGCTTATGCGATAGTTTGGGTTCCTATTTAAGGCTGCATTAAGAGACTCCATCCAAGAATATGATAGGATCTTTTCAGCCGCTTCGTTTAAGTCTCTGGTCGCGTTAAAATATAAATTTTTTCAGAAAGTGGGGACGTCCTCTCGTCCAGAGATAGGACCCATCCCCCAAATTTCTTTTCATTACTAAAATTCATACACACCATCAAAACATTACATGACGTATCTTTTAAAGTTTTAGGCGGCATCCCGACTTACATTGATTTGGCGGAAGGCTTTCGACTTTAAACGTGGAGCGCCTGTTCAAGGTGAAGTAGCCCAGATTATCAGGATCCAGAAGACGAAGAGAGCCCCAAGCGCTGAAACAACTTTAACCTTCCCATTAACCTTCCTCGTGAAGCAGATGATGCTGAGGGTGAGCGAGCATAGGCTTAGTCCAAAGATTGGAGTAGCACATGTTTTCTCAAAAACCCCTAAGAAGTAGGGTATCCAAACTATTATGCTGCCCAGCAGATAAATGATGCCTCCAGCACACGTAAGCCTGACTGAAAACTCCTCACATGAGATACTATCCATGTAGTCTAATATTATTGTCGAACCCAGGTTTAAAAGGCCCACAATCAACCCTAAAGAAACCATTTTCTCACCGAAGCCTCCAGCTGTTGGAAGCACTAAGCCTATCAACGATGCTACAATAGTCATTTTAATGACTGTTTGCAGAGGACGTGAGCCAACTATCTTATGAACGTTTATTGCAATAAGCCCGAGCACAATGTATAAGGTTACCAAGGCAGGTAGTATAAAATCTCCTTTTATGAATATCCTCGTAGAGGAAACGCTTAAACTTAGGGCAAGAGATAGGACGCCAGCCTTTAGCACAGTGCTCGAGTCCAGTAGCCCCGACACTATAGCCCTGCCAGGGTGAACGATCCTATCAACGTCCCTATCTACGTAATCGTCTATAGACCATAGGCCTAGAGCCAATAGAAAAAGTGTTAGTGTCACAGCTATTATGTCTAGAAGGCTCTGTTTGCCGGCGAACCCGGCTAGGGCTGCTGTTATGAGTATTGCCGGCGCCTGCACCCTTAAAAGTTTCAAATACCCGCTATATTTCGCAGCCGTTCTCCCCCTCGAACAATCGTTATCGCGTGGGTCGCGCATGATATGCATGGGTCATAGGCCCTTATTACTGCCCCAGTTTCATGCCAAAGCTTTGTTTCGTCAACCTTCCCCTTCTCTATCGACCTTTCCACAACCTTTTTCATAGAAGCGTCTATCGGGTAGGAGTTTTGTGTGGTTGGGACAATAAGGTTTGCCATCGTCACATATCCGCTTGAATTCCACCTGTAATGGTGTATAAGCATTCCCCTGGGTGCTTCAACGATGCCTACACCTTCACCCGCCCTCACGCTTATGGATGCCTTCGTGTTTGAGCCTACGATCCTATCGTCTTCTAGAAGCTGCTCCGCGCGCTCGACAGCGTAAACTAGGCATATGTATCTGGCAAAGTGGTAGGCTAGAGTTTCCTGGGCTGGTGCACCATACTTGCTCTTGAACTCCTTCAAAAATTTGCCAGAATATTCTCCTGGGGAACTTTTTGCCACGTTCACCCTCGCAAGTGGCCCGACGCGGTATATTCCATCACGTAAGCCGAGTTCCTTGATGTAGCAGCGTTTAGCGTAGCTGTATTCTACAGTATTTTCGGCGACGTGGTTGAGGTATTCTGGAGGCTTGAACTCGGCTAAAACGTCGCCTTTCACGCCGACAGCCCTCGATTTCCCATCGTAGAGCTCGAGGTTGTCACCGCCCACCAAGCCCAAAAAATTTGTTTCAATCCTTCCAAGGCCCTTGTATTCGTCAGCGAACTTTTCGAACGCCGGTATAATCTTATCATGCCATCCGATAACCTTTTCCCTAACCTCCCTAACCTGTTTTAAGAGGTTGTCTCGGCCAGATTTAGAAAGGCTCTTCGATATCCCCCCGGGCACCGCTGTGCAGGGGTGAGTCGCCTGCACACCTAAGGTTGCCACAATCCTCTGGCCGATAGCCCTCACACCCACCACTTCTTTAACGACTTCCGGGAACCTTTTATAGAGTTCCGTGAAGCCTCTACGCTCAGGAGGGATGTCCGAGAGAAGAATGTCTGGGCCGGCTAGGACGAACAAGTGTAGTGTGTGATCATGTATGTATCCGCCCATTAGCATGAGCTCTCGAAGCATCTTGGCCGTTTCCGTCGGCTCAACCTGCAGTCCAGCATCTATTGCTTTAACGCTTGCTAGATGGTGGGGTGTTGGGCATACGCCACATATTCTTGGCACGATAAAGGGAACTCTTGTTATATGCCTTCCGATCAGGAATGTTTCAAAGCCCCTAAATTCCGTGAGGTGGGCGTGTGCGTCGACAACGTCACCAACTTCGTCTAATTCTATGCTAACTTTAATGTTCCCCTCTATTCGCGTGATAGGCTCCAGCTCAATCTTCTTCGCCAAGAGCTTTACACCTCCAACCTTTTGAGGAGCGTGGCTATGGCTTCCTTTAGGAGAGGTGGTGGAGGCGGGCAACCTGGAATATAATAATCCACTTTCACGTGTTCCGATAATGGTAGAACCTTTTCAAGCAAGCCTGGAACATTTGAGCTCGGCACACCCACCTTCACTACTGATGGAGCGTTCTTGTACGCGTTATCGAGCAGCTCAACCTTCCCATACATGTTTGCAAGGGACGGAATACCTCCGAAGCATGAGCATGAGCCGCACGCTACAAGAACCTTAGAATTTTCTCTAGCCCTTTTCACAAGCTTAAGGTCGTGCTCATTCCTTACAGCACCTATGACGAACGCAACATCCACTGGACCGTATTCTCTTGAGCTCATAAGTATTGGAGCGTAGACGAGCTCTATCTTCTCCTGCAGAAGCCTTAGCAGGTCCTCGCCCAAGTCAGCGATGGCGACCTCGCACCCACCACAATACGCTATATCCTCTATTGCAACCTTCACCTTTTTCGACAATTTTCCTCGAACCATGTAGAATATTACTCCTATAAAAATTTTGCATTTCACATAAGGAGATAATGTCAACGTAAAAGGAACCTTTAACCAAATTTAAGCTTATAGACAATCCGTTTCAAAGCTAAAAAGAGACCTTCTCATTGACATCCTATAATTAACGGGAAAACGTGCTGTGTTGCATGATCTAATTTTTTAGTCACCGCAACCACTATACTTTAACAAACGCTTAGGTAAACTCAATTCAGCATACAGGAAGAATTTTCGTCTTCTAAATACGAATTTCGAAATTATGCAACAAGAGGCAACAACGAGCTACTAACAGAAGTTCAGGTGCCAACCCCTCCGGCAGGCGCCAAGCAAACCTACATAAAATTCAGAATAAGGAAGTCTATAGACTTCCCAATAGTAGGCGTCGCATCAATGATCAAGCTTGAAGCAGGAACTGTAAGTGACGCACGAATAGCCCTTGGAGCAGTGGCGCCCAAACCAATCAGAGCAACAGCCGCAGAAGAAAAATTGAAAGGAAAAACCATAAGTGAACAAGTAACCGATGAAGTCGCTGCCGAAGCCGTGAAGGGCGCAATTGCGATGTCACAGAACAAATACAAAATACAAATCACAAAGACACTGGTAAAAAGGGCAATACTAGCATGAAACCCTCACCCCCTTTTATTTATGTTAACGATTCAAGTATAGCAATACGACATCACTTTAAGGGTCATTAGCAATGTGGTATCAAGCATATACTCAGCTAATAGACTTCATTTCCAAACATGAAGAAATTAAGATCTGTGAGAACACCGTCAGAATACCTCAAGAGCATCGAGCACAATTTTATGAACTCTTCGATAATGTTAGAAAAACCTTCATGACAGAACGCTTATCAGGCATGCTAGGTGAAGCCAAGCTTTTGAGCGAAAATTATGTTAAACTTGAAGATGAAGTTGTAAACCTCCTAAAGACGAAAAAGGTCTCCATGTCAGTCTTCCCTACTATGAAGCGGTCAGAGACCATCAGGGGAACTCTCTTATACATTTCTCTAGCGAGCTCCTCTACTTCATTAGGCTGTAATCCCTTCTTTACATGATAGCCGTATCTTGAGTTGTCGATGACGACACCCCATTTATCGGGGTCTCTTCCAATGGGAGACGTCTCCGATAGGGTGAATAGGTTTAAGGCGATAAGATCCACGTACTTTCTGTGCCTATTCAAGAACTTGAACGTCTCCATAGCCTCGTCCCTTTCTTCTCCTGGAAATCCTAACATGATGAAGCAGAAATTGAGCATTCCGACCTCGTGGGAGTCCTTCAGGAGCCTTGACGCTGTCTCAACCTTTATCCCCTTATTCATGCTATCTAGGACCCTTTGGCAGCCTGACTCCAGTCCCCAGAACATTACCCTGAAGCCGGCCCTGTACATCAGCTCTAGAAGCTCCCTAGTGTACCCTTCATCCATCCTCCCATAAGTGTAGATGTAGACGTCCTCCACATTCTCCTCTAGCAGGGCTGAGCTTATCTCCCTCGCCCTCTCGGATGGGAGAGTTTCATCGTTAAAAACTATGATAAGAAAGCACAAACTCTCATAAAGTTTTTATATTATAGTTTGAAATAAATAGTTTCATTTCCAATCTATTTCTAATTCTGATCCGGTCATGTATGGGTATCATGGAATACCAAGCGGTGTATATAGGTTTTTCCGCATTGGAAATATCCTATTCCGGCTATTATTCCAGCCTATTCCGCCGCATTCCGCTAGCATTCCGGCCCTTTGATAAGCCTGTTCCGCCATATTCCGTGCGACACCATACTATTCCGCATCAAGTCGTGCATCAGTATAGTGGGGAAGAGTGGAATAGGCGCTATTCCGCATGCAACTTCCCTCAGGTTCCTTCAGAAGGAATCTTTATTGAATTGGAATAAGTTGTCTTAAAGTGGAGTTGTTTGGCACGACGGTTTATGATGACCTATTACGAAGGAATATTTGTAAATAGGGGTAAGTCGTTTTAAGTTTGAAATCGTCTAAAACTTAAATAAATTATTAGACAATTACATTTTGCAACAAAGCAATTTCACATAAAAGTTTATAAACTGTGAAAACCCATTGGTTAACGATATTAGATGGGAGATAGTTTTGATAGGAGAAGGTTCCTGACCTCTTCCCTTGGCCTAGTAAGTGTTCTAATTTTAGACGCTTCAGCTGCAAGAAATGTGTTCGCTAACATGGCGGAGGATGAAGCGAACCGTGTCGGGATACTGGTTAGGCCTTCACAATGCATCGGATGCATGGCATGTGTTGAAGCATGCGAGAAGGCACACGGCGAAACTGGAACGTTCTACACGAACGTGGTTGAGGTGAAAGAGCTCGAGCTTTTCGTGCCAACTCTCTGCATGCACTGTAAGGATGCGCCGTGCGCCAAAGTATGTTTAACGGGGGCTATAGGCAAGCTTGAAAGCGGGCCCGTTGTAATCGACCAGGGCAAGTGCATAGGCTGCACCCTCTGTGCAAGCGCATGCCCCTTCAATAGGATACATTATGACCAAAGCCGGAGGGTTGCCTTCAAGTGTGACATGTGCTATGGAAGGATTTCAAGGGGAATGGTGCCCGCGTGCGTTGAAGTATGCCCAGTGGACCCTAAGGCACGCTTTTTCGGCACATATAAGGAAATATTGGATGAAGCTATAAAGTTTGCTGAAAAAATGAATGGGCTCATAGTCTACCAGGAGGAGACTTCAACATTGTATGTTGTAGAGAGGAGGTGGCTTGAGAAGCTCAAGGACCCGCCAATAAAGTTAGGTGAAGAATATCCTCAGGCGGCGAAGCTTTTAGCGGACGCCTCCAGGTACTCGAGGTGGGCCATTCTACCAATCGTCGCTGGAGTTATCGGATACGCTGTCCTCTGGAGGAAGGAGAAGGTGAGGTGAAGAAGTTTGGCCGAATGGTTTGATAAAGAGTATGAGCTGTCATCCCTTGAGATGAAGAGGCCTGGTCTGACGGAACTTTTAACGAAAAGGGCTTCGAAAGAAGACATACTTTTCCATTGGGGGATGATAGGAGCAGTAGCTTCAGCCGCCATCATCGAACTAATCTACCTCATCCCCCAGCTTTCAGCTGCCGGAGAAGCCCTCCTATGGGCTCACGGCATAGTAGGCGCACTGCTAATATTAGGAGGCCTCTCATACCTCATAAAGTACTGGAGAAACGAATATTTTGTGCTGGCCACGGACAGAATATTCCTTGTCGACACAGCCTTCCTTGCGGCGATAGCGGCCTCAGGATCAATAATATCGCTTAAAGTGTTGGGTGTGCTACCCCCGACAGCTTTCGGGTTAGAAGGCATAATACATGTTACACTAACATACACCTGGCTCATAATATCGCTATTCTTCAACGGGGCGGCAAAACATGCCCTTGCGACAATAGTCTGGAGAATTTACGGCAAAGAAAAGGTTATAGCGAACCCGCTAATATTCGCCAGCGCATGCGGAAGATGCGGGAAATGCATAGAAGTATGCCCACTATACGAAGCATACGGGAAAGAGGATGAGGCTCCAGCACTAAAGCTCAGAATGTACCTTAAAAAGCTTACAGCAGAAAATGTGAACGTCGAAGAAAAGAAGAAGATCGCCGAAGAAGTGTACGTCTGCACCCTATGCGGGCTATGCGTAGGAGTCTGCCCATACACCTTCAACTTCGTAGAAGTGTACAAGAAGATCCTAGCACAGACAAACATGTTATACGTGCAAGCACAAATCAGCAAACGAAGCTCATAAGAGAAGGAGGCTAACCGGGGCCAGTAACCTTGGCAAGACCCCCTATTCTTATTTTGATATAGCGCCTTGGACAAGCCTCAACGCATTTTGCACAACGCAAGCATTTTGAAAGAAAAGTTTCTTCATCAATGGCTCCTGGAGGTCTTACAACCTTTTTCCTAGGGGAAAGCGGGATCAGTGACAGGATAATGGATCCGAATGCTAGGAAGCCGCTCCATTTCAAGAACTCTCTTCGACCGATCATTGTGGACATTTTCTTCCTCCTTTTTCTCGGCGAACGTTCGGAGCTTAAGGAAATGAAGCTATTTATTTCAAACTACAATATAAAGACTTTATCTCAACCTCGCAAGAAGACCCATCCGAGGGGTGGGGATGAATTGGATAAGCGAAATTAGGTTTCAAAATACTAAAGTTTTGATCTGTGACTTGAAAGCTAAGAAAACCATTAAAGCAGTCATTGGCGCTTCGCGCCTTTGGATGAATTTTCCAAAATTCATCATGATTTGGTAAAAGAAATTTTGGTAGCAAGCCAAAATTGTGCATCTGACTAAAGTTAAACGCGCGCTTAAAGGGAAGTTGATTTTCGGATTTTTAATGGGTGTCTATAAGCGGATTAGTGTTCTGATATAGGCTGGGTCTATCCAGGCGTAAACCTGATCTTCTTTGCTTATTTTTGAAGCCTTTGCTATGGCTTTGCTTAAACGCGCTGTTAGATCGCCGCCGCCGACTAGGCCCAGCTGTAGGTCCACGTCGCCGTTCTTCTCGTTCACAGCCTGCACCGAAGCCTTAAATGAGTTGAAGGTTAGGTTTTTCGGTTTATGCTTAAACACTTTGACGCCTTCCGGATAAACAGCCACCTTTTCTATTCTTCCCTTCTCATAGGGCACTGTGAAAATGAGGTTTTTACCGCAGTTGACGAGGGCTAGGCCGCTGGCGATTATCGTTGTCGTGATGACTGTGAAAACGTTTCCGCCGCATGTGATGTTTGATACCGCTTTGTTGGCTGGCTCAAACAGCAGCTCACTCGGGTGCCCGGATTGGATTACTTCCCCCTCATTTAACAGTAGTATGCGGTCTGCGAGTGTATCTACGTCGGACATGAGCCTTGATGTTAAGAGGATTGGGTGCTTCTGCTTTAAAGTCCTTAGGGCTTCGCCTAGGAGATGTTTTTCTTCAAGCGATAACCCTTCGAAAGGCTCTTTGAGAAGTATCACCCTTGGAGATGGGGCGGTTATGCAGGCTAGTTCGAAGAGTTTCAAGTCAAAGATTGAAAGCTCTTTAGGAGTTTTCCCACCAAGCTCTTCTATGCCGAGGGCTTTGAGTGCTTCGCCGGCTTTTTCCATCACCTCGTTTTCGGGAAGCCCGAGTGGTTTGAGGTTTAAAGCCACATTTGTAAGAACGTTTGCGTCTGGCATTGGCTTGTGGAAGGTGTAGCCTATTTTCCCCTCCCTCGTTTGGAGGTCTTCGAGTGATACGCCTTCTAGTAGAATTGTGCCCTCGTACTTTGTTAGTCCAGCTATTGCGTTTATAAGTTCCGTTTTTCCATGGATGTCCGGTCCCGCAACTGCCACTATTCCACTGCTTGAAACTGTTAGGTTTATGTTTTTGAGCGAGCTTGTATGCAGACCTTTTACTTCTAGGATGGGGGCGCCTCCGCTCATGGCGCATCCCTTAGGAGATGGTTTTGGTTTTTGGTTATTTAAAATTTTTGTAATAGTTATGGTGATGAGTTTGATGAAACTTGAGTGTTTTTATGGCGTGTGCTGGGGTTTTTCTTTGGCTAGGCTGGTTAGGGCTTTTATAACTGGTTCCAGTTTTGATTGGTTGAGGCCTACTGAGAGTGTTTGTATTCCGTTTTCGGTTTTCTCTTCTATTGGCTCTTTTGAGATTATGAATGTTCCAATTTTTGGCTTGAGGGTTTCGTTGTAGAGTTTTGCCTTTTCCTTTGCCTCTTTTTTGCTCCATTCCTTTCTTACTATGCATTGTATTATGATTTCTGGCCTGCAGATTCTCTGCGAATCTGCTATGAGGTTTATGTTGTCTGGAGTTTCGTCCATGTAGATTAGTATGTCCAGATAGCCTAAGCGCACTAATGCTGGTGGGATGGGGATCCACTCCCTCTTTTCAGAGGGGTTGGATGCCGTCCAAACTGCAGTACCAGCTTCTGACCTAAATGCCATAAATCGGTTTAGTCTTTTTGAGTGGATTATAAAGTCTGGGACAATAAATGTGGAGGCTACATTATGCTCTGGCGAGATTGTCTTTGTCTCTTTTGGATGTGGGACATCCCACATGCGCACCTGCGCGTAACGTAGGAACACTCGAGCATGCCTGATCGTTACTTTAGGGATTGGCACCTGGAAGACCTTGTCCGGCTCCAGCAGCTTCATTATGGATAGTTCAAGCCAGAGGATGTATGCTTTCGGATAATATTTTTTTATAGATTCTGTAACCTTTTTTGATGATCCTTCTTCGAATGTTTCAGCGTCGATTTTTCCTTTGAGCAGGTCGAATAGTGGGTCGAAGAGCTCCCTCATCAAGGCTTTTTCTGGGTTTTGTATGAACTCTTTTAGGGGTTGTGGGAGTGCGATTTCTTCAAGGTTTAGTAGGCTTATTATTTCCTTTTCCGTTTTAACATAGTTTTCTCCCAGTAGGCTGGTTTCTTCTATGAAGTTTGAAAAGTTTTGTTTTATGAATTCTCTTCTTGTTTCGTCGAATGTTTGCCAGAACTGCTGTCTAACGTCTTGAGGGATTATGATTTTTTCTGCTGTGATCTGGATTTGGGGGTTTTTATGGACGAATTCTGTTAGCTTGGAATATGTTTGGCGCCACATAGTGCTATTGGCGTGAAAAATTAAATATAAGGTTTTTGCCCTTTTGGATGGGAAATAAAAAAATGGGGTTGGGCTTTTAGCCCATAAGTTATACGCATGCCAGTATTGTCTTTTTGACTATTCCTTTTGTGGCTGCTATCTTCCATTTGTTGTACGCTAGTGCGACTGCTCCTGTTACGGCTTTTGCCGCTGCGGCTTCAGCCGTGGTTTCGTTTATGGTTTTTCCCTTTATTTCGTCTTCTGCTGCTTTTGCCCTTACGGGAGTAGGCGCCACTCCTCCTAGGGCTATTTTTGCCGCTGTGCACGTAGTTCCACTCATCGTCAGCGCCGCTGCAACATTAATGATGCCGAAGCCACGGGACTTGATAGGTCGCCAGTGTATGTAGATCTGCTTGGTGTTAGTCTCCACCGGGGGGACAAGTATTTCCTTTATTATTTCGTCAGGCTTAAGCACGTTACCTGGGCCAGTGTTGATGAAGAAGTCTTTTATGGCTATGGTTCTCTCTGTCGTCACGATGGAGGCTTCTAGTGCCGTGAGGGCAGTCGCCATATCGGACTGGTTCGTTGCAAAGCATCCTGCTGGCCCGCCGAAGATAGAATGCATCATATCGTTCCGGCCTGCCACGGCGTAGCAAATGGCCCCTCCCTTCCTTAGGCAGTAGAACTGCTTTTTCCTGTAATACCAACACCTCACATCTTGACAAATGTTCCCCGCTATTGTTCCCATAACCCTAATTTGGTACGACCCCACCGCATGGGCTGCTTGGGCGAGCAAAAGGTATTTCTGCTGCACCAATGAAGACATTTCGATGCTATGCAGCTTGGCTAGGGCGCCTATCTTCAGAACGCCCTCCGACTCCACTATGTAGTCGGCGTTGGGTATTGTTTTGAGATTGATCAAGTATTGAGGCTGTTTGGGGGGAACCGTGTTCGCCTCGATGCACCGCTCCCTGAGTTCAACTATTAGATCTGTACCTCCGCCCATGACCTTAGCCTTGTCGCCGTATTGCTTTAGTAAACTTACTGCTTCGTCAAAACTCTTCGCATTTATATGATAAAAGGGCTTCAATTTTCTACACCTTTCCTAGTGCTTTCAGAACCTTAGCAGGCGTGAACGGCGGGTCGAGCCACTTCCCTATGGCATTGTAAATAGCGTGACGGACCATAGCCATGAAGGGAATTATGCCTGGCTCTCCGACTCCTTTCGCGCCGAACGGACCTAAAGGATCTACGGGCTCTACAATGATAACATCAGCCTTGGGCCAATCTGCCATCGAAATCAGGCCGTAGTTGAGGTAGTTGTCGCTGAGCGTAACGCCATCGCTATCAATAATGTAGTCTTCAGCCAATGCCTCTCCTAACCCTTGGCAAGCACCTCCCTTTATCTGACCCTCCACTATCATCGGGTTGATTGCCTTACCTACATCATGGGCTAATACCATCTGTATAACTTCAACGTTCCCTGTTTCAGTATTAACTTCCACTTCTATGAAGTCGGCACCGAAAATCATTGCATGGCGATCTCCTTCCGGAGGCCGTATCTTACCTTTTCCTACTATGCTTCTGACGACCGCAGGATTCTTCATCACATCACTGATTCTTACCGACTTGGAGGGATCAGTCACGACGTAAATTTTGCCATCTTTGGCGTCCAATTCCGAAGGCTCAACGCCCAACATAGGGGCAGCTATCTCAAAGAGCTGTCTCTTCACATCAGCCGCAGCTCGCCTGACAGCTTCACCTGTAACGTGAGCTGACTTACTGGCGTATTGACCGGCGGCTTCTGGTAATTCGGAGTTACCAAAGACCATCCTTACATCTTCGTACCTTATACCGAGTTCTTCCGCTGCAATCTGTGCCATCGTCGTGGTCACACCGGTCCCCATCTCCGACAAACTGGTCATTACAGCGGCAGTCCCATCTGGGTACATCATTACGGTGGCAGAGGAATCCTCCCTAATTTCCCCTGATGTGTGGACCCAAGCCATCATCCCAACTCCTCTTCGCAGGGTGCCTGTTTCGGACTTTGCCTTAAAGGGCTTCCATTTTGTCGCCCAATCTATCTTCTGCGCACCCAGCGATAGGCAGTCATCAAGACCTGTGGAGGTCAAAGTTCCCAATCCAAACACGGCCTCCGAGAGGCAGAGGTCACCGACTTGAACGTGGTTCTTACGTCTGATTAAGACAGGATCTATGCCCAACTCTTCAGCCGCCATGTTAACCGCTGACTCGACCATACAGTGACCTTGAGGGTCACCATATCCCCTAAAAGCACCGCAGGGCGGGTTGTTGGTGTAGACCGCCTTGTAGGCATATCTAAGGTTAGGTACTCTGTAAAGTCCTAACGTAGCACCGCCGCCAACCGCGGATACAGATACCCCTCCTGCGGCATATGCTCCCTTGTCCCATAAAGAGTCGACGTCGATCGCAGTGATCGTTCCGTCATTATTTATCCCGAGTTTAACGTGTCCCTTCGTAGCATGCCTCATCTTCGTGCTACCTCTAAACTGATAAGACTTGCCAGGCTCCAACTTCACCGGCCTCTTAGCCTTCTTCGCCAAGAGCGCCGCAATCGCAGGGTATCTGAACTTGTTATCTTCTCCGAACCCGCATCCACAATATTCCGAAATGACTTTGACCTTGCTCATAGGCAAGTCGAAGGTAAAGGCAAGTTCCCTCAGCCTATCGTATATGACTTGATTCGAATCCCACACGGTCAGCGAACCGTCAGCTGACCATTCAGCGACCGCCACCTGAGGATTAATCGGCGCGATAGGAAACCTAGGAGTGGAAACGTCTACTTCGAATATATGGTCAGAATTCTTGAGAGCCTTTTCTGGGTCGCCGATGATTATTTCCCCGCTCTGTTCTTTGACGACGTTTCCACCTTCATGTATTTCCGGAGCGCCTGGTTTCAATGCCTCCTCTATTGTGAAGACCGGGGTGAGCTTTCGATATGTGACTTCGATTAGATCTAAAGCTTCCTCAGCGACGTAAGGGTTCGTCGCGGCCACTGCAGCAACTTCGTCTCCTACAAACCTCACCTTCTTATCTAACACGAGCATATCCGAGGGCATTGAAGGTATTGGTCTAGGTGGGGCGTCTTCGTAGGTCACTACTGCCTTGACCCCAGGAAGGGCCTCAGCTTTGCTTGTATCTATGTCGATGATCTCGGCGTGCGGATATGGGCTGTATAGAATTCTTCCATAAAGCATGTTTGGCCTTATCACATCTATGGAGAATTGCGCTTTACCACTTAAGATTTCAGGGCCGTTAATTCTCTTTAACGGCTTTCCAACGACCGAAAGGTTAGACATTCTAAACATCACCTTCGAAGGCTTCGAGATGAAAATGCTAGTATGGCCTTCACGATGTTGTCATAGGAGCCACACCTGCAGAGGTTTCCAGCCATGGCTTCCCTGACCTGTTCCTCTGTCGGGTGAGGCACCTCAGCGAGAAAACCTTCCGCCAACATTATCATTCCGGGTGTACAATAGCCACATTGGAAGCCGCCGTGCTCCCAGAAGGCTTGCTGCAACTCGCTCAGTGCTCCAGTTGCGGGATCGGCAAGTCCCTCGATGGTGATAATCTTCATCCCTTGGGCTTCCGTCGCCAGCATAAGACAAGATAGAACAGGCTTATCATCGGCGAGAACGGTGCATGCCCCGCATTCTCCTCTTCCGTCGCATCCATTCTTCACTCCCGTAAAGCCTAGTACGTCCCGTAAAACTTCCATCAGGCTCTGCCTATTATCCACTAACAACCGGTAGTCGTTGCCGTTAACGTTCAAAGAAATCTCCTGCGTATATGAGAGTTCTTTAGGCTTCTCAACTTCTTTTGTTATTAGTTCTGCGTGTGCTGTTTTGATGTGTTCTCCGAGCTCAGCCTCTGAAGAAAATTCTTTGTCACAGAATGGGCAGGGGTACTTTGCTATAAGGCTTGTGGTTGTCGTGGTTGCTGTCGTGGTCTTTGTC
>Ga0080004_1164804_pt1 | contig 14942 bp, 7 predicted proteins | sample WasSprMetagenome_FD_69207 | JGI IMG/M metagenome (GOLD analysis project Ga0080004, IMG submission 69207) | Sulfidic aquatic microbial communities from Washburn Spring, Yellowstone National Park, USA - WS (SPADES assembly) (version 2) | ecosystem: Environmental > Aquatic > Thermal springs > Hot... | reverse complement strand
ATGCTTACCCTCAAACAGTACTTAGGTGAAGTAGAAATTGAAGGTAAGCATAGGCCAGCTATACTCTTTGTTCAGTGATAGAAAAATCTTTCCTAGGAGAAGAGTTGACCCCTTTGTAAAGGCAATTGGAGTTAAAGTTTACACTCTAGGATTAAGCTTAGCTCAAGTGAAAGAATTCTTAGAAGGACTAGGTTATAAAGTAAGTAGAGAAGCAATAAGGCAATGGTACCTAGAAGCCGGCGAGCTTCTTCTTAACGTTGAAATAAAGAGAAGAGGCTTTATAGCTGCAGATGAAACTATAATCTTTAATTTAACGAAAAAAGCTTACTTATGGGCTGCTAGAGAAGTAAAGAGTGGAGAAGTTATAGCACTACAAGTTACTAGAGGAAGGGGAATAGGAGAATGTTTAAAGTTCTTAGAGAAATTAAAAAAATCTTGTAAGAACAATCCTACTGTTTACACTGATAGAGGACCATGGTACAACTGGCCAATGAAGTTCCTTAAGATAAGACATAGGAGAAAGACTTTTGGGGTAAGGAATTCAATTGAACAATGGTTCTCTGAACTAAAGAGAAGGATAAGACAGTTCAACGTTTGTTTTCCAACTTATAAGCCAAGAGTTTCAGAAAGATGGATAGCATCGTGGGTGGCCTTAAGTTGACAGTCTCATCCGTGTAAGAGACTAACTTAAGATATTCAACTACGTTTATGGTTTTAGATTAGAGCTACCAGCCCCATACTTAAATAGCAAAGATTTGACTGTAACGGCATCGTGAATCATCTTTTTCCAATAGACTTTAGGTCTTTAAAACCAAAAACTAAAAAATATAGAATTCCAAATCTTCAGTAAACAGCTTGTGTATACCAAAGAACTTTTGAAATTAGTATTATTGCGCCAGCTATTCCAGCAACTATACCAAATCCAGCAACAGCACCGGCGAGGAAAGTAAATCTATACTTCTTCCACCAATTTTCTCCAAGCCATTTTCTGATCGCGTAGTTGCCTACAATAAACCCCACTAACATTGCATTAGCATAATACGGAGGAATCGTAAGTCCTAGCAAGAGTGAAGATACATTAAAGAATGGGATTTTTACAAAAATTGTTAGAACAGAAAGAATTGTAAAAATAATAAATCCGAGTGCTATTAAGGGTGGCTTATAGATTCTATCAAAGTTTATCATTGAAAACGTTTGTTCAATTATTTGCTCAGGCCATAACTTAGTACTCATTGTGAACACCTCTGAAGGTATAGGCGCGACCTTTAAAAACAACGAGACTGCAATAAAACTGGCTACCCATGTAATTAGTAACACTATAAGTAAACCCTTGAAATAGTCAAAAAGATTAGTTCTTGTAATATCAGCCACTTTGGTTACATAAACGTAACTAGCGGCATTGTTACCCATGCCCCAACCCCAATAATAGATATGAGAAAGAAAAATGTCTGCACTTCTATAACCCGATACAAGAATCATTGACTCCTTTAAATAAGGAATGGACATTCCTAGTCCAATTTCACCTCTAAGCCTAGCATTCAGAGAAGCATTTACAAATGGAACAACTAACGTAAACAATAAGGAAGTCCATACAGGAAAGTTTGGAATTAGCATATAAGTTAAGATTATAACTCCAATGCCTCCTCCAAGCCACAACAGTAAAAGCAAGTAAAGGGAAGGATACCCTTCTTGAGTTCCTCTTACTCTAATTAGACTTTTAAGCGATCTAAGTAAGTATTTGTTGAACCTGATGATATTGACGATAGCTAAACCTAACGCAGCCCCTAAGATAAAACTTGCCCAAACCCAGATGTAGCTTCTTGACATAAGTAAATCTACTGTCATGCCTGGTCTGTAATCATGCTGAAAGTCTCTCAAAAAATCGAAAGGAAGTCTAAGAGCAAGAATGTTTCCAAAGAAGTAAATAGCGTACGAACCTATAAGTATCGAAATTATGGGTGTAGGTTCTTCCCATATCCAAGCAAATAAGTATGGAAACAATTCAAAAGTTACAGCCATTACAGGTCCTTGAATATACCTGTTAAGAAAAGGTGTAAGATCAAAAAATGTGGCAGCACCTACTCTCACCCCAAAAGCGCCTCCAAGAACAGAAGGAGTACCAAAGGTTATAATAGACCAAACTATACTTATAGCAGCTGCGATGGAAAATATAACCACGTTGTTAGGATCTCTTCCGGCTAATGTTTCTATTGCGTTTGCATCTATTGGGGCTGTAGGAAAAGGTAGTTTTTCTTCATAAACAAAGGAGTACGACAATAAAAGTCCTAACCCTATTTCAAGCATTACGTAGCATATAAAATAGGCTGTAGCTACTCCAATAATAAGAAACCAGGAGGGGTCTAGAAAAGTTCTTGCTATAAAGGCAGAAATAGGAGGAGAATACCAGAATGGTAAAAGTTCATGTATGGTCTTTCCAGTACGAGGGTCGATTAAAACATTCGATACAGGGCTTGCTCTGAAATACCCTTGATACCAAAAGCCTAAAAAGAATTGTATGCTCATAGATGCACCAAGGAGATTGTATAATATAAAAACTTCTTGAGTAGTAAGTGGATTATTGTAAAATTTAGCAATCTCTGTAAACGTTATTAACAGAATAAAGATCGATGGTGGAGCAATCATACCAAATATTCCACCAGTTAGGTATGAGGCACCAAGGTTTAGGTTTAGAAAGAGATCTAATGGAGCAACAAACAGTATTGTATAGAGAAGAATGAGAAAAACTCTTAACGTTAAACCTTTATACTTTTTCTCTGTGGTGCTCACTCTTGCTCACCCACTATCTTACTTTTTATTGATGAAACCTGCTTTAAATATTTTGCTTTCTCTTCATCAGGTAAAGTTCTCCACAAAAGTAGTTGCCTTCTTAAAGTTTCAATACAAGCACCAACTGACTTTTTCCAACTCTCAACAGATCCAGTTAATTGTTCTATATGAAAAGAGTATTCATATCGATCTACGCCTACTTCAGCTTGAGCTACGATTTGTACAAGTTGAGTTATGTTTGCATCATAGGGTGGCAACAACAACTTTGTTTTAAGGATAAGCTTTCTTGTGAACCCTGAAGAATCATAAGCATATTTTGGATCTTCAAGAACTATGAAAGGAGCAAGTCCTTCAACTTTACAAGAAGTTAGATACTCATCGATAAAGCTTAAAACGGCATAAGTCTCATCTTCTCGTGAAAAGAACGGCATAGGTACATAAAGAGTCTTGCTTTCTCCTTTAACTGTGAATCTGAATTTTCTTAATAATCCTGGCGTAACAATTGTCGAAACTTTCCATACAGGGTAAGCCACTCCAGCTAGTTCCATTGCGAGTATTACAGCAGTTACAACTAATATGTAAACAGAAGCAAAACCTGGTACAAAACCTTGAGGCATCATACCCGATCTTATAAGGAATTGAGAACCTATTATACCAGGTATATAACCAAGTACAGTTCCTACTATCCCATATAAAATAGCCTCGATTATAAGAAGCCCGCTTACATGCGTTGGGCTTAGTCCTACAGCACTTAATATGCTAAGTTCTTTTTGCCTTTCGTAAACAGACCCAAGCATCGTATCTAAAATAATAAGTGAAGCTATCATAAGTGGAATTATAACGATATTCCACCCTATCGTGACTACAGCAAAAGAAACAGAAAAGCTTTGAGTTTTGTTTTCTTTTGTATTCCCTACAAAATTTGCCATCTGATACTGAACGAGTGACATTTCTTGAGATAAAGTAGTAAGTTTTTCCTGCGCTCCATTCGCAATAATCTCTATTGTTGGAGCAAAAAGAACTTTGCTAGCAAAGCTGTATGGAATGAACAGGAGGTGCCCATAATCAATTCTATAACCCAAGGACATAAATTTCATGGTTTCTATTGTAACAGGTGCTCCTGCTAATGCTATTCTAATTTGTGTAAAATCTATAGGAGAAACTATAGCTCCATCAAGATCTTTAAAGGCTCTTAGTTTATCGTCATCTATAATGCCAATGACTTTGAAATTTAATCCCATTAAATTTACAGTAGAATTTACTTTAAGATTAAGATCAATCGCAATGCTTTTAGGTACGATACATACTTGCCAATCTTCTGGTAAAAACCAACGACCAGCTATAATAGCTTTATTTATACTAGATATGTATACTTCACTTGGTTCTAATCCAATTAATGCATAAATATCTTTAGTCTCACTATCTTTCTTTAAGACCCAGTACTGCCTTTTAGATGGATCAGTGTTCTCAAAAGGCGGAGGGTAGAGCCATGCTCTTCTGGCTATTTTGTAGTCTGTTCCGTTAAGAACAGAAGATACAACGCTTACTGTTTTGCTACCAATTATGTTTAATCCTAGCTGATTACTTATTAATACGCCATCGTAACTTGCACCACTTTTAGTTGTTCCTCCTCTTGAAACAAAGTTACCAGTCGCTGAAGTTAGCAAAACTAGAGAAAAGGCTACTACTACCACTGTTGTAAGGGACAAAGTTGTTCTCAACTTTCGTTTCCTCATCTGCTCTATTCCTAGAGAAGTTGCCATGAGAATAGCGCCCGACCTACTAATTTCAGCAAAGTGAGAACCAACTAATCTCGTCCTAAGCTCTTTTAAGTAACCGCTAGTAGCACTTGCAACTACTACTAAGGCTACAGTAGAGAACACAAGTTCTATAAACGCTGTTACAGCTAATGGAGTACTAAGTGCTATCTGAAATCCGGGATGCCAAAAACTTAAGACAGACCAACTGACGAGGTAAACCATTACTAAGTATGCAAGTCTCTTAAAACCCTCAGCGTGAAAAATTAGTCTTTCAATAAGAATTGCGAATGGTAAAAGTAGCACAGAGAAAAATACAAAGGTATAGGTAAGTCCTGTTATTAACGACGTAAGTTCTTGATAAGCTTTTATACCCCAGCTCCATGACATAAGGCTAAATCCAAGCATTGAATCGTAATCTCCTCCACACAACGCTTTTGACATATTCTCGTAGTAGTTCTTCTCAGAAGTGTAGGTGTTTTGAGCCCACATACTATAACTCCTGTAAGTATAAAGCATCTCAAACCTCTTAGTATTTAACCAGTAGAGATCGTTAGCTACTTGAGTAGGTACTGAAATTTGAAGACTTTGAGTTTGACTTACTCTAAAACCGACACCCTCCATATTCTTTTCGCTTGCATTTATTAGCACACCTAATATTCCCTCGCCACTTCTTAGTATAACTTCAAACGTAGAATTAGGTGGTACAAAAAGTACAACAAAAGGCTCTCCAGTTTCAGAAGGCGTTATAATGCTCCATTCTAAGAACGTAGCATGTGTAGTGAAATCTCTAGGTTCAAAAGATATTGAAGGGATGTACTTTACTGGTGTGTCGGTTGCTGCAGTTGAACCTAGAAGTCTATCAAAACCTGAAATGTACCAGTTTAGATTTATCCAAGGCTCATCAAAAGTATGAGGATCAACTACGTTGGTTAACACTACAGGTTCTGTTTTGAAAAGTGAAACTCTTACGTCTCTCCATGCCATATCTGTGGTAAAACCTCTATTCTGTGGCCATGACCACACACCAAAATCAGGAGCCCATTCTATCTGTCCTGTTGTTCTATTAAGAGCATAAGCATATACTCTTACAGGAGGGATACCCGGCTCTCCTACTTGCTCTCCTACATAATGAGCACCATAACCTGACTCAGGAAATATGTAATCAGCACCTATTCCAGGTACTCTAAAACTTAAGTCCTTGTTATCAACCTTAATTATCGTATGGGCCCATGGAAGAAAATGACTCGGAGACAATGCAACATCTATTATCACATCATAATTTTCAAAGCCTTTGTGAGTATACCATCTAGTGTTAGGGTCGAACCTAACCACGTCTCCATATATTCCAGCATAGCCTTTAGCATCTCGACTACCACCTGAAGCCATATATCTTCTTACAGGCATAACTCGGTCTACAGACCATTCTAAAGGTAATTCTTTCACATTTGCGAAGTGATATATTGTAGCTGCAGCAAACTCTATTTGAGGTACTAGGTTCTTATACTCTACTTTATCTTCAGTATCATAGGGAGTACCCCAATTCAGATGCATACTTCTCGAAGTCTTGAAAGTTAAACCAGCAATTCCTGCAACTACAGATGGTTCAGAGTCAGCCATAAAGTAGGTCAGTTGAAACGGAGTTGCAGGATCATCTACATATCTGCTAACGTTAAAGCCATTAGCAATGAGGTTATTCGATATATCAGCTCTAATAGCGGTAAAAAGCCCTGGGAAAAACGTTCCGACCTTATTATCGTACCACATTGAGCTATACGTAACCCACATGACAGTATTGCTGTCAGTCGAAAAATCAAGATTAAAATGAGCCCATATTTTTTTGGTTCCATTCTGCACTTCTGGTGAGAAATAATACTTTTCGACAAAATACCTCGAACCGGATAAGGCCTCCCAATGTCCTGAGAATGCTACAAACCAAATAGTTCTAAGAGGCCTATGAATGCTGAAGTACCTAGCAAGCTCAAGCATCGTAGCGATGCCTGTAGCCTCATCAGCTCCTGGAGATAATCTTGGCACAACTGACCAAGAATCAAAATACGAGGAAACTACTATAATGTCGTTCTTAAATTGACTTCCTTCAATTATACCAATAACGTTTTTCGCCTGTATATTCTTGTACTTCATATCAGAATAGATTTTAACTTCGTGAAGAACATTTCTCATTAGGACTTCAGAATCATTAGAAGGAACATAGAGTCTTGGAACTAGAAGGGGTGTAAGAGTAAACTTAGTTTCGGCTTCTATTCTATTCATGTATTGAGGTCCAGGATCCATGAAGATTATAGCTCTAATTTTAAGGTTCACTAGGTTTAACCAATTTTTTTGTGTGTCGAAGTACATAAGAGCTATACAACTACTGAGATCTTTAAGTTTTAGTTTTTTCAAAACTTCTGAAATTTCTGTATACGAGCCATTCTTGAAATACAAGAGAGTACCGTTTAGACCACCTGGAGGAGTATAACAAGAGTAAACATTGTTAGGCCATAGCGCATAAGCATCAATAGTGATGTTCCTTTCAGGAAGTTCTATCTTAACATTCTTATCTATAGGAACAGTTATATTGTAAAAGTCATAGTAACTACCGTTATATGATTCTAGACCATATTCTTGAAACTTGTTTGCTATGTATTCTGCAGCTAGCTCATATCCAGGTTGGCCTGTTACACGAGAACCAAGAGACGAAAAGTACACAACATGCTTTCTCACATCGTTAAGGAAAGAAGAAGAGTTAACTAGTTGCAGTATCTCGCTAAAGTTAGTGGCAAGATCTGAACTCTGAGAATGTACTAAGGTAATAGAACTTGCTGTAACAAAAAATATAAACAACAAGCTAAAAACTTTAAGTCTCAACTCTTGATTTACACATTTGAAATCTTTAGTCATTTTGCCTCACCTAAAAATAAAAAATAAAAAATAGATGCTTAAAAGTACTTGAAAGCTAAAGCCCACATTGCAATGAAATCCATAACTAAAATTCCTATTATGAATCCAGTAACTATTTTGACCCATATGTTTTCATAAACTTTTGCACCGCCAATTCTTATGACAGCCACTTTTGCAAGTAAAGCTGGCAAGGATCTAAAGATTCCATAGCATATTGGCCATAGCATAAATGCAGCTGGATGAATAAAGAACCAGGGATATCTTTCTCTTAATATAAAAAGTACAAATGGTAGAACTATTCCTATAAGGGTCCATAGCCACTTCCATGAAGACCAAGGAGTAAATGGACCAAAAACACCGTTAGAAGAGTTGTTAGCCATAGCTAACACCGGGTTTATATCGCCTCCATATCTAGTGAGAATAGTTGAAATGCCATATTTATAAAGCATTATAGTAACTATCGGCACACCAATTACGGCTACTGCTGCTAAAGTTATAAATAAACCGTAAAACACGTACTTAGGTTTAACACCACCAGTTTCAGCTAACTTGTACGCAAACAGTGAGGGTAGCATACCACCCCAGTTTGGATTAGAGTTTGCAAGAGCAGAAGGCATAGCTCTAGCAGTAAGTGCAGACAAACTTTGAGATGGATTCGAATATGCACCAATAGTTTGACCAAACTGCCAGACTATATTATTCCCTGTCCACCAATTAAATGGAGAGGCAAGCCACTCTAAGTTATGAGCTTGAACCCAAGTTTGACCAACCGTTGTCACAGCAAATAGTAGAACCGTGAATATTAAAACGAGCACGTTTGCACCTGCTATAAACCATACTGCTAACCACAAGAGAACTAAAACTCCAAGTAAACTCCAAAGTACTCTATCAGATACGTCATCGGGATAAGGTGAAGACACACCCTTAATTGCTCTTGAAAGACTATCTATGAAGTACTTTCTACCAAAAAATAGTATTGCTAGACCTAGTCCTATCCAATATCCAGTCTGAACCATCTGCAGCCAAGCTATTCCACCAGATACGTCACCCCAATAATAGGACCATGCAGATACTCCTGGAGCCATAAGTCCAGTTGCAGTAGCTATGGCAGGATATATCCAAAAAACTAAAAGGTCTAGAATGAACATTGACAGTAAAACGTCTGTTGGCATTATTGTATACCAAACTATCGTCATAGGATCAATGAACCACCACCCTTCTATATGATACGGAGCGAATATAGGAGCCAGTACAGTATCTAATGGTATTCTACCAAATACATGTTCTCTTGGAATTAAGGGGTAAAACATATTTATTGTCATTGGTCCCATGTATATAACTCCAAACAGAAATCCCAGCCAAAGCCATTTATTCTTAAACAACGCTCGACCACCATCAATTTTCTGAGAATACATATCTACAGCAACTACTGCAGGTAGTACAGTAGGAAATGGTAGCTTATCTTCGTAAATAAACTTTCTTTGTAGAATAGATGCGAGAACGATAATTATACCGCCAACTAGTATCATGTAGAAGATCTCAAACAATAGGTATGGAAAAATCTCTGCTGGAACTGTTGCTCCGCCTGTCCAAACACCATATACTAAGGCTTTGTTTTTTACAACCATAAAATCAGGTATCATTTGCATAATCTTACCGTAGTTAGTAATCGTAACTAAGTTTGGAAGCACTACCGACATAGTAGCAACACCCAAAAGATACCCATGAGAAATAAGAACACTTGCAAAAGCAGCAAGTCCAGTAAAGAGAGCCATCTCGCTTTTTGAAAATGCTTTATCGCCAAGAAAATTCATCGCAACTGCAACAATGAAAAAGATACCCAAAGGCATAAATCCCCACTCAGTACCTGTTCCACCCCAGCCACCTTCTTCTTGCCCAGCAATCCAATTGACCATAACGGTCTTAGGAATAACGAGTATGGCGAGGATTATGAGGATTATGAGAACACGGAATGGAAAGATTTCACGTTTAGTAACTTCTTTTGTTTCACTCATATTTTCTTTTCACCAATGTTTTGTTTAATAAATAAGTATTTATAAATCTTTCTATTCATAAACAGAAAGATTTATAAAAAGAGACTGTCAACTTAAGGCTTAAGGTTACGCTTACCCTCAAACAATATTAGGTGAAACAAATTGGGAGTAAGTATAGCTAATTTTATTCTTTGTTCAGCGATAGAAAAATCTTTCCTAGAAGAAGAGTTGCAAAGGCAATTGGAGTTAAAGTTTATACTCTAGGATTAAGCTTAGCTCAAGTAAAGGAATTCTTAGAATGGCTAGGTTATAAAGTGAGTAGAGAAGCAATAAGGCAATGGTACTTAGAAGCTGGTGAGCTTCTTCTTAACGTTGAAATAAAGAGAAGAGGCTTTATAGCTGCAGATGAAACTGTAATCTTTAATTTTGCTAAGAAAGCTTACTTATGGGCAGCTAGAGAAGTAGTAGCACTACAAGTTACTAGGGGATAAGAACTTAGGGTTCCTATGCTTAAAGTTCTTAGAGAAACTAAACTACTGTTTATACTGAGAGTACTATGGTACAACTGGCCAATGAAATAGGAACCAAAGGTTCCTATTTTGGGATAAGGAATTCAATTGAGCAATAGTTCTCTGAACTTAAAAAGAAGAATAGATAAACTTCTCTATAAAGAATTGTCTTCCAGGCAGATGAGGTTTGCAATACATACTATGTTCTGTGCCTGGGATGCAAATACTAGGAGGAGTTACCTGTTTCCATTTCACCTCTATAGGGTTTGGGATAATGTTTAGAAGATGAGTATTTCTTCCTTGGCTATGCGGTACGTTCTTCCCCTGATTCTCAATTCCTGCTCGCCAAACCCATGGAACACTTTGATCTTCTCCGACTCATTAATCGGTTTTCCGTCTAAGCTCCGTATAGTGAATAGTACGGGCTTCTTGTATTTTATGCCGCCCCAGCTCAGGGCGTGGAAAGCTATAAATGTCGGTGACTCGATCAGGAAGCCGAATGGCGGGAGTACAACCTCCTCTCCCATTTTTGAAACGCATACGTAGTCCTCGTATCCGCTTATCCAACCGAATTCTCCAGCCGCCTTGTTTACTATAACATCCACGTTTTCCCCAAACACCACGTGTTCAACCCTGTAATCAGGCGTCAGGAACTCATGCTTTGTTATAGTCATTTCAGTAGTAATTTCATGAAGGGGTGAAAGGATCTCATGCGTATTTTTGATAAACCTATCAGCTAAGCACATGCCTTCTGCCCAGCCTCCGTCCGCGCGAATAAAACACGACAAGTCGTAGGGCCATCCTGACGGTTCGTTTTCTCTGGCTCTTTTCCAGTATAGGCCTCTTTCCCAAGAATGGTAATGCAGAGGCCTTCCTATTACGATGTGGTGAAGGACATAGTCTGCCGCCTTGCTGTAATCATAACCGTACTTACCGTAAACAGCTATGCAATCCCTATAAACCATTTCGAAGAACGGAATTACTCTTGCTCCCATGGAGGATGGTTCCAGTGTATGGTAGGGCTTTCCACTAACACCAGCAAGCCCCTCAAAAAAATGGCCATATGGAATTCCCCATTCCTTTCCACATTCAGACCCGAAGACTCCAAACAGCGTCATCGTATATTTGCACAGCTCTTGTTTATACTTCATGTCGTCCCATTTCGTGAGTGGGTGCTCTGGGTCATAGCATTCATAAAGCCCGGCTGCAAAAGTTGTATCGTTAAAGTAGGCATTCGGGTCGAAAAGCTCTTTGACCTTCGGCAGGTTTCTCTTAGCAAGCTCAAGGCTTTTCTTTGAACAGATCAGCCATGATTGCCCTCCTGCCCAGAACCCACCTTTTTTAAGGCTTCCATCCTGATTCTTCATGACGTATCTTTCGCTCCATGATGGTGCATCTCTATAAATATCCTGATAGTTGTCATGCAGGCAGAAAAGGTAACCAAGGTTTTTCACACGTTCAGAGGCCTCTGCTAATAAGGCATTTCCACCGCATTCCGGGTTTGCTGGTAATATATCTGGGTGCTGATTATCATAACCGCGGTGTATCCACCCACCTATGATGAAGAGTGCCTTCTCTATACCGAGATCCTTCTTCAAATGCTCAGCTATCTCAACAACTTCTCTAAACGTCCAATTGACTGTTAGAGATTTTTCATTACCCTTGTAGTCTATGCGCCTGTCGAGACATGACCAAAGCTTGAAGTTAGAGGCACCGAATAGTTTAGATGCATCTGGCGTTTGCCTAATCTTCTGTCTCCAGTCTACTAACCATCCTTTTCTCAGTGCCTCCTCTCGGTATGCCTTCGCAATATCGATATAACTACCACTACCGAGAAACCTTATTTTGAATGCTCTAGCTGTCCTCTTTAAGTTTAGCGATAGAGAAAGGATCTGCTTTCCTTCTGCTGCCGAATTAATCATGCTCCTAACTTCAACTGTTACATATGGGTCGTGCCAAGTGATCAGAGCTGCAGACTCTTTCTTAACCACTCCCAGCATTTCCATGTGGCAACCTTCGTATTCGAAGGTTCCGAAGACATGGGTGAATTCTAGTCCGCTGTCAGATGGGATCAATAACCCTTCACGCACAGGAACCACGAAGTAGCCTTTTTCAGTATCGGTTGCCCACAACGCATCTTCAAGCAGCCTAATGCTCTCTACTGTTAAGCCCTTCGTGGTTTCATAGGAAACCTCTAGCGTTTCGCTGTCTAACAACCTTACGATTATTGTTAGCCCGACCTCCTTCCTGTCGTGCTTATATCTCATCCTAACGCTTTCGTCATTCTTGGATATCTCAAAGCTATCAAGGGAGAACCATGCTCTACCCCCTTCAATTTCTACTGTTGCGGAGCCGAGGCGTTTAACATAGGGATTGGAATACCAGACTACACCTGTCCTTTTATCCGTTATGCTATAGGATCCGTCTTTTGAAACTTCAAACCTTAAGTAAGGACTCTCTAAGATTTTATTCTCATTTTCATTTTTATTCACCATTTTTGTACCTTATTTTAAGCGAGTCTTTCTTAATAAACGTTTCAGTACCTTCGGAGTGTTAACTTAAGCTTCATACTATCATCCCTCTAAGCTTTTGAACTATTTTAATTACTTCTCTTGGTTGAACAAGTGAAACAAGTTAAGCCATCTCCAAACGTGATCTAGTCTGTAATGAACAGGATCTTTCCATATAAACTAATTGGTCTCCATAGGTAGCATGATGGTTGAAGCTGGGAAAAGTTGCAGTTACATGTTACGGGGTGGGAATAAGCATAGGAAAGGTTTAAGATTTATGCAATCGTTGAATCTTCATCCATAAGTATAGTCCTTGAGATGACATTAAAAGATTTATTAAAGTTTTAGGAAGCATAAGAGTTAAGCGTAAAATTAGAAGGCCAATCAATAAGCCTAAAGAACTATATGTAAGCTTAGCTTAAGACTCAAAGAAGATAAAAGAATATCTAAGGTGCATAAAAGCCAACATACCTTTAAACTCAAGAAATAAGCGTGGAAAGCCCTATAGTTTTTATGAGATAGCCTACAACACGTTAGAAGTTCAGTTGAAAGGCTCTTGCATAACTAAAATCGTCAGAAAAATAACTATAAGGTGTGAAAGATTAACATCAACGTTTCTAGCTTTTGCGCATGTAGCGTGTATCACGATGTACCTAAGGTTTTTGCAATAAGTTCTTAAAAGCTTTCGCATCTTGCCGCACACTACGTTGTGATGGTCTGAACGATGCTTGTTAAGGGTGAGACAATCTTTATGCAGATACTTTAGAGCGACTTCACTCCATCTGAAGCCTCTAATAAAAAGTACTTTGCTTTCCACGGAAACTTTTTTGAGTACTCGATAAAAATTTTTTCAGCTATAGTCCTCGCCTTTCTTCTATCTGCTATAGCTATTGCAGCACCTCCAAATCCAGCACCTGTTAACCTAGCACCATAAGCTCCATACTCTACAGCATTTTTAACAAAAAAATCAAGCTCTTCACAACTAACCTCATAGTTTTTAGCGATATCCCAATGTGCTTCAAATAAAATTTCTCCAAAAGCTTCTATATTGTTGTTCTTTAACTCTTCTTTTGCTTTTTCAACCCTTTTGTTTTCTCTTATTATGTATGAAAATCTTTTTTTGTAAAGCTCAGGAAAATCTTTCAGCTCTTCTTCACTAACATACTTAGAGGAGTTCTTCCTAAGTTTTTTTAACACCTCTTCGGTAATCCTTCTTCTTTCAGCATAGGCTGAGCTAGCGAGTTCTCTCTTTATTCCAGTATGAAAAACAATAATTTGAATATCTTTTGGTATTGGAACATACTCATAGTTGAGAGTTTCCGTATCAATAAAGATTGCGTTATTTTCTTTCCCTAGGGCTACTACGAATTGATCCATAATACCGCAAGGAACTCCTACGAACTCGTTTTCAGCTTTTTGAGATAATAATGCCATCTCTTTTCTTGACATCTTTAAAGAGTATGCTTCGTTTAAGAAATGCATAGTTGCTAATTCAAAGCTAGCAGAAGAACTTAATCCTGAGCTAATAGGGAGGTCTCCTCCTACCCTTCCTCTTATTCCTTTTGGGTTGAAGCCTCGTTCAAAAAGAACTTTATAAACTCCCTTTACGTAGTCTATCCAAGAATTCTCTTTAGTTAAATTATTCAACTTAAATCTTTTTGTATCATTAAAAACTTCTGAGTAAAGTTCAACATCTTCACTTTTTTCTCCTTGAATTTCTGTGTAGAGACTTATTGCAACTGGCATTACATACCCATAAGTATAGTCCGTATGTTCTCCTATCAAATTAACTCTACCTGGAGACAAAACCTTCATTTCCTTTCAGGTACACTTTTTATTGCTTTTTAAGTTTTTCGACTGTGTCATGGTGCTCTGTTAACTTAAGCTCCACACTATCACACCCCTAAGCTTTTAGTTTTATTACTTCTTCTTGGTTGAGCAAGTTAAATAAATTAAGATAAACGTGATCTAGTCTGCAAGCTTTCTTACTGCAAGGAAAATAATCGTCGAAGAATTCTACGTAACTTCGTTCAACGAAAGCTTCAATAACGTTTGAAGCTTTTCTATAACTTAGTTAAAAATAAAGAGCATTGCACCTATAACGGCATGCTTAAATATTATTTCATTAGAATAATTGAACTCAGGAGGTTATAGTGATGAGGCTAAACATAAGGTTAAGGAGTTGTCTAGTAGGGCAGTTAAGGATGCTGTTAGTAAGCTTGAACCACTACAAAGAGAGGCCAATAACCCATAGATTGGTTAATTAATATGTACGTGAGTAGTAGCAATACGACTGCGCGTAAGTTTAATGTTGTTCTTGCTGCTTTTGATACTCTTAGGTTTGATAGGGTTAATCAGGTGAATATGCCTAGTATTCACTCTCTGCTTCGTGACTCTGTCTTTTTCACTAACCATTACTCTGAGGCTATTCCAACACATCCGTCGTTCACAACGATCTTCACTGGCATCAGCCCACTTATC
>Ga0080004_1140410_pt1 | contig 14946 bp, 11 predicted proteins | sample WasSprMetagenome_FD_69207 | JGI IMG/M metagenome (GOLD analysis project Ga0080004, IMG submission 69207) | Sulfidic aquatic microbial communities from Washburn Spring, Yellowstone National Park, USA - WS (SPADES assembly) (version 2) | ecosystem: Environmental > Aquatic > Thermal springs > Hot... | reverse complement strand
CGTTAGGTAAGAAATTAAGTAGGTCTTTAGGGCCTTGTGATAGGATTGAGGAGTTGTTGAGGTGGTGCGGGGGGTGGGATTCGAACCCACGCAGGCCTACGCCATCGGGGCCTAAGCCCGAGGCTGAATGCGTCGTAAGTAAAATTGTTTTCCCCAGTCGAGGCATTTTTGAAGGTGTTAATGAAGTGGAAAAGAATGAGTTTCTTAAGTGGTGTCTTGATAAAGGTACTTCTGAAGAGACTTGTAGGCAGTATGTTTCTTACTTAGGTAGGAAGTTAGACCCTAATAATAAGTGGTCTGTACTTGCTTGGAAGGCTTTCTTCAAATTTAAGGGTTTAGAGGATGAATGGAAGAAGTTAAAGACTAAGCAATCTAAACCAGACCTCAGAATACCTATAGATGATGAGGTTGTAGATGCTTTAGCGAAGGCTTGTGAATCCTCAGAAGAGTTATGCCTGATATACAAACTATTAATAGAGTCTGGGGCTAGGTTAAGTGAGGTAGTTGAAATGCTTAACAACTTTGATGAGTCTAGGCTTAAGAATCACGGTAGCTTCTACACCTACGCATTAGGGTTTATAAGAGGTAGTAAGTACTCATTCTACATATTCTCAATAACAAAACCAAAACCGTTCAAATGTAGTGAGAAGTGGGTCTCTAACTGGGCCTCAAAGAATAAGGTAGTAAATCCGAAATTCATTAGGAAGTGGGTAGCTACTAAAATGCTATCTATAGGAATACCATCAGAAATAGTGAACTTCATACAGGGAAGAACACCTAGAACAATACTAGAAAGGAATTACCTCAACCTCTACTCACTAGCCCTACAACACTACCCCAAATACATAGAGGTCTTAAAAACACTCAACACCACATCAAAACTAAACATTGATAAGGAAGAATTAACAATACCAGCATTAGCATCATAACCAATGTAAACTCGTTCATAACACTACCTTCTCGACTTTTGTCATTATGCGCATGTGTTGATGAGTTTCTCTATATAGTTGATGTAGATACCCTTATAGAGTAGTACTTACCCTTAACCTTCATGATAGTGTAGAACGCCATGTTATTACCACTCATTATGACCTACCCACAAATTATATCCTTAAATCTAAGGTGGAGTAATAGCTAAACCACCTGAAATTATAACCCACTATGAAACTATCTACGACTATCCCCATGGGTTATAAAAAATTAATGAAATATCTAAACATAAATATATTCATTTACAAAACAAATATTTTTTAATCTTTCTCATTTTTTGTCTGATTATCATATACTTTTACCTTTCGCAAGATCGATCTTATAACTTTTTCAAATTTTTCTATAGGCGGTAAACATGTGAAATCCTCTGCAAAAGCCTCAATACGAAGTTTTAAGTCTCCATTTAGCTCCTCTATTCCTGCTTTAACATCGCATGTATCACATAGATCACAAATATATGACTCAATTTCAGTTAATGCATCTTCGATATGCCTCTTTTTTAGAACATCTCTTAACTTATCACGTATTAACTCGTACCTCTCTCCAAGCTCTTCCTTAGATGCTACGTATGAATATATTTCAAGTAGTCCACCCCTATCATAATATATCTTTTGGTCGTTTACCTCTGTATATATACCTCCAATTTGTAAGTTTACATACTCAATAGGTGATTTTGAAAACTTTGATGAATCAAAATGTATATATAATCCCTTTAGATTTTTATGTTCATCTAATATTGGATCAATGAAGAGTATAGTGAATCCTTTTTCTAAAAGACCAAGGTTCCTAACAAGACCTTTAAAAATTTTATACATATTACGAAAAACTCTAAATATCTGTAATAATGAAAAGTGCATTAACTCCTCTTGAGAAACATCTTTAATTTTTTCTCTAAGAAATGAAACCTCCTCATCTAATAATTGTTTTAAGTCGTCAAAGAAGTTTAGGTAATAACTCATTAATTCGTTGATCTTTACACCATACTTACTAGCTAATTCTTCAAAAGCCTTATACGCTTCATCTTCAACTACAACAACTTTCCTATGTGGCAAACTGATACCCATAAAAGATCGTAGTATTTGAATTAAAAAGCAATATAGAGAAGTAAAAGAAATCCCTTAGTGTAATTATTTAAATAAAATTATTCTTTAAACCCTTAATTAGAGGTGCTTATCTTACAAATAATATTATTCCTCAATTTATCAGCGAGTTCTAATACTTTTGAAAACTGTTTATTTTTCCCTACCAACTGTTTCACATACCCCTCATATTCACCACTCTTAATCAATCTTCTAGCTTTCTCAATTTCTTTTTGATATACCCAAGCATTATGTAACGCTCTTAATGTAAAGCTTCTTATTAATCCTTCTAATCCTTCTCTTTTACAAGCGGGACATTTACATTCATCGAGTATCTTCTGTTCTTCTCTACTAAGTGTGGGATAATGTTTATGTCTTTCTCTTGGTGTAATGTGCCTATCTCCTACCCCTGGAAGTTGAATAGCTCCGAAAGCAGCTTTAATCCTCCAAGAAGTAGTGTCAATAGAATCAGCTCCAATATAAAACATTAAATGCATGGTAATGGAGCTCCCTACTCCAAAAACATGAAGTATTTTATCAGGTAATAAAGTCCTTACAAACGAAACTATTTTTATCACATTATGAATACCTCCAATTCCTTTGGTATTGAATACTGACGGGACTAAACTACCAATACCATAAATGTTAAATTCCCCTACCTCTTGCAACTTTTTCACATAGTATTTTATTATCTCTACATCATACCCATGAATTACAGGAATTATCTCAGGATTAGCGCTTCGTCTTACCTCGAGCATTCGCTTAATGTTCTCAATAGTTTTGAGTAATCTTTTTTCCATAATATCTCGTGGAAGGTTAGGAGTTAATGGGTAATCTAAGATAACACCGAAATTAGGCTTACTTTCCTCATAAAGATTCATAATCTCTTCAGGTGTTATGCTAATTTCTCCTCTTTTCATAAAGAGAAATCCTCCTGAATCCATAGTGATTAAGTCATTAAATTTCATATACTTATGAATTCCCTCATTTTTAATATGATTCACTAGTGATTTATTACGGATAATCTCATAAGCATTAAGCATTAATCCATCTATTTTGAAAAAATACCAAGGCCTTGGATAACCTCTTACAGTTTGTGTAAACCATAAGAATGGAATTTCAAATTTCATTCTCTAACACCTTCCTTAAGTATCTGAGGAGGTAATCCTGAGCTATCGGATGAGAAACACCATACATGTCCCATGCCAACCTTCCCCTTTTTGAAACAATTTCAGCAACAATTTCTTTAGGAGGAAGTATATCTACTACAACATCTGCGATCTTAGCTGCTAATTCCACTATCCTTTTATGTGTATGATCTTCCTTAATCTCTAGGTTAGAGGAGAAAGTTCTTACAAATGCTACCATCTTTGAATAACTCCTCAAAGTTTTAACTCTTATAAAGAACTTAGCAACATAATTAGCTAAAATCTGTATACACCTGTCTAGATACTCTTTCGAGTAAGGTTGATTATATCTCTTACACCACCACTCAAATAACCCAGGGCAATCATACCAAGAGCTACTCCAATCATGCCAGGGGGTTTTCTTCCCGTAGAATTCCTCAGGTACTAAACCAAAAGGTTCAGATATTGTTACAACATGCACTTCTTTTCTTTTCTCTCCTAATCTCGAAAGAGTGTAAAATAATCTCCTATACGATCTTGATTTATGATAAGGTTTCTCTGCTGAACATGGATAGATTAAAAGTATTTTAGTTCTTGGTGGAATATAATAATTTGAAACAAATTCTAACCATGTCAATACCTCCTCATTACTAATTAATGCCATATATACTTCGTAGGGATTGTAAAAACAAAGAGAGCGTTTTATAATTACACCATTCCCACGTTTTAAGGAGATATTCTCATATATCCTGCCGTTCTTCATAAGAATCTCACTCCCTTCAACATGTCAGGTAGCTAAAGTTACGCCTTCCTTAAGGATTTTTAAATTTAGTAATTTTTCTAATGAAGTTAAAATCTTAGGACGATCTAAATGTAACTTCTTCTCTGCAAACTCGTAGATCTCTTCTAGCGGTATCCACGATCTCTCTTTTCTCTTTCCTTTAGTTTTTTCTACAATATATTCTATTAGTAGAAATTCCTCCCTAGTTAATATATCTTTAAGAGTTTCATATAGCATATCATGCACATTCTGTTTTCTTCGCTCCAACTCACTCAATCTTAAGTTAAGTTCTTTTATATCCTTTATGTTAATGTAGTTTTGAATATTATTGAGCTCCTCTTCTATTTCCTTAATCTTCCGAACATTAATAATAAATCTTTGAAGAACTTCCATAGTACGTTTAATATTGGAAATAAAGTCCTTTGTTTCATCCACGTATTCTTTCCATTTTGAGTAAACTAAACCCCTTTCAGATATTAATTTTCCTTTGAACTCTTCAATTATCTTCTTAAGCTCCTTCATTTTTTCCAATAATAGCTTAGGTTCTCCTAACCGAATATTTTGCGAGCGCTCTTTATACTGTGAGACAATATTAACAACATGGTGGAAGAACTTCTCAGCTATGCTACTATATTCATCAATATCAAATATAGAACAAAGATGTGAACTAAGGGGGATAGCTTCCTTTAAAGAATTTACAAATTCTTCTTCAGTTTTATATAACTCGTCGAGAGTGTCTATGCATTTCTCTAGATGGTTTAAGCTTGAATTTACAATTTCTAAGTTCTGTTGGATATATTCTGATACGTCTTTCATCTTCAGCCTCTCTATTTTGTAAGGTTGTGCTTGGGGAATAACATCCTTATTAAGTTGTTTCAACATCTCTAACATTGAATATGAAATCTTATATTCCTCAGGAACATCTCTTTTCTTTAACTCGGATTCTATCTTCTTTTGCTTCTCTTCGAGAGAATTAAACTGTTTCTTTAACTCTTCGACTACTTCTTCAACATCTTTTCTTTTTTTATCTATATCATCGTACAGAGCAGATATTTTGTATAACTTTGGATTGAAATAGAAGGCCTCTTCCTCTGCCATATTAAATCTGAATTTTCCCTTCTCATCTTCCTTTAATTCCTTTATAACTTTTTTAACTTCTTCATGAGTAAGAGAATGGATTTCCTCAATTTCCTTTAAAAATTTTTGGATTAACTTATATTCTTCTATACCCTCAGCTTCAAATTGAAGTTTAAACCATTTATCACATTTCTCCTTTATTTCATCTATTAGTTTTTTAATATCCATTTGGCATCCTTTAGCTTTAAATCGGATCTCATTACTTTTTTCAGATGCTTTTTTAATGAGAGGTAATAGCTCCTCAAAGAAATGTTCAAGCAACCTTCTCATTAGTGAGAGTTTCTGAAGCTCTAATTGATCATCCAATCCGGAGACCTTTTGCACTTGCTTATATAGATCATGTATGAATGAGCTAAGCTCTGTTAAGAAAATAGAACGTTCACCACGTTCTTTAACCATATAAACGTAACCATAATCCTGATATTGCTCAGCTTCTTCTATGAACCTATCATAATACCCCTTTACAGTTGAATATAATTCGTTTCTATTTGTGAGTAAGATATATTTATCCTCCCTTGTTATCAGACCTTTATATTCAAGAATAGGTAAAAATACTTCACGAAGATAACGGGTATCTCCAAGAATGAAGTATTCTTCGAGGTCTTTGAGAGGAATCTTTGATTCTCCACGAAGTATTTTTAATATTCTCTTTTCAACTGGATGAAGCTGTAATCTATACTTCCCTTCTTCCAATTTTATGAGAAAGCCATTATCTGAGAGATCCTTAACTATCTCATTAAACTTCGGGAATTGTATATCCGGTATTAATCCGACTTTTTTTGCACCGTATCTAACATACCCAAGTAATTTCTGGTTCTTATCAAATACTCCTTTAGTTGTCTCTTCCTGATCCATGAAGTTTATGAAAAACTTAAGGGTATCAGCAAATTCCCCAAGATTACCCGTTGAAGAAATTCGTAATTTAACAACAGCACCTTTCTCCTCTTGCTCTTTTAGCCAATTCTTTATTTTATCTGGAAGGTTTAATTCTTGTATCACTATTTTATTGATTATTGAGGAAAGCAATTTCTCATCAACTTTTTCCGCAGACATGAAACTAGCCTTATATATACATATAATTCTCTTAATTAAAGTTGGATGAATATGTATTCTTAAGATAATATTTTCTCCTTTCTTACCTATCCCCTTATTCTCAATCTTTTCTTCCGCTTCTGAAGTAAGCTCTCCAGTATAGATTAATAAAGCACAATGAATTGGAGGTTTCCTTCCCCTCATTATAGACCATAATTCTTCAACATCTTCACCTCTTACATCTCCATTAACTGGGAAGAGGAGAGTATTAATTTTCACCTCTTCCACTTTTAACTCAGCAATACACGCCGAGAGACCATCATGTTTCTGTACATGACCTTTTTCGATAATAGAAAAAACTTTAGACCTACCTAGAACATGAATGAAGGCCTGCGGCATATTAATCTCATATTCTCTAGCTAAATTTTTAGTTACATCTCTCCAAATTCTTAGTCTCATCTCTCTATCTTTAATGAACTCTAGTTCCCTTGGTACAGGTGTTGGATAGATCTGAGAGAGAAGTACATCACTCGCAATATAATAATCTTCATCCCTACATAGTCTTTTAATTATATTTTCTAACTCAACAACTCTATCAGATGTTATACCTTCGAAGAAGGACATTATGCTCTGCTCATCATAAGGAAGATAAATTTCTCTAACAATACTATTATCTTTATATGTGAAGTAAGAAATTCTATCCTCAAACACACTTAATTTCTCTGAATAACTGTCTATTTGAATATACTTGCCATCATCTCTTTCTATTATAAAGTCTTTAAATGCTCTCTCAACATCATGGAACGTTTTACCAGGACGTAAAGGTCTTACTCTAAGAATAGCTCTTTCTATCCCCTCTTTTTTTCTCAATATATCATTTACTATAGCAATTAAATTCGTAACATTGCTATGTTTAATACGCTCTTCTAATTCATTTATTGAGAATGGTTTGAGTTCGCCGACAAGCATCTTTAATAACGTAATGCATTTTTCACCAAGTTCTTTTTTACTTTGGTTTCCTACGACCTTTAATAATCTATGGAATGTTTCTTTTGCTAGGCAGGCTGTTGAGCCTCCATATACGAAGATATGTTCCTTCTCCAAGAATTTAAGGAGATGTTCGTAGTCTATAACTCTAATAAACTTCTCATTAATTTTAGCACTATTCATGAGTCTAGTAAATAGACTGACAAGAGCCCCGGGATTTCCTTGAGCAATACGAAATATGGTATTAAAAATTCCGAGGTTGCTGATTGGAAGAGGTTGCGGGAGTTCACCCCTATAAGCATATTTTAAGAGTTCAAAAAGAAATGTTATTCCTTCTTCCTTTTGTATTTGAGGTAGATCTATACGACCAGCTCTTCTTCCTAGTCCTCCAAATATGAGAGAGAAATCTTCAGTAGTTTGTAATTTGTAATAAGCATCTGGTGTTGCGGCAATTATAAGATGAAGGCATCCCTCATACTCTCCTCCCTCATCAATCGTTTTATACATTCCATTTATAGTCTCCTTTATACCCGAGATGATATCTCTTAGTCTTTGAGGATAAAGCAGTAATTCTTCGAACTCATCTATGAAGATAAAAATTTTTCGTGATTTATTCTTACCTATAAGATTATTTAAAACAGTATTAAGGTAGTTGAGGGCATCTCTATAATTTCGCGGATCAGGTATTCTCTCCTCTCCACATTCCTCTCTAATAGCGTTAAAGAGAACAACTAAAAATTTTGCTGCAGAGAGAGATGTAGATTTTAATAACTCTTGTATGGAAGGTGATTCATATCCGTTTATTAGTGTTGAAGTAGAGATTAGGAAGGCATAGTTGCCCTCAATCTTCGCTCTTGGTTCTATATATCTCTTAAACGCATCTGTTTTCCCCTCTCCCCACTCTCCTAAAATTATTCTTATAGCCGGTTTTCGCGCCTCCTTACAATAATTGATGAACTCCTCTAACTTCTTCTTAACCTCCTCTCTACTTCTTAGTTTTATGTCTTCGAATCCTTCGAAGGTTACGCCAGAATCACTTGGTAATCTCTTAAAAGTCTGGATTGTAATCATTTACACCCCCCGCAACTCAGCTAATCTTTCACAAACATTTGTCTTTCCGATAGTATGCTTCACTTTACGATCGCTCTCTAAAATATGTACCAATAATGGGAACGGTACCGGGAGTAACTGACCCGTAATTATAACATCACCTGTATTCATCATTGTAAGTTTTGAAACTAAAGATGGTGGTAAACCTCCACAAACAACTCGTACAAAACTTACATCTTCTGGCGAGATTCTATGAATGAAAAATGTATTACACATTGAGAGAACTACTCTATCAACAAAAGAAGGACGTTGAGAAATTAAACATAAAGAAAGTCCGAACTTTCTACCCTGAGTCGCAATTGCTGAGAGCTTTGTATGCGCCAGACTATAGCTTACTGGGTATGATTTATCTGGACAGAAGTTTTGTGCTTCCTCTATAATAAGGAGAAGATATCTATCCTCCTTTCTCATTTTATACCGTGTGAATTGCTCAAAGAGTAGAGTTAATAAATATGTCATCACAAATTGTTTAGTTTTTAAATCTACTCCTGGGGCTCCATCAGCTGAAAAATCAAATATAGCAATTCCTCCTTCACGTGTAATACTATCAACAAAATCGACTTCCTTAATAACTCCACGCTCTTTTTTAACCTTTTTCAATTCTGAGTCGTATGAAAGTAGTCGATGCTGATCCTCAATAATGTTTTTAAAGTTCCTTAAAGCACGGGATATAGCATCCTTTGTTGCGTGATGCATTTTCACTTCTTTGGCAAGCTCCTCTAGCCCTTCTTGAAGCTTTCTGAAGTAGTCTTTATTTGTAAATAAGATCTGTATACTTGAATAACCTTTTCCCTCTAACATAAAATCAAAGAGCTGCTCTAGATTACTAACCTGTTGTTCAGCTCCTTCCAAAGTTCCTTTATGAAATAAAATGATAATCTCAGCAAGCTCTCTAGGAGGAATTATATCCAAGTTAATACCTATCGGTTGAACATTCCTCTGTACTCTAAGATCTAACCGTGTCATATGAGCTATTGGGAAAATATATCTCTTTACCCACTTTACACTACCAAGTTTTCCTCCATTAGCTACATGGTCTGCATAATCTACATAATCTCCGTGAGCATCAATAATTACCATTGGATATGATATAGTGGTGTCGCCTACAGGAATTTCAGCAAGCTTCTCTATAAGAGCTCCTGTTGTGAATGATTTCCCACTTCCGGTTACCCCAAATATTGCTATATGCATTGGTATATTCTCAACATTTAATGGTACTGGTAAGGAACTCTTCTCATAGCCAGAGAGTGTCCCTATCCAGACATACCTTGGATCTCCAAGGGAAACTCCGAAGATCTCTTTTAGATGTTGTTTCGGATCTATTTTTAAGACTAAGTCCCCTGGATGTGGAGGAACTCTAATCTCTGACCTTGGGATCTCCATAAGTAGATCGAGTTTACAAATCTCATACCTCCTAGCTATATCCTCAGGTATAGGTAATCCTTTTCTTCTAGCTTCACTCCAAGCATCTCCTTCTGTGTAAAATGCATTGTAAGGTATTATTTGAGCAATTCTTGCCAGGAGTTTTCCTTCTTGGCTTTCAATTAATACGAGCATTCCTTCTTTTACACCACCTCTTTCTGCTGATTCTAGAAGTTGACAGACTGCCTCGGTGGTGGTACTTCCACTTAGAATTACACCAATAACTTCTTTAGTAGTTACCATGCTATCACCTTAATTGTATTAAAATTAATTGATCAAATATATCTGTACTTCGACTTTTTGTTATTATCTCTTCATAAAGAACTCGTGCGCAACCTTCTCGAATATTACACTTTTCATGAGCGAGTATTACTGGAAGCGGATAATCCTGTCCTGGATAAATCCACGTATCTGTTGCCTTTATGACTTGAAGTACTACTTCCTCAGTCTTAGAATCATCTTGCGGTGGATTTAGTAGAGGAACATCTAATCTTAAGACGGGAGATACCTTACTCTTCTGGAAGAATAAACATATTATATGTACTCCATACTTTTTATATAATCCATAAGTTGTATTGACTGAACTTATGTCAATCCATTTTGTGAAAAGAGGCCCCTCATATCCTTTAGATCTAACATGAGCAAAAGCATATAGTACAAAATGTTGATCTGTTAAGAATTTATCTAAATCACTTTCTATATCTGGTACAATATTAGAAAGTTGTTTTTTTAGGTGTTCTATGTAAAATCTATCTCGTGATCTCTTCACACATCCTATTACAATAGATTTTTCTAAACATTTTGTGATAGCTTCACATCTATCCTTAATATATTCCTCAGGGCCTCCTGAAGGAGGATCTACAATTGGGCCGTCAATAAAGATGAAAGAAGGTTTATTCTGTGTACCCCAGTTAAAAATCGCTTTAGTCTCCACACTTAACATTTTCAATGATGCAATGCTCTCAGGCCTGGTATCTCCTACTTCATCAATCTCCTCAATACCAGCCCAAAAGATATCAACACTAGGTTTACTGTTAAGCCCATTCTCAAATACGACCCTAGCAACACTAATAGGAGCGTACCATTTCCCTCCAACTCCACCCACCAACTGATAACTTCCATCAATTCCAATAGCTCTTCTCTCAAATAATTCAACTCCTTCAAGAACTTCTTTTTTAAGAATGAATTTTTTATCTTCAAGAACATCAGCGATCTTAGATGTTATTTTCCGTAACATTCTCATATCATTTTGCACTTTCTCTCCTTTATTACGTGCATCCTCTACAAGCCTTAATAGAACCTCTGGCTCTGTTAATCTGAAGTCTATACGCTTCTTAAGCTCTATAATTTCCTCATATTTCATGCGCTGTACACTCTATAAAACCATTAGTTAAGTAAGGTAATATAGTTTTATAATCTTATTTATAATCTTTATTAAATTAACTCATTGATAAAGCAATACTTAATGATTGATACTAAAATAGTATTATGAAGAGATAGTTACACTCAGTTAATGAAGGTTACTTGATTTATTATGTAGTAAGCACTTATATCACTACCCTTCTATCTCAAATGATTTTAGGGATTCTGTGAAAGGCCCATCTATGAGCCGTGGATCTCGGTAGCTTACCAATTAGGAACTCATATACTTTTCTCGGGTTCTTCTCCTTAACGTAGATTTCTAATGCTTCATCAAGTATTTGCTTCCTTAACCCAATCTTCTTTTCTCTTAATTCCCTCAACTTCTCTCTAATGTGAGCCATTCTCAATTTAGTGTATTTCTCAAAAACGGGATAGTGTAGTGGGTAGTAGTCAATATATTCTTTCTTAACTAATTTAGAGAAGCTTGGTAGTACAACTAATTGATAACCCTTAGCCATAGCTACATATTCAGATAAACCTAATGTTTTAGTTAGTTTTAAGACTTCAATAGCTGCATCAGACTTCATAACCTCACTATAATCAAGAGGTCTAACTAGAACTCTATAGTTAGTCTTACTAAGTATTTGCCTCGGGATCTCATGACTTGGTGATGTGAATATTATCCCAGCAGCTATACTTCGAGCAAGATTTAACAACTCCATAAACTCAACTTTATCCCTCTCCCACCACGTCAATCTATTCAAGAAGAATCCAGCATCATCCAAAATCATAATCGGAATTCTCTCATTTTTCCTCACATACCTCCACATAATGTTGATAGCATCATCTAAGTCGAAGAAAGTGTATTTGAGTACTTTATCCCAATCTCCTAGAACCTCGTAGGCAGTCCACAACGCGTAGCTAGTCTTTCCGTAACCCATGGGGCCATAAACATAAGCAATTACAACACCATTCTCTTTATATACCTCCTTAATGAGGCTACTTAAGTACATCAACCCTCCCTACGAAGAGACTAGACCTCTTAAGACCTATAATACCCTCCTCAATTAACAAATCAACAATTAACGCTAACTGAAACTGTAGATATTTAACAAAACTATATTTAGATTTTTTGATAACAAGAAAATCAATAAGGAAACCAATTAAATGAGAGTATTCAGGTAATTCCTTAGATAATTTCTTCCTAATCTCTGATGCTATCACATCTAACTCATTATCCTCACAATTGTCATTCTTTATGCATTCATAGTTATTAGCGTAATCTAAAATCTTCTTTTTAATTTCTTTCTCTTTATCAAAGAACTTTAATCTTAAATCCCTAGGTACTAACGAAATTAAATTACTAACACATACTTCTAAACTAAATTCATTATCACTCTCATAAACAATATCATCACCATAATCGTAATTATAACTAATTAAATTCGTAAGTTTTGCACAGTAGCTTATTTGTGAGAGTAGTACTTGTTCATACGATATAGCTGCCTCCAACACCTTCTCCAAACTACTTTCTCTAACTAATTCCACAACCATCCCACTTCATATTTCATTTTTAAAATATAAAAGGACTAGAGTTGAATTCATATCACATTTATAAATTTTGAAAATTTGTAACGACTTGATGGTTATGTCTGAAGTACCTAGTGGTAGGGTGATTATCTATTCATACATAGTTGCTTTAGTTGTTTATGCTCTACTGATATCCAGTATAGTAGTGATTAAGGATGTTAACATGTTCTTAATTAGTTATGTGTTGGCGTTGTTCATACCTGTAGTATGCGGTGTTGCGGTCTTCCTAGATGCTAGGAAAATTGATAACCTAGGGAAGGCTAGGGGGATAAAAATGTTTAGATACATCAAACCTGGAGGTTGGGGAGTTATAACATTCATAGCAACAATAATAGCAGTACCAATATACCTACATATAAGAAAGAAAGCAATATCAAAATTAAGTTAAGTAGTTCAAAACTACATAATTTTTAAATTTAATAGGTGATTGATGGGCTGGACTCTGAAACTCAATATGATGATGCCTCCTTAACATGATTAGCTAACCAGAAGTTGATAGGGTAACCCTCACATCATTTCCAGTTATTCCATATTAATTCTGAGTTTATTCTCACTTTCTTTCAATTTTATTTATTATGTATATTTCATATTTAATAGTTTTAATTCTAACTGAAGCTCACTTCAATGAATTCACGCAGACAGCAGATAGTATGTAGGTATGTATATATCTTGTGAGACACCACAAAACCCCTCCCCTAGGGTGGGGAGAATGTGGGACTCGCGGGGAACTCACAGCTGTGGGTTAGGGAGGTAATTCAGTAGATACCTTATTATCTACTTTTGATTCCCTACCTCTCACTAGGTTGAAGAACCTATCCTTAATATCCTCCTTTCAATTCTATTTTAGATATTCTAGGCTACATAAGTACCTAATCACTATGTTTAACTCGTAACTGCCTTTCAATTCTATTTTAGATATTCTATATATGAATCATATAATGAGTGGAGAAGTACGTAAGTTTAGGGTTAAGGAGGTTGTGAGGCTTGAGTGATGGTTTGGAGAACTTGATTATTTACGCATTAACTGATAAGGATGCTGTTAAAGCTATCTACGACTACTACGTACTGAATATACCTCCTGCAGTACTGTCTGGTAAGTACAAAATACGTAAGTACGTGCTTAGGGGTTATCTAGCTAGGGTCTCAGCATCCGGACGTATTAAGCTTGTTAAGTTCTTGAAGGAGAACATAGACAAACTACTCGAGCTACCGTTAATATATAATGAGGTTAAAGTCAACAACAATGTCGGAGGGGTTAAGCACTACTCATGCAGGATATGCGGTAAGGTGTATAAGAACATGAAGAAGGTTAGATTCCACATAAGGTTCAAACATAAAGACTACATAAACAACATCATAACCCAGTTTTGTCGGGGTGGTTAGATGTGTAAACATGTGTTCATACACAGGTATAACGACGTATCAAAATATGAGGAGTTCATATGCATTAAATGCGGGTTTAGGATAGTGTTTAACGGTAGGACCCCTAAGAACTACGACTCACCTTAAAAATAATTAATTTTTAAGTTATTAACCCCCTACTTCTTAACTCCTTAGCCCCATAGAGGAATAACGCATACTTGAACTTACTTACCTCCATCATTAACTTATACTCTAACTCCTTAGAGTCCTTATACGTTATCTGGAATACTTTAGATACTGCATCTCCACATTTGACCTGTACGGATGCTTGGAATACCTCCTGCGGGAACTTTAGCTTAGTCACCTCTAATATAGTTGCTAAGCACTCCATAACTTCGACTTCTACAGGCAGTATCACTAGTTGTGTCTTACTCAACTAGTTTACTACCTCCTCCTACCGAACTTCTCTAAGAACTTATGCATCTTCTTAACGTTAGATACGACTTGAATATCTAAAATAGAATTGAAAGATATAGCATAATCTCAACTAATAACAATAGCTACATAACTAAGAATATCTAAAATAGAATTGAAAGCAGTTATTTTACTCTTGCTATAGGCGGGATATCTTAATTTAATTGAATATCTAAAATAGAATTGAAAGGTCCTATATGCTGAATACAGCTCAACTTTACCTCTAACCTGGAATATCTAAAATAGAATTGAAAGTACTAACTCTTAGAGGCACTAATTTACTCACAATTCTAGTTACGGAATATCTAAAATAGAATTGAAAGACTTGCTACTCATTCTCATCGCTGTTGTTGAGCTTAGATGTGAATATCTAAAATAGAATTGAAAGCTCATATTCATCGTTAATGTACTCAGTTATCTGTAATGTGAGGTGAATATCTAAAATAGAATTGAAAGTACATCATAAGAGATATTGAGGAATTACACCACAGAT
>Ga0080004_1130032_pt1 | contig 14949 bp, 13 predicted proteins | sample WasSprMetagenome_FD_69207 | JGI IMG/M metagenome (GOLD analysis project Ga0080004, IMG submission 69207) | Sulfidic aquatic microbial communities from Washburn Spring, Yellowstone National Park, USA - WS (SPADES assembly) (version 2) | ecosystem: Environmental > Aquatic > Thermal springs > Hot... | reverse complement strand
TCTAGAGAGATATCTAGGTGCATCAGGCTACATCAAACTGGATGAAAATGGAGATAGAGCAATTGCAGACTACGACTTATGGGCAATTGTAAAAGTTGATGGAAAACCACAGTGGAAGGTTGTCGGGCTATACCACGGATTAACAGATAGTGTCGAATGGTATACTAGCTAGTAGTTTTTTATTTTTATATACACCTCTTAATTCATTGTCTAAGGGTTGGTGATAGGGCATGTCTCATATTCTCGAAACAGTAGATTTGACTAAGAGGTTTGGAGGACTCGTAGCCGTTGACCACGTCAACATTAAAGCCACAAGAAACAAGATGACACTACTAATAGGCCCCAATGGAGCTGGCAAAACAACTGTTATTAATCTATGCACCGGTGTTAAGAAGCCCGATGAGGGAAAAGTCTACTTTAACCCGACAGGGGATAGGAGGATAGATATAACTGGTTGGCCTTCACACAAGATCTACAAACTCGGCTTTGCAAGGTCTTTCCAAATACCACAGCCCTTCCTAGCACTCACAGTATTGGAAAACGTCCTCGTAGCTATGAGGGGTTCTGGAGAAGACCCTGTCTCCCCACTACTACGGGGTAAGTGGACGAGAGAGGAGGAGGAGAGAGTTGAGAGAGCATATAGAATCCTCAAGTTAGTCGGCCTAGATAAGTTGTGGAATTACGAGGCTTTTAGACTTGGTGCAGGGCAGTTGAAAATGCTTGAAGTTGCACGTGCACTCGCTGCAGACGCTAAACTAGTTGTACTAGACGAGCCTATTGGTGGAACAGATCCTAAGTACGCCCGCGATATATTCCTCAAGTTGAAGGAGCTCTTGACGAAGGTGGATGTAACTTTCCTCGTAATAGAGCATAGAATAGACATTGCACTACCATACGCTGACTACGTCTACGTCATGGATAGGGGTAAAGTTATTGCTGAGGGCTCTCCAAACGATGTAATTAACAACCCTAGAGTGATCGAGGTTTATATAGGTGAGAAGAAGTGATCAAAGTAGCCAACCTCTACTCGGGTTACGGTAAGCTAAAGGTGCTCTTCGATGTAAGCACTGCTACAGAGCCTGGAAGAATAACGGCTGTGGTTGGTCCAAATGGAGCTGGGAAGACAACTCTCTTGAACAGTATAATGGGATTAGCGACAATATATAGTGGTAAGATTATGCTTGAAGACAGGGACATCACTGGAATGCCAACACATAAAGTAGCTAGGTTGGGTGTAGCCTACGTACCCCAGCTTTTCAGTGTATTTGCGAATTTACTCGTAGAGGAGAACTTGAAGATAGCAGCCTACATGCTACCCGAGGAGAGAATGAGGGATAGATTAGAGCTGGTCTACAGCTTGTTCCCCGTTTTAAAGCAGTTTAGGAATAGGAAAGCTGGAACACTCAGCGGTGGTGAGAGGAGAATGCTCGCTATAAGCATGGGGTTAATGAAGGAGCCTAAAATACTCCTCTTAGATGAGATAACAACAGACTTAGCACCAATAATGGCGAAGAAAGTACTTGAGAAAGTCGTGGAGTTAAGGGACACACTTAAACTCACTATACTCCTAGTTGAGCAGTACGCAGTGAGAGCTCTCGAAATAGCGGATAAAGCATACCTACTCGTAAGCGGGAGTATAAGGTACGAGGGGAACCCACAGGAGCTACTACAACACCCAGAGTTCTCAAAGCTATACCTAGGAGTAGCTTAAACAACTATATAAATCCTATTATTTTTATAAGGCTCAATAACACTTCTGCAGGCAGCATTACTTGATTAGCCCTATAAAGATACTGTATATTATCAACTTAAGATCACTCCTACACTTATCGATATTCAAACAGAATCTAGTAATAAACAATAAATTCAACAAACTAGCAAACGAGTAAGCTAACACCACTTATTATTTATAGTGGCTAACGTGAAAACTCTTAGCCCACATACCATTAATTAGAGAGACAAAAGACTCGTTGATATAGAGCAAGAAGTCGTGGAAGGATTACTTCAATCTAGTGCGGTATTAAAAAATTGATCCTTGCGTAGTGAGTAAACGCATAATTAATACTCGATACCGCTCTTTAAAAAAACACGTGTTTCCCCCACTCTACAAATCGCCTTTGCTAAATCCACCGGGTCACTATACTTGAGTATTGGAGCTAGTCTCCTATTATCTAGATATGTGGGCCAGTTCTTCACCATATCCGTCGGGTATCCAGTATCTACGAGAACGTAAACAGGTTTCTTCTCAGTATAGGCTGTGACAAGCTCCTGAATGCAGCCCGCCCCACCTCCGAGAACCACGAGAACGTCTACAGTCCTAGCTAGAAACACGCTTCTATTTCGGAAGGATACTCCAGTCTTCACGACAATGGCTTTCTCGGGGAATGAAACATCCTCAAGCTCCACGGGTGGGAGAATAATTACATTAAACCCAAGCTCGATCGCCTTATCTACAACATACTTCATCAACCCCCAGTACCCTCCAACAACTATTTTCACACCACTAGGACACTCGCTCTTCATAGCCTCGAGAAGACTCCTCGTCTTCGCTACTAATAATTCACCAGGCTCTTCACTATGAGCCGCGAATCCAATATACATCAATACCGCCTCAATTAAAACCAAGTGAGAATAAACTAATTAAAACAAAGACCCATCCAAATAATGCTCTACAATAAGCACCATCAATCCTGACCCCTCCACACCCGTAGTAAGAAAGGGCATTCTCCCACATGGATTAATTTGCTCCTTGCATTCACTCAGAGTTTTCACCTATCCTTCAAGCATTTGAGAGGACGGGTTCTCAGCTAAACGTATTCAATAGATTCAATCTCTGCATCCACAGTCTACATGAGGAGTTAAACTCTCATATTTGTCCCGTAGTCATTGGGTTCCCCGGGGGAGAAGTCGGGTATTCACAATTAATTATAGACTGCTCAAAGGCTTGGACAATTATCTAGTTGCTGTATTGAAAGTCCTTCATCCGTTATTTAATCGTTAATATTAAGTTATCTGTAGTATTTGTACCTTGGATAGTGGATTGATTCACATGGCTATTTTTGAAGTAAACCCCGGTTCTATATGGGTTTTAATATACATCATGATATTTCTAGTATTACTTATAGTGACTTTTCTAGCTACTTGGAGGCATGCCCGTAGGGCTTTAAAAGCAAAGCGGTTGCTTACAGAGTTTTCAGCGGTGACGAGTATATCGAGTAGTGAAGTCAATTTCCCCGAGCGCTTGGCTATCGCTAGGGGTTTCATATCATACACTAGGATTGAAACACCCAGGGGAGCTCTTCGAAGTGGCTTTGATTGGTATGGTGATAGAAGAGAGGAGACTACATCTCTGCCTTTAAGAGACCTGTGTGCACACACCCCCATCATAGTTAAATACGGGCCTGCAGTCAACGCCTTAATCCCCGCAGTTAGAGTATTAAAGGGTAGGTATAGAGACATCATTATATCATGTGTAAATACAACTGACATTCACGTAGAGAGAAGACTTGAACTCCTCTATAGCGAGGGCTATGCAAGAAGCTACTTAAGCATTAAAAGCGGGAAAATTAAGGTGAAAACCGAATGGGTTCACTACCTCGTTGGGACTGAGGCTACGCATACACCCGTGAGAACTCTACTGGAGGTGTGCTATGCAAAGTCTTCAATTTATCGAAGACTAGAGTGTATGTCGCTAATGGAATCAACTAGAACCGGGACCATTGAGCAAACAATAAACTACCCTATTGTTAAGAGGGTTTTATTTGGACACCTTACTGGAGTTGGATTTGAAAATCTCGAGGAACTAATAGAGAGGTTTCCGCATATTTTCGCCGTGAAAAACGTTATTGTTAGATTAAGAGTATTAAGGGGTAATATAGTTCTAGGAGAGTCATCAACTCAATTGAGCTAAATGCTTCTAATCACACGGGAACTTTCTAATCCAACATTATTAATTTGAAACATATATTTCAAGAATAAACTGTGATCCCCGTGATTGAATTTTTCAAGTACCAATTAGAAATTACTCATATAGGTCAGCCTTATATATAGGTGAATTTCATTGTTCTATGTAGGCGTAGACATTGGTACATCATCCATTAAATTCATAGTCCTAAATGAAAAGCTTAATATTACTGAGATCGCACAGCGTGAAGTAGACTTGTCCATCAATAAAGATAACATTGTCCAATACAATCCCGCACAAGTATATGAATTAGTTAGAAAAGAGCTTGAAAGACTCTTTTCTACGTATGGACATATACGCGTAGGGCTCAGCTGTCACTCACCATCACTCGTGATCATGGATAAAGATGGAAACCCTCTTGAGACCATCATATGGTTGGATAAGCGGGCTGAGAGAGAAGTAAGCGACCTACTTGCTTTAATCAACGAGAGGGAGCTCTACTACAAGACGGGTTTAAGAGCATCCCCACTATTCTTTCCAGCTAAAATACTGTGGGTTAAGAAGAATAAACCATGGATACTGGATAAGGCAAAGTGGATTGTTCAATTAAAAGACTACATATTCTACAAGCTCACGGGTGAGCCTTACACAGATTACTCAATGGCTTCTGAAACACAATTATTCAACATTAGTAAGAAGGACTACGATGATGAATTACTGGAGATTCTTAACATTAGTAGGGACCAGCTCTTTAATCTTGAGCCCTCAATAGTTGCTTACAAGTCAAAGGAGATACAAAATACTGAAATAGCCCTTGGTGGAGTAGACTCCGTAGTAGCTGCAACGGGTGCTGGCGTGGTAGAAGAGTCATTTGCATCCATAGTTGCCGGTTCGTCAGCCTGCATAGACATACCAACACCTAGTCCAATACTGAACTATGAAAGTGGGTTTGAAACATACTTCCATGCAATACCAAACAAATACGTTCTCGAGGCTTGTCTACCCACGGCGGGACTAGCAGTCGATAAAATCCGGGAATTAACAAGTACTCAACCCGATGAGTTCTTAGGCGAGGAATCCGCTGCTCCATCCAGTAACTTACTATTCTTACCGTTTCTAATGGGTATTCGGAGTCCAGACTGGAAGCCTGATGTAAAGGGATTAATATACGGCATTGACCTATCAACCCGTAGAAGCGACTTCTTGAGAGCAGTATACGAGGGTGTTGCCTACTGGATTCGAGAGGAGCTTGAAATAGCTGAGAAACTAGGCTTGGGAATTCGAGAAATCATCGCATCCGGTGGTATGACTCATTCAACTCTATTTAGTAAATTACTTGCATTGATTACAAAGAGGAATGTGAGACTAGCTACAACACCTGACGTTACTGGTTTAGGGGCAGCGTTAATTGCCGGGGTTTCATCGGGTTTGATTAATTGGAGTGAAATACCTAGAATAGCTTGGAGTAGTACGGTTTATAAGCCAGGCGAGAAGTCTGCTTATTATGAAGAAAGGTATAGATTATATATTAGACTAAAGAAGTTCCTCATTGAGTTATCTCGTGGAAGCAGGTGATAGGAGGTTTGAGTGTTGATAACTATATTCTCAGTGAGGAGTTCTACTGTAGATTGGGTATTGCTAGAAGCTCTATGAAGCTATACGACCTTGCAAAAATGCTGGAACTAGATAGCAGTGTGGTTAGTAAGTATATTCATGGAGTAATAGAGCCCAGCAATAAAAGGAAGAGGATATTACTAGATAAGCTAAGATCGTTTGACTACATACAGCCGCTATGTCAGTGTGTTTCTTCGAGTGTCTATCCATTTCCAGAAACTAATAATATACTCCATGGATGCCCACATCTAATCCACTGCGTATTGTATGAGGCAATGGTGTTCATGAGGGAGCTAAACCCCGACATTATATTCACAATAGAGGGGGGAGGATTGTCTATTGCATCTATACTACACTACTTAACAAAAGCCAAGGTGGTTTATGGATTGAGAGACGTTATAGTTAGTGGTGGACACAGTGTGTCGAGTAATGGAAGCTCGCTTGATACCTGGAACCCAAGAGTTAAGAGATACATTACTTTCCCAATGAGGAGCAAGATCATCGGTGAGAACGCGTTAATAATTGACGATATTGCATGGACTGGCAATACCTGTATTACTATCTACAAGTACATAAAGAAGAAATTCAATGTAAAGGGTGTATTCCTAATAGCTTCCTTTGAGTCCGCATTGAAGAGGATTTATAGTGAAGTAAACGCACCTGTAAAATCCATTATTGTGTTTCCAGACTCCTATAGAGTAAAACTCCAGTCTCTAGCGGAGTAGTTTTCACAATAGATTTCAAGATGAAGCGAGGGCTCTAATTCGATTCATTATAATTAACTCCATGTTATCTATACATGGCGTGCAACATGAAGATACTTGAGACTATAAATATTAAGCTCAAGCACAGGCTAAGTAAGGAAAAAATCATTGAGAACGCGGTAAAGTGGGGTTTTGGGCCGAAAACCATGGAGATACTAGAGAGAGCAGTTAATGTTGAGGGTTTAGGTGCAATGCCCTTCACAATGTATGATGCACCTCCAATAATTGAGAGAGCCCTTGAAGATGATGCAATAGTGTACGATGTAGATGGTAGAGAGTACATTGACACAATGGCAGGATTCGCAGTGAGCAATATTGGACACCACAGGCGCGAGATCCTAGAGGTTATAGTAGATCAGTTTTCAAAGATAGTTCAATACTCCGAAATGCTGAGTGAAGTGAGAATTAAGCTAGGAGAGAAGCTTGTATCCATAACACCAGGCTCCTTCCCTAAAAAAGTGTATTATGGTGTGACAGGGACTGATGCCAACGAGATAGCTATTAAAATGGCTAGATCATACACGGGTAGGCCAATAATCATTACCCAGTGGGGAGACTACCATGGGAGAAGCATTGGAACAATACCATTTACAACGAGTTTCTCAACCTGGAGTCAAAACTACCCAATTATGGGGGCTGATTTAAACGTTGTTAGGATACCATTTCCATACTGCTATAGATGCCCATGTAATCCCAAAGCAGATTCTTGCGATGAATGCGATGAGAGCTGCTTAGAGTTTGTTGACTACATGCTTAGCCACTCTTACTATGGACTTAGAGACCCATCAACCGGTGAAACAAACGTAGCCGGCTTCCTCGTAGAGCCTTATCAAAGTGCAGCAGGCTATATACTACCCGGGGATAAGTGGATTCCAGGCCTCTATAAATTATCAAGAGAGTACGATATACTCTACCTCGCAGACGAGATACAGACTGGTTGGGCTAGAACGGGTAAATTGTGGGCTGTTGAACACTACCCGGGAGTAGAGCCAGATGTCATCATGATAAGCAAGTCCATCGCTAATGGACTACCATTCTCTGTGGTTGTCGGGAGAGCTGAAATAGTAGATAGCCTTGGGCCGGGAGCTCACACAACAACATTTGCAGGCTATATGCTAGGCTGCGCTGTCGCGCTAAAGACTATAGAGATCATTGAGAAGGAGAATTTAGCGAGTGTAGCCAGAGTTAAGGGTGATAAGTTAATTAATGCCCTCAAAGACCTCATGGAGCATCACCCAGTAATTGGATATGTTGAGGGCCGGGGACTATATATAGGCATCGAGTTTGTCAAAGACAGGAAAACAAAGAAGCCCGCGACCGAGGAGACAAAATGGATGACTATGAGGCTCATGCAAAAAGGGGTATTAGTTAAGAGAGCTGGATACCTCGGCAATAGATTCGCACTGTCACCACCATTCACGATAAAAGAGGATACAATGAATAGGCTCATAGAGGTATTCGACGAAGTTTTCAGCGAAGCGGAGGATAAGTTCAGTATTAAAGGTAAGGATTAGCATAATTACGCCTAGCTAAAAGATGATGAAAAATGTCCATGTTAAAAATACTCTACGCCAGCGACTTCCATGGGTCAACAATAGTCTTCAGGAAGTTCATAAATGCTGGTTTAATGTATAAAGCCGACGTCCTCATCTATGGTGGAGACATATCGGGTAAGGCCTTAGTACCCATAGTGGAGTCGGATGCGGGAACATATGTTTTCGAGGTAATGGGGAGGAGGTACGAGGTAAAACCAAGCGAGATAAATACTCACCTCGAGAGAATAGAGAATATAGGATACTACCCACTCATCGTGAGGAAAGAGGAAAGGAGTAGACTCGAGGATAATGCATACCTAAGTACCGTGTTCAAGGAGTCTATGAAGGATAGATTGAGGAAGTGGATTGAATTTGCAAAGAATAAGTTAAAGAACACTAGTATAAAGCTATATCTTCAACTAGGCAATGATGACGACCAAGAACTTGAGAGCGTACTCCGTGAAGCAGAAGACGATAAAGTAGTTCATGCCGAGAACAAAGTATTAGAGCTCCCACTAGGCTACTATATGATTAGCAATGGCTACGCTAATATGACCCCATGGCACTGCCCCAGAGACTTTGATGAAGACTTCATATATGGAAAACTCGAGGAATTAATATCGAGAATTAGCAATACAAGCCGCTTAATACTCAACACTCATTGCCCCCCATACAATACAAACATAGACTTAGCACCTAAGTTAGACAAAGACTTGAAACCCATTATTACTGGTGGAGGTGTAGTCATGGAGCATGTTGGCTGCATATCAGTGAGGAGAATTATTGAGAAACATCAACCGCTCGTAGGACTACACGGTCACATACATGAATCTAGAGGTATTGATAAAATAGGTAGAACACTCGTCTTAAACCCCGGGAGTGACTACAACGTTGGTGTATTGAGAGCTGCTTTTGTTGTTCTTGAAAAAGACAAGGTTAAGTCGTATTTATTGATATCCGGCTAGACTTGAACTCTATTTTTCAACCTTTAATTAATCCCACTCTAGTGGTATTTATTAGATTACACGAGTTGCTCTATATATAAAGGTGTAGATATGTCTTCTAAAGAACTATACGTTAGAAAAACCTCTGGTTTAATAAGATCAATGGGAGCCTTCGACGCCATGAACCTCAATGTATCAATGTGTAGTCCACCTCAAGGAGTCCTATGGGCTTGGACATATGGACCAGCAATGGTTATGACTGTTCACCTTGCACTATCATACTTCCTAGGCATATGGGTTATCCTCATTAGCGGCGCACTAATGTATGCACTATGGATGATCGCTATTCCAAGATCTGGAGGAGACTACGTTTGGTTTAGTAGAGCTGCCTCACCATACCTAGGATTCGCAATAAACTGGTTCTTTACATTCGTGTTCCTCAATTGGTACGCTATGAATCTCCAAACAATGGGTCCGTATTGGCTATCACCAATATTCTACTCACTTGGCTGGAGCGGGCTAGCTGACTGGGCGTCCTCATGGATTGGCAGCGTTATAATTGGCACATTATTCAACATAGCATTTGCAATACTCTTAATATATGGAATAACACTATACTCGAAGGTTTGGAAATACCTCTTCTTCATCGTACTAGCTGGTTCAATAATATACGCTGCAATACTATACCTAACACCACATGAGGTGTTTATTGCAAGATTCAATGCAGTATCATCGTTGAAATATGATGAAGTTGTTGAAGTCGCGAAGCAATTCAACTGGGTTCCTGGGTGGGCTATTGGAGGGGTTTTACTGGGACTAGTATTTCCACTGCAAAACTACAATTGGGCAGGGTTCCCAGCGTATGTTGCAGGAGAGGTTAGGCGCGTGGAGAGATCTGCATGGATTGGAATAGCTGGTGGATTAATAGTTATGGGTCTCTGGTATACCCTTCTAGGTGGAAGCATATATGCACTAGCTGGAAGGGACTTCCACCACGCCTTAGCGTGGTTGTTTAATAATGCACCAGATAAGTATCCACTCCCACTACCACCATACCCGCAGACATATCTATGGATACTATACCCTGAACTAGTATGGCTCCAAGTCGTTATGGGAGTCCTGTGGTTCCTGTCAAATGTATATCTAACACCACCCAATCTACTAATATCTTCAAGAAATATGTTTGCATGGGCATTCGACCGCATACTCCCCACAAGGCTGACTAAGGTAAACGAGAAGGGGGCGCCAGTATATACTGTGATATTATGCGCAATTATTGGAGAGTTAGTGATGTTGTTTGTTGCAACTGCGACCTACCAAGTCATGATCATGAACACCTTCATAGTAATGATGATTGTCCTAGGAATTGCTGGATTAACAAGCTTCATATTCCCATTTGCAAAGAAGCACATGTATGAAATGTTCCCAGACCAAGCTAAAATAGAAGTAACTGGCATACCACTACTAAGCATAGCTGGTCTAGCAACAGCCATTGTAGCATTCTGGGGTGCATACTCAATGGCCTCAGCGCCAGCCCTCGGAGCTTTGAGCACAGTGTCATTGATATTTAATATAGCTATACTACTGGCATCCATCCCCGTATATATTGCAGCCTACTGGTATAATAAAGCCAAGCTGGGAATAGACTTGAGCTTATTATTTAAAGAAATACCACCAGGCTAAACCCGCCTTAAAGCCAAGTTTTTTATATTCTTTTTCACTCATTAATTTCTATTGATTTGTGAAGGACTAGGTGTAACTATGCCAACCCCTAGAGACGAGTTCATGGTTAGAAAAGCAGTAGAGATCGTGGAGAAAGCAAGGGAGAGAAACTTGGTTTTAAGAATCATTGGAGCTATTGCAGTATACCTCCATATACTAGATAATCCAATTGCTCTAGGCTTCTACACTAGTCAGTCGAGACTTGGCTTAGCAGACATATTCACGGATATAGATTTAATCGCTTATAGTAAGCAGAAAAAGCAGTTAATGAAGTTTTTCGAGGAAGAGCTAAGACTACAGTCTAACCCAAGGCTAAACATTATATTTGGCGGTAAGAGGCTATTCTACGAGGATCCATCCATGGGTGTGAAAATAGATGTGTTCTTCGATAAACTAGAGTTCAGCCACGATGTGTTCTTCGGTAAAGAGCCTTCAAAGGGTAGACTGGAGCTAGACTACCCGACAATTGCCCCAACCGATCTACTACTAGAAAAACTACAAATCCACAGCATTAACTACAAGGATATTATCGACATAATGGCAATACTCATAGCACACGATGTTACACTGGGAGAAGTTAAAAACACCATTGACGCAAACTACATTGCACAAATACTCAGCGACGACTGGGGTTTCTGGTACGATGCAGTCAGCAACTTAAATAAAGTAGTTGAGGTATCCATGGATCTAGCCTCTAAAGAAGAGATCACAGAAGAAGCCAAAAACATTGTCGCTGAGAGAGTTAGTAAATTATTGAAGACAATAAATGAAACACCAAAAACAAAGAACTGGGAGAAGAGGGCAAAGATAGGTACTAGTAAGCCATGGTATAGAGAAGTAGAAGAAGTCCTGTAGAAATTGTATAGTAAAAAGCCTTGTAGAGCCTCTACTCAGTCGGAGAGCACATTGAGATCATTGATGTAGAGCAATAAGCATTCTTATAGTCTAAGTATTTCCATAATCTTCTCTCCTATTGCGGGTGCAATACTTACTTTGCTAATGGGGCTTAGAACACTATTTGTACCTACAAGGTCTCTTAGGTTGAGTCTTAGAAGTTTTGCATAGGCGTTTCCAATCAGCAAGGGGTGCACTGTGGTTACATATATTTCTCTAGCTCCGAGATTTCTCAGTGTGTTAACAGCCTCAACTATTGTTCCACCAGTACTTATAATGTCGTCAACTATGATCACGTTTTTCCCCTGTACATTTAAACCCTCAGCTACTACAACCACTTTCTCAGCCGTTATCCTGGTCTTTTTAAGAACCCCGTATTCGAGGCCACCAAGATCCTCCGCCATTATTTTAGCCCATTGCTCAGCTTCTTCATCAGGCCCTATAACCACGGTGTTTTCAACACTATGGTTCCTCTTAATGTATTTAGCTAGCTCCCTCACTCCTGTTATATTGTGGAAGTTTGCGCCGAATAAGCTACTAGGATCTGTTATTCTATGGAGATGCATATCTACTGTAACCAAGTGATCTAGCCTCATGGACTTGAATAACTTAGCAATAGTTTGCACACTAATAGCCTCACCGGGGTTAAACCTAGAGTCCTGCCTTGCGTAACTCATGTATGGAATTACAGCAATGAGCCTTGTAGCACCGAGATCTCTGAGTGCGTCGAGTGTTAGTAGTGTTTCAATGAGTGACTCATTTGGAGATCTCTGAAGTGAGTTAATATAGACGACGTCTCTACCGCTTACATCACCCAAGATCCTCACATAAGTTTCTCCATCTGGAAACTTCTTAATCTCTACAGATACGAGCTCCAATCCCATTAACTGTGAAAGCTCTATCGCCAAGTGCTCTCCATTAGATCCACCTATAACTAAGGGCTTCAAGCCAAACACCCTTCATAAAATGGACGTATCCAAGAATCTAATATATACTCGAATGCCCCACTAACACTATTCCTGGAAATCTATTAATCAAGAAATTGCAATTAGCACGAACAAGCTCTAGACACCTATGTAACCACTTACACTGTGTTTTTAATATTGTATAGGGTAATTAAATTATAGTTGAGCCAGGTGTTATTGTGGCGAAGTGCATTATCCTAGCTCATGGAGATGGAGATGGAGTTTGCTCTGCAGCACTTCTATTGAGTTACCTACTGGATAAGTGCGATTCATCAGTGTACTTTACACACCCAGTAGGCATCCTAGGGGATTTAAAAGAGTTTACGCCACGTGGCTCTAGTGTATTCATCGCAGACATAGCTATTGACGAGATCCACGCTGAGCAATTGATCCACTTACTCGAGGAGTATGCGAGAGAGGGAAGTGTCATCTACATAGATCACCACCCACTACCCGAGGGTTTTAAGCCACCGAGTGGTGTTGAATTCGTACATGATACATGTTGCTCAGCATCAGAGCTCACCTATAGGTACCTACATGAAAAGGGGCTTAGTAGTGACTATGCGAGAATAGCACTATACGGTGCAATAAGCGACTACCTTGATGAGACCCAATGGGTTAAAGATGAGTTATGGAGGTGGGATAAGAGAATGGTTTTCCTAGAGGCGGGAATTATATCGCAGGGTCTTGAAGGCTCTAGAAGAGACCACGTCTTCAAGAGGGCAGTTGTAGAGCACTTAGCTAAAAACAATCTCCCAAGTCAAATGCAGGAGCTAGTCTCGAGGAGTATTAAGCAAGCCGAGATGGATGAAAAACTCAGGTTATGGGTTAGAGATAACCTAAGAATTAATGGACAAGTAGCGTATGTTCTAAACCCACCTGGTAGTGTTGGTAGAGCGGCTAACTACGCGAGGATCTATAGTGGAGTGAGAGTCGGTGTTGCAGGGGAGGAGAGAGGTGAGTTATACATAATGAGCCTTAGAAGTGGTAGAGAGTGTGATTTAAATCAAACACTGAGGAGGATTAGTAGAAGCCTCAATATACATGGTGGTGGACACCCATTTGCCGCGGGAGCTCGAGTACCCAAGTCTATACTATCAGTATTTATAGATGAGTTAAATAAAGAACTTATCTGCCAATAAGTACGATTGTTGGTGGTTTAATTGGAGGTTAAAGCATTCATTAATGGAAAGATCTACTCTTCATTTAAACCATTGCGAGTAGAGAGCGGCTTTGTTGTATATAGAGACAGAGTCATCTACTCCGGCTCCTCGGAGAAAGCAGTAGAGATCGCGAGAGCCCTCAATGGCTTAATCATAGACCTGGGAGGTAGAGTAGTAATGCCTGGATTCATAGACTCGCACCTCCACATCGACACACTTGGAATAGCACTAAATACACTGGATTTAAGGGGTGTGAGGAGCATTCGAGAACTAAAGGATAAACTCAAAGCATACTCATCTAAGTCTAGGTTTAAGTGGATCATGGGTCATGGATGGGATCATGAGTTATTCGAGGAGAAGCGTTGGCCTAATAGATGGGATCTAGACGAGGTTGTACCAGATAAACCAGTGCTCTTAACAAGGATATGCCTACACGCAGGTGTTGTTAATACACGTGGATTGAAGGAGTCGAGAGTACTCGAGGAGAATATACCGGGTGTTCAAAGAGATGAAAGAGGCGAGCCCACTGGTGTTTTATTCGAGGCTGCATTAAAACACACTAGGGAGAAGATAAAAGCCGAGCTCTCCACTAGTGACTACGTAGATTTAATTAAAACAGCTCAGGAACACCTGGTTTCACAGGGAGTAACCACAGTAGGTGTTGCTGGCTGTAGTCTAAAAGTACTGAAGGCTCTCATGACTCTATGGGCTAGGGGAGAGTTGAAAAATAGGTTTAGAATATACCTCTACCCACGTGATGGTGGAGTAGATGTATTAGAGCTACTTGGGAGGATCGGTGTTAAGAAGGGGTTTGGAGATGAATACCTGAGAATCATGGGTGTTAAGTTGTTTGCAGATGGCTCTCTTGGCTCAAGAACCGCTTGGTTAACTAAACCATATAGTGATGATCCATCAACATGTGGAGAGCCATCCATGGATCCAGAGGAGTTGGGGAAGACTATTAAGAGAGCCCACGATCTAGGAGTACAGGTGGCTGTGCACGCAATTGGTGATAGAGCTCTCGACACCGTACTAGAGGCTTATAGTATTGTTAGAGTGGATAAAATGAGGCATAGAGTGGAGCATGCATCAGTTGTTAGAGATGATCAATTGGAGTTCCTGAAGGAGATTAAGCCAGCTATATCTCTCCAACCACACTTCATAATCACCGATTGGTGGGCTAAGAACAGGCTTGGCGTGGAGAGAATTAAGTGGCTATACCGCTTCAAAACGCTATTAGAATCAGGGTTGACCATAGGCTTCTCCACAGATGCCCCAGTAGAGCCTACTAACCCCTGGGAGACAATATACGCTGCTGTAACGCGTGGTAAGTATGATGGAGTTCCATACTATGAAGACACTAAAGGTGAGTCTTTAGGAGTAGTTGATGCACTACACGCGTATACCGTGGGCTCAGCCTCGGTAATGTGGAGTGAGGGAGAGC
>Ga0080004_1197112_pt1 | contig 14956 bp, 13 predicted proteins | sample WasSprMetagenome_FD_69207 | JGI IMG/M metagenome (GOLD analysis project Ga0080004, IMG submission 69207) | Sulfidic aquatic microbial communities from Washburn Spring, Yellowstone National Park, USA - WS (SPADES assembly) (version 2) | ecosystem: Environmental > Aquatic > Thermal springs > Hot... | reverse complement strand
AATGAATGCTGAGTCCAGTGTTGAGTTTTTAGCATAGTTATCGCCTCCTTGTCCTAGGAATTTTAGTACTAGGATAAGGAGGCAAAAGGTAAAAATCAAGGGGTTGGGCTGTGGGGGTGAAGTGCAGTAAGGCTATAACTAGAAGTGAGATTACAAGAGGCTTTAGAGTTTCCGAGAATCTACAATCTAAAATGAGTAATTTCTGAGCTAAATGCATACTCTTGACACTCCTAGTAAATGAGCTATAATCCTCTCAGGGAGAAATGAATGAAAGGGGATGAGAAAGAAAAAAGGGATAAAGGCATTTATAAAAGAATGGGAGGCAGTTCAGTCAAGTTGACCCCAGTCCTAGATGTTTTCAGTGGGGAAATAGAGATGTCTTATAGAGAGTAAGATTACAGGAGGCCTGAGGGCTTTAAGAATTTTTAATAATAAGGAGGATTGAAGATATGAAAAAGTACTTAAAGCTTCTTGGACTTCTTTTAGTTTTGAGTCTATTCATAATGGGACAGGCTGGATGTCCAGGATGTAGGGATACTACAAAACCAAATGTAGCTATTACATATCCAGCAAATAACTCTACAGTATCTGGAATAGTTACAATAAGGGCAACTGCCACTGATAATGTAGGGGTAGTAAAGGTAGAATTCTACATAGACAACAATAAGGTAGGAGAAGATACTTCTAGCCCATATGAGTATAGCTGGGATACAACTCAATATACAAGTGGAACTCACACAATAACAGCAAAAGCATATGACAATGCTGGGAATGTAGGAGAAAGTCCAGCAGTTACAGTATATATCCCTGTTAGAGTTTTGATACTTAATAATAATGCTCCTGGGTCTTACTTTTTTGGCTATCTGTGTAACTCATACCAAGAGGCATATGACTGTTTATCTACAGTCCCATTTATCTTGCCTGCAGTAGTTACAGATGATGAAATATTATCTAATCCTTCGATATTAAATAACTATGATGTATTAGTTCTTCCAGATACTACTCCTGGAGACGATACTCTTGAGGCAGTAAAGAACTGGTATAATAGTGGGAAAGGGATAGTAGCTACAGATGGCGCAGCTTGCTTCCTCAACTATGCAATATTTACCCCAGGGGATAATGGTCGTGGGAGTTGGTGGGGTTACATTACTAACTCTATAAAGATTACTGATACTTCACACTACATCACTCGAGATTACCCTGCAGGATGGGAGAATTCTGCTCTAAATACTACATCGTCCGATGAGGCATATTACTTTGAAGATGTTATAAGTTCTATCCCCGGGATGACCATCCTAGCGCAACAACTAGATGATGAGACTAAAATAGCAGTCTTTGCATATGACGGTGGTGGTAATAAACGAATAGTATTCGTCGGACCAAACGATTCCTTTGATCCTCAGCTTGATGCTTTAATGATTAGAGCGTGCATGTGGGCTGGAAGATGTGAGTTAGATGTACCAATAACTCTTGGTAGAAGAACTCCATCAATAAAGCCTGGTGTTTCTAATAAAACAGGAAGATAGCCTAAATTTTGAGAAACAGAGTCACTTTAGGACCTGTTAAGTTTTCTTGCGCAAACTTCATAGTGTAAATTTAGCAAGTAGAAGCTTAAAAAGCGGGTCTCAGATACCGAGAACCCGCTTTTTTATTAGAGTAGGGTTCTCAATTTTTAATTTTTCATATGCGCAATGTCTACATAATTAGAACTATCTTTCCTCTCAATTAAAGAAAGTAAAGATGGTTCTGTATGAAAAATTCTTTTAGAAGAGAGGGAAGGCATTTTTAACTAGGTATTAAAAGGCTTTTTAAAGTGGCAAGAAGAAGGACTAGGCATTCCAGAGAAGGTAAAAGAGGCGACGCAAGAGTATAGAGATGAGATGGATGTATTAGGAGAGTTTATAGAGGAGAAATGTGTAGAAGATTCAACTATGAGAGCTACTACCAAGGATTTATACGATACATATTGCAAGTGGTGTGAAGAGAATAACGAAAAGCCTATGAGTAAGCAGGAGTTTGGTAGAAGATTGGAAGAGAGCCAAAAATTCGGGTAGGGTTTTGTAACTCATCCACCATTTTTGAAACAATTACGTGAGAGAAAAATGAAAGGGAGATGAGAGTGAAATGTTTAAAAGGGTTCTTGTCTTCCTAATGGTAGCTTATCTTGTATTAAGTGCTATAGATGGGGCATTTGGAGAAACAGGAGTAGAAGATATAAGAAAAGACTTAAAAAATAGAAAGAGCCTAATCTCAAGGATGTATACTTTTAGCAAATACTATAGTGAATACTACACAGGAGCAGAGGTTGCTGTCGAGTATGTCGAGCCAATGGGAATAATAATTCTTTTAAACTCTTGGGAGGGAGAAGCATCTATAAATTCAGATAATCTGAATCTTTTCTTCCAAAAGTTAGGAGAGGCCTTTGCCCTTACAAAATATCCTCCAAACACCTATGTAAATATCTATATCCAGATACCACCGTCATCTTCTTTAATAGTCAAAGTTCCTATAGGAGCCATTTATGATTACTTTAAAGAAAGAATATCTAGAGTAGAATTCCTTTCAATGTGCGAAATTTATATAGATGGTATAAGGGCTACCATAGATGGAGATACAATCAAAATACCAAGAAAAGAATTTAAAATGAGGTTTTGAAGCAGACGAAGATCCTCTTTCTTAACTGGTTTAGTAGATTAAAAAAGTAAATCTTAGAGTAGCCTCTCAGAACCCCACGACAAATGTGTGGAGGAGAATAAAAATATAGCTAAAGTTAGAGTGAAAGTTGAATAACCCCGGGCTATAAAAGCCTATAAATAAGGGGTACGCACCTTGAAAGGTGAATATTGGGGTAAAGGTCAAGAAGATTGGGCTGTAGGGGTGAGATTACAAGAGGCTTTAGAGTTTCCGAGAATCTTAAAGGAATGTTGACAAAAAAATAAGTAGAACATATTATAATAGAATCTAAAGAAGATAGTTTCTGTCATAATAGATACAAGTGTTCTTCACGATATCGGAGCGAAGGTAATAGAAAGACCTAAAAGGAGATTGGTATGGATGCTTTAAAGGGGCTCTCTAAAGAGGAGGTCAGGCACCTTCTCGATGAATATGGATACAATGAGATTGTGGAGGAGAAGGAAAATTATATCATAGACTTTCTGAAGAGATTCACAGGACTTACTTCTTATGTAATCGAGTCATCCATTGCAATATCGATTATTATAGGTCGTTATATAGATGCAGGGGTAATGTTTATCCTCCTTCTTTTAAATGCCATTCTGGGTTTCACTCAGGAGTTCAGGGCATCTAAGGCGATAGACGCCCTAAAGAAGAGGATAAATATCAAGGTGAAGGTCTTAAGGGATGGTAACTGGATAGAGGTTCCATCAAGGGAGATCGTTCCAAATGATATAATAAAGCTCTCTATGGGTGATATCATACCCTGTGATGCCCAGATCCTTGATGGAAGCATTCTTGTTGACCAGTCAACATTGACCGGGGAATCTATTCCTGTTGAGAAGGGAAAGGATGATAAGGTATTCTCTGGGAGTCTGGTGACAAGAGGAAATGCAGTCTGCACTGTTACTGCCACCGGTTCAAGGACATACTTTGGAAAGACCGCGGAACTCATAGAGAGGGCTCATCCTAAGCTTATTATTGAGGAGATAACTATGAGTGTTACCAAGGGACTATTGGTTGTGGATTCAATCTTCATTGTATCTGTCCTTTTAAAGTTTATCCTCTCGGGTCTACCTATCATAGAAACCCTTCCCGTTATACTAACACTACTTATTGCATCGATCCCGGTGGCTCTACCGGCAATGACCGTTCTTGCCCTTTCTTTAGGTTCTCTTGAGCTTTCAAATAAGGGTGTCCTGGTAAGAAAGCTAGATGGAATCGAGAATAGTGCAATGATGGATATACTATGCCTTGATAAGACCGGCACTATCACCGAAAACCGTATAAAGGTCTCTGATATAATTCCAGTAGTACCACTGTACACCGATTCAGATATATTGGAACTGGCATTACTTGCATCCGACCCCGTGACCAGGGATCCAATAGATTCTGGTATTATAAATTGTGCCAAAGAGAAAGGGATCGCAGGAAGATTTCATCAGATTAGGTTCTTCCCATTTGACCCGGAAAGGAAGATGTCCAGAGCAGAGGTCGATATGAATGGGGAGAAGGTTACAGTGATGAAAGGTGCCCCTCAGGTTCTCTTGGAGCTTTCTTCTAATGATAAGGAGAGGATAAAAGAACAGATAGAATCATTTGCCGCTGAGGGTAAGAGAAGCCTCGGGATTGCTATAGAGAATCAAGGAAGAACTGATTTTATCGGTATAATAACATTCTTTGACTATCCCAGAGAGGATTCCAGAGAATTCATATCCAAGATTAAGAATATGGGGATCTCTGTAAAGATGATCACCGGTGACAATGTCCTTATAGCAAAGACGGTTGCCGATTATGTAGGGATAGGAAGGAATGTGGTGAGTATAAAGGATTGGCATAAAGAGAAGAGTTCGATGAGCCCTGAGGAGGTTGATGCCTTTGCCGAGGTTGTACCTGAGGATAAATTCAATATAGTGAATCTATACCAGGCACATCACCATACGGTAGGGATGACTGGGGATGGAGCAAATGATGCTCCTGCCTTAAAAAAGGCAGATCTGGGTATAGCGGTAAGTAACTCCCTTGATATAGCAAGACAGTCTGCCAAGGTCATACTTACAAAGGAAGGACTGTCCAATATAGTAGACCTTATCAGGATAGGGAGAGAAATATACAGGCGGATCATCCTATGGGTGATAAATAAGATAGTTAAGACCTTTCAGATAGTATTCTTTGTCTCTATAGCTACTCTTATTACCGGTAAGCCCATAATAACCCCTGTCCAGATGATTCTGATGCTTTTCCTCTATGATTTTGTAACGATGTCTATAGCCACAGATAATGTTAGACCTTCGAATAAGCCGGAAAGATGGAATCTGAAAGAACTCATCGAGCTATCTCTGGTGTTTGGCTCACTTAAGATATTTGAGTTATTCCTTGGTATGTATCTGGCTATTAGGTTTCTGAATATACCATTTGATCAGATTCAGACTGTTATGTTCTATATGCTCCTTGTCTCTGGACTTTTAAATATACTGAACTTCAGAGAAGAGAGGTTTTTCTTTAGTTCAAGACCCAGTAATGCCCTTCTTATAGCGATATGTGCTGATATAGCCTTAGCCACAGTGATCGTTTTTTTAGGGATATTCGTCAGTAAGATATCTATAGTCCATATCTTAATAACCCTTGGCTATACGTTTATTGTAACCCTTCTATTTACTGACCTTATAAAGATCTTCCTTTACAGATGGACTTCCTCTAGGGTTTAGGGAAATGGACCTGTATGGTTGTTCCTTTCCCCGGAGAACTCTTTACACTTATACTTCCATGATGGGCATCCACAATTGCCCTGACGATAGCAAGTCCTAAGCCACTCCCCCCTATCTTTTGAGAGCGTGATCTATCAACCCTGTAGAATCTATCAAAGATATGTGGTAGATCCTGAGAAGGGATGCCGATACCGGTGTCAGAGATGGTAAGGAGGACACTTTTAGGTAATGATTTAAGATCCACATCGACCCTTCCTCCGTCCACATTATAATCTATGGCATTCTTTATCAGATTGTAGAGAAGGCGATGAAGCTGATCCTCATCCCCAGATATCACTATACCCTCTTGTATATGGGATTCTAATGTAACGTTTTTCCCCTCTGCATATGGTTTCATCCTTTCTATACTTCTCTCTACAATCTTTGATAAGAAAACTCTGGATAAGTTTATCTTCTTCCCCGAGGCATCCATTCGGGAGAGTAAGAGGAGATTCTCTGCCATCCTCGTCATCCTATCTATCTCTTCTATGTTACTTTTAATCAAAGATTGCATCTCTTCCTGAGAAAGTTCTGGTTCTCTCAGGGCTACCTCTAATTCTGTCTTCATTATGGCTAGAGGAGTCCTGAATTCGTGGGCAGCGTCTGACGTAAATTGTCTCTCCCTTTCCATAGCCTCTCTAATAGGTCTCAATGTAATCCCTGAAAGGACAAAACTCACTACCCCTACGAATACAACTGCTGATCCATTTATAATCATAAGTAGTACTCTAAGACGAGCCAGACTCCTCTCTACAATGACCAGCTGCTCCTCATCACTAAAATTACCTTCAACATCCTCCCCTATACCTCTGGAATAGGTATAATATAATGCGATACTAAATGAAAATAGGATCAGGACAGTTATAACAAGATAAAAAATGGTAAGTTTTATCCTGGCACGTTCAAAGATATTAGCCTTTAATCCGATAACCCATTCCCCTAACCGTTTCAAGTAATTTATCTCCATCTTTCCCCAGTTTCTTTCTTAGATTCTTAATATGAACATCAACCACATTACTGAAAGAATCAAAGTCATAATCCCATATATGTGATAATATCTGTTCCCTAGTTATTATCTGATTTGCATTTCTCATAAGGTATTCCAGAATAGCAAATTCCTTACTAGTAAGAAGAATCTCCCTATCTCCTCTAAATACCCTTCTAGATGAAGTATCTAAGGTTAGATCCCTTACCCTTAACACCTCCGGGATGAGTACTCTGGGCCTGCGTAATAATGCCCTTATTCTAGCCAACAACTCTTCAAAGGAGAATGGTTTGATAAGATAGTCATCAGCTCCGCTATCCAATCCCAAAACCTTATCTTTTGTACTATCCCTTGCTGTAAGCATCAGGATGGGGATGGTAATATTCTTTTCTCTTATCTCCTTACAGAGAGTGATGCCATCCTTTTTTGGAAGCATAAGGTCCAGTATAATGAGGTCATAATCCTCATAACTTGTTTCTATTCGATACTGTGCCTCTTCTCCATCAAATACACAGTCTACCGCGTAGTTTTCTTTCTCTAATCCCTTTTTAATTGCCAGTGCTAATTTTTCTTCATCCTCTACTATCAGTATACGCATACTATGATTATACCCTATTTTTATGTAAGGTTCTTCATATTAAATTCATCTTTGCTCTCTATAATATCTCCATAATCTATTGTGAAAGGAGGTGAAGAAGTATGAAACGTATAGTTGTGCTTGTAGTACTAGGGCTGTTTGCCTTAGGGTTAGTAGGTGGAATATCCTATGGTAAAGGGATAAAAGTAGCTAGTAATCCAGTAAAAGTGGCTTCTACTACTACCTCTAGCTATAAGATATCTCAGAACCAGCAGACAAGTATTCAGGATAAAGAAGAAACCGAATCTAACGAGGCGGTAGAAGCTCAAGAAGCAAATGAACCACAGGAATCAGCTACCGAGGCGGAGAACGAAACCCTTCCTGGTGGAGGGCATTCTGATCCAGAAGGTATTGATGTAGACCACCAGTTTGAAGGGGTAGAGTAAACTAGCCTTTCTAGAGGCATTAGGGGTTCCTCAGGGAACCCCTTTTATTTTTGTATGAGTTAAATACATAAATTACTCAATTAAAATTAACCCCCCTCAGATTCTTTCACTGATGGAGAAGGAGTGTGAAAAATATTATAATTAAGAATGACACGTGCGGAATGTGGGTTTATACTAGCTTTTGCAAGGTTTCATAATAAAATTAACCCCTTCCGGCAGGGTGATGAAAATATATCCTTCAGAAGGGGCTAATTTTAATTAAGTAATCTCTAAGACCAGCTTCTTATCCTGCATATCTTTTCATAGTCTCATTTAAGCTGGAAATCTTTATATCACTCAGATTGATCTCTTTTACAGAGTTAAGGGATATATCTATCTCCTCCCCTGGGAATATATCAAAATAGTTGTCGCTCAGTGATATACTATCAGGGGCATCTATACTTACCATCCAAACAAACTTGTCTGAAGTTAAAGAAAGTTTATATATTCCACTAGATATCTTCTCTAAATTGGTATTAATCTTGGTTTCTGGAAGGTCTAGATATTTGAAATCTACTAAAAAGATTCTATTTTTAGATATTAACTTTCCTTCTAAAGAAAATATCTTACCATAAACGAAGACTTTATCTCTTTCTTTAATACCGGAGATGTCCAGTTTTCCTACTGTTAACGTCTTTGCTTCTGGAAGTCTAATCCTGTCTGATCTCCTTTCAAGGATTCTGCCATTAAAATCTTCTATCCCATACTCAATATCTACCTCTTGAGATTCATAGGTTTCATTGATAGCTGCTATCTCTACTATATCTCCTTCTTTAATAGATATATGGATAGGCTCAAAGACCCTCTTAACAAAATAATATGATGGTTTTAATCTAAGGTAGTAATCTACTACAGTCCATGCCCCTGTTGTTCCCCAACAGTCAGAATACATCCAGAACAACTCACCAGCAGTATTAAACATACGTCTTTTCCAGTGTTCCAGAGCAAATTTCAATGCCTCTGCTTGTATCATCTGAGCACTTATAAGATAGTCATCCAGAGAAAGCTTCTCCTGAGGGATAAAGAATCTCTCTAAACCAGCCTTTATGTTTCCTCTTTCAAAGGTGTTATTATGAAACTTCCATGTAGGAGAGTCTATATAAAGTTCGTCTGTAGGAGTAAATTCTTTAAGGCTTTTCTTTAATGGTGGGGCAAGCTGACCAAACTCTGTTATAAATTTACCCTTATCTAATGCATAAAGTTTATAATTTATCCTTTCTAAGGGGTCCTCTGCTTGTATACCTAAAGTCCAGGCATGCCTATCTCCACACTCCTCAGAGTTAGGGTCTTCTCCACCGTATGGGCTTGAGGGCCAGTAAGGACGAGTTGGATCTAGTTTCTTGCATAGTTCTGGCAAGAGCTCATCATATATCTTAGAGCCATAAAGCCTGGTATCTTTTCCACCCCAAGCACCCATATAATGTAGCCACTGGTTCTCATTATTTCCACTCCAGACAACTAATGAGGAATGATTTCTCAACTTTTTTATTACAGTCCTTGCTTCCTTCTCCACTTCTTTCATAAACTCTTCATCATCATCTGGGTAGGGGGCACATGCAAACATAAAATCCTGCCACACCATAATTCCATTACTATCGCATAGCTCGTAGAAATAACGATCTTCGTATATGCCACCACCCCAGATCCTAAACATATTGAAGTTTGCCTCTTTAGCTAGTTCTATCAGCTTCTTATACTTCTCTTTAGAGACATTTGCTATTATAGAGTCAGCGGGGACCCAATCAGCACCCTTACAGAAGACCTCCTTACCATTTATAGAGATAATAAATGATGTCCCCTCAGGGATAGGTTCCTGAATAAGTTTTACCTCTCTTATTCCGTATTTAGTAGAATAGCTGTCTAGTAGTTTATTGTTTTGAAAGACCCCAAGCTTAAAATCGTAAAGGAACGGCTCTCCAATAGGTGCTGGATACCATAATTTAGGATTATCTATTTCTAGAGTGTAGGTTTTAACATTCAATCCTGGATTGAGTCGAAGTTTTTCTTTAAGTCCAAAGATTCTCTCATCACTTAGAGATAAAGAGATGTCTATATCTATTTGATTAGATTCAAAATTCTCTACCTCTAATTCTATCTCAACCTTAGCTTTATCTTCTAACACTAAAGACTTTAAAAATACATCCCTTATTGCCACACTTTCATAACTTCTAAGCTGGACACCTCTCCATATACCACAGGTAGGTAGATATGGACCCCAGTCCCATCCAAATACAAACTGAGGCTTTCTCATCCAGATACGATAATAACTTTCGTCAACCCCATATTTTTCTAAAGGTTTACCTTTTACCCTCTTCTTACCAACATCAAGATACACTAGGAGCTCATTCTCTCCCTCTCTAATGTAACTAGTGACATCTATTATATAAGGGATAAATGCATTATGATGTTCACCTATCCTTACTCCATTAAGGAAGACTTCCGCATCTAGGTCGAGCCCATCAAAGACTAGCTCTACTTTCTTCTGAATGAAATCTTTAGATACATTAAAAACCTTCTTATACACCCAGGTCTTTTCTTCTATCCACTTACACTTTTCAGCATTAGTTCCATATAGGGGGTCATCTATCTTCCCGTTTTTTAAAAGGTCTAGATGCACATCCCCTGGGACAGTGGCAGGTAACCATTCGCTATCCTCCTCTGACCTAAACTTCCATCTTCCGTCTAAAGATATAATACGCATATAAACACCTCCAGAAAATTAAGAATTTTCTCTCTTGTAAATTATACTTTATTACCCTTTTATTCCACTTATTACTACCCCTTGAATAAATACTCGCTGGAATAGGAAAAATAGAACTACTGGAGGAATGACAAAGACTAGAGAAGCGGCCATCAAAAGATTCCATGGGGTTCCTCCATATGAAGCAGTAAAACGGGATAAGCCTAAACTTACAGTAAGTTTATCTTCACTGTTAAGATATAGAAGAGGACCAAGATAGTCATTCCAATGCCACATAAAAGAGAATATAGCTACCGCTACTAAAGCTGATTTAGAAAGAGGCAAAACTATATTCCACCATATTCTTAAATAACTACAACCATCTAGCATTGCTGCTTCATCCATCTCTTTAGGGATAGTAGAATAAAACTGCCTAAGCATAAAGATTAAATAGGCACTTCCAAAAAATGTAGGGACTATAAGAGGTTTATAAGAATCTATCCACCTTAAATAGTTGAAGAGTATATATTGAGGGATCATAGTTACCTGATATGGAAGCATCATTGTGCTTAACATAAGCAGAAACAATGTATCTTTATGCCTTGCCCGGAGACGAGCAAAACCAAAAGCTACAAGAGAGCAAGAAAGCAATTCTCCAAAAACAGAGAGTATAGAATATATCACGCTGTTCTTAAAAAACAAATTAAAAGGTAAAAAAGTGAGTGCATCATGGAAATTTTCCCAATGCGGAGGTGAAGGAATTAGCTGCGGAGGAATAGACATTACATCAAATTGTCCTTTTAGGGATGTAGAAAACATCCAAATAATCGGAAAAATAATAAAAAAAGCTAACACAGTAGCAATTATTGTGGCTGTAACTCTAGTAATATCTTTTAGTTTCTTCTCCTGTTTGTAAGGGGATATCCATTCTCTACTCATTTTTCCTCCTCTCTTTTCTATTGCTCTACTTCATAATATACCCATTTTTTGGAAGACTTAAGTATAATTAAAGAAAGGACTAGTACTATTAAGAACAATATCCATGCCATGCTAGAAGCATATCCCATTCTATACTCCTTAAAACCAGTACGATAAATATATAATGTGAGTACATGTGAAGAATAGTTTGGTCCTCCCATTCCACCTGTTATAACATATACTTGAGTAAACACCTGAAAAGCACTTATTATTCCTGTCACTAAAGTAAAAAGTAATGTAGGAGAAATTACTGGTAAAGTAATTTTAAAGAACATAGTCCAACTAGAAGCTCCATCTATCCTTGCAGCTTCGTATAAGGTAGTAGGAACCCCTTGAAGAGATGCTAAATATATTACTATCCAATTACCAACCCCCCACAAAGACATAAGAGCAAGAGAGGGAATGACCCAAGATTCACTGTAAAACCACTGCGGTCCACGAATTCCAAAAAATTTGTACAAAAAATAGTTTACGATTCCAAATTCAGGGTTTAAAAGCCATTGCCATAATAAAGCACTAGCTACGGCAGGAACAATAGATGGAAGATAAAAGATGGTTCTATAAACTCCTAATGCAGGCAGTCTTTGATTAAGGACCACAGCTAAAGCTAAAGCTAAAATCATACCTAGAGGAACAGATAGTATTGTATAATAGGTAGTTATTAATAGAGATCTTCTTACAAGTGGATCATAAATAAGTTCCTTATAATTATTGATACCTATAAACCTAGGTAAAGAAGCCATATTATAGCTTGTAAAACTCAGTATAAGAGAACCCACAAGTGGCCCTGCGGTAAAAATTACAAAACCAATAATCCAAGGAGAAATAAAAAGATAAAAAGCTCTCTCCTCCTTTAATGCTAATGCTCCTAAATTTGATCTTTTCCTCATTTCTATATCCCTCTTTCTTCATTATAACTGAGAGGACTCCTTGATACTTATATAGTCCTCTCAGTTATAATAAGACTTTACCTATTCTTTAGTAATCTCCTGAAGAAGTTTTACAAATTTAGGTTGCATATCCTTAAGAACATTAGATGCACTTTCCTTATTAAGAAGGATAAGATCAAAGTTATTCTTTAAAAATGAGTCTATCTTATCATATCTAATCATTAAATGATTAGGTGACTCTATTCCATACTTGAGACTCCCAATCACTACAGTTTCAACATCTTTTGGGGGAATAGAGGGATAAGAATTATAAAATCCACTTAGCAAAGATTTTCTGCTGGGAATTGCACCTACCCTTTCCATAAAATCTCCAATTACTTCTTTACTTGTAAGAAACTTCCAAAAATCCCAAACTTCATCTGGATGTTTAGTCGTTTTAGCTATTACCCATGGGTCTGAAAAGGTAACATCTTTAATATTGGTAGCCCCACGAGGTAAAGCTGCAGCTCCCCAAGGGAATTTCTTCTCTAACCCTTTAAGGACCCACCATCCCCAACCACCGGTAAGATACATAGCAATCCTTCCTGTATAAAATGGATTTCCAGCTGCAGCCATCCCTTGCTGCATAGCAGGAGTTGGGGAAACTTTGTATTTATATGTGAGATCTTGAAGGAATTGAATAGCCTTAACTACTCGAGGATGTGTCAAATAGGCTGTATCTGCCTTTCCGTTTCTATAAGCTGAAGTCGGGAAAATATCCTGACCAAATAACAAAGGCCATGCATTATGAGGCCATAATCCATCCAATACTCCATACTGTGCTTGAGGAGTCCCATAGTCTTTGGTAAGCTTTTGGGCTATCTCTAGGAACTTATCCATTGTCCAGGATTTATCTTCCCAATTACTTGGAGGATAGGCAATACCTGCTTCATCGAATAGTTTCTTATTGTAGTATAAGTAAGAACCAACACTATAAATAGGAATTCCATAAATCTTCCCACCAAACTTATACATATTAACTACAGAAGGAAGAAAATCAGAAAGATCAAACTTATCCTTTTTCAAATAAGGGGTAAGGTCCATTAACATTCCTCTATAGTAAAAATCTCCTATACCACTGGCTCCCCACTGCGTCCATATATCTACAGGAGTACCTGCAGCATACAATGTATTAATCTTTGAATCAAAGTCGTTCCAAGGAATTACTAACAGATTTATCTTAATATTAGGATGAAGTTCCTCATATTTTTTAGCAACTGACTGAGCCCATGGCTGTCTTTGAGGATCACTATTGATCGCCCAGGTAATCGTTACTTTCTCTTCGCTCATAGCAAAAGAAGGTAAAAGAAGAGTAAAAATAAGACTAAAAACTATTGCCACTGTTACGCTATATTTTAAAGTACTCAGGTCATACTTCTTCATAAATCTCACTCCTCCTTATTTTATAGTAGATTTTCTAAACACTCTCACAATTTTCTTCTATCCCCCTACCTTTTCAGGTTAACCTGACTGAGTTACTTCTCAAATCTTCATAAATACCTTATTCTTTTCTTTTCCAGGCATCACCCCTTTCTTCACTTCTTATTCCCCCTAAACTCCACTAGTAATCCCCACCTCATCTTTTACCTTTCTAGCCAAACCTATAGCCTTTACTGAGTCTCTTATCACTAATCTGGTAGGAAGATATATCTGTTCAATATGGCTTATCTTCCCTTCTATGCTTTCTATAAGCAACTCAGCTGCCTTTTTACCCATCCCAGACTTCTCTTGATATACAGTTGTTAAAGAAGGATATAAAAAGAGGGCTATCTGGCTATCGTCAAAACCAACTACCGAAATATCTTCTGGAATCTCCAGCCCCTCTTCTTTTATCGCCATATAGACTTCGTATGCTATAGGGTCGTTAAGAGTAAAAATCGCTGTAATATCTCTATTTGCCCTTAAGAATTCTCTAATAAGTTCTATGTTTTTATTATGGTCTTTCTTTCCATATCCATTTAATTCTCTGAATATTAGTCTTTCTTTTACTTCAATCCCATTATCTAAAAGGGCACTTATATAACCTTTGAACCTTTCCTTTACAGTAGTAGTCATAGAATATTTTGTAGTAATGTGAGCTATATTTCTATGGCCCTGCTTAATAAGATAATCTACTGCTTCATAAGCACCATCTCTATTTTTAGAGGTAACAAAATTTAAATTTATCCCGTAAGGACATCTATCTACCATAACTACAGGTATCTTTATCCTCTTTAGATATTTACTAGAAATATCACTTCTAGCACACATCTCATCTGTAGGATAGATGATAAGACCCTTTACTCCACGATTTAATAGTTGTCTAATTAAAGATAACTCTTTATCATAGTTCCAATAAGAATTTACATATATAAGATTATAGCCTTTCTCTGTTATTTCTGTTTCTATCCCCATAAGAACATCTGCCACCATTGGGTCCTTTATATCAGGAACTACTACACCAACACATAAAGGACTACTTTTAGAATCTATATTTGTTATCTTATCGGAGACAAAAGTTCCCTTTCTTTTTATTCTAAATACAAGGCCCTCTTTACTGAGTTCTTGAAGAGCATACTCTAAAGTAGTAGGTGAAACGCCAAGAGATCTAGCATAATCTTCATCAGAAGGAATCCTCTCTAGTGGCTTTAACTCACCAGATAATATTCTATCTCTAATATATTCCTTTACCTGTATATAAAGCGGTATTGGACTTTCTTTATCTATTAACACCTCCAAAATCTCCCTCCGATTTTATTATAACAATAAATCTTTAGAAGTCAAGAGCTATTGTGACCTGACCAGAAATTACTCAATTAAAATTAACCCCCTCTGGAGGATATATTTTTATTCCCTCCAAGAAGGGGTATAATTTTATTATGAAACCCTGTAAAAGTTAGTATAAAACATTTTATAGAGTTTT
>Ga0080004_1118516_pt1 | contig 14957 bp, 22 predicted proteins | sample WasSprMetagenome_FD_69207 | JGI IMG/M metagenome (GOLD analysis project Ga0080004, IMG submission 69207) | Sulfidic aquatic microbial communities from Washburn Spring, Yellowstone National Park, USA - WS (SPADES assembly) (version 2) | ecosystem: Environmental > Aquatic > Thermal springs > Hot... | reverse complement strand
ACGCTTAAACGCTTAATGTCAGCCTCAACTTTTCCGACAACAGGGAAATAGGTAACCTTCCTAGCGTCCTTGTTGTCTTTAACCCTCTTTAGCCTACCCCATTTCTCAAGCTCTTTAATGAGTTGGAAAACTTTAACCGTTGAAACCGCTGTTCTACGCCTAACCTCAGCGACAAACTCTTCGCTGGATATTCCCCCTCGATGCTGGTTTAAAACTTCAAGCATTATCCTTTTAACTTTTGACGCCTTAACCATGTCTAACACCGAAAGTTAATTTACTTTTTTCTGAAATTAATTTACTTTTAAACAATATTTAAATGTTACTAAAGTCGAACTTAAAGACTGGTGAAAACATGCCAATAGTCAAAAAAATAGTCGAAATAGGCGGAAGCAAAGCCGTATTCCTACCCAAATCTTGGCTCGAATTTTGGGAGCAAAAGCACGGCTGCAAAATAGAAAAAATAGCTATGGAAGTCAACACAGTCCTAAAAATCTACCCAATAACACCAAAACCTAAACCTAAAGGAGGTGAAAAAACATGAATGAAGATACAATCCAAAAGCTTCGAGACTTCCTTGTTAACGCCAGAAACCTTATTGATGACTTTATAGCCATGCTAACACCGCCGATAACATCAGCCAAACAGCTAGAGGAAAAACTGCCAGAAGACTTGAGACCACTTGTTACCATAGAAGAAACAAACGAAGCCTACATAGTTAAACCGCGCCAATTCTTAGGCACGGAAAACTTCACAAAAATTCTCAATGTTATCCGACAACATGGCGGACAATACGTTAGCGCTGGAAAAGACTCGCGTTTTGAAATTCCACGAGGCGCTTAACATGGTTAAATGTAAAGTTTGCGGAAAAGAAATACCTGATGGTTTAACTTACTGTTCAGCTAAATGCAAAGAACTCGATAAAAACCAGTCAAAAATAGCGCCTGACACAGACAAGTTTATGACGCAGTTTGATAAGGGACATGGAAGCGTTAGAAGAGAGGCAAACATCAAAAAAGTCATGCAAATGTTAAAAGCCGGAATTTCAGAAGATGAGATTAGATTCCAACTAAGCATACTTTTTCGTGATACGACAGTTGACAGCTACCTAAGATGCGCTTATGAAATGCTTAAGAGGGAGTCTAAGGGAGCTTAATGCGTTTACCAACACGCCTTAACATACTGCTTAAGCTTCGCAACATTACATTTTATGCGATGATTTCTGCCACGCAATCGCTTGAAGGTGTAACCTCAAGGATTAACAAAAATGAACACATAATTTTACTCGACTGCGAAGGCAAAGACTTGCCTGAGGTTGCTGAATGTTTGCGTAAAGTTCAGCTTAGCTATGGGTTGGGCGACTTTTGGGTTACATCAGACGCTCCAAACAGTTTTAGGGCTTGGTGTTTTAGCGTTAGACCTTGGACAACCTATTTGCGCATTATGCTCGATTTAATCGACATGGGCGTTTTAGACTACAACTTTTGGTTTTGGACTGTCAAACGCGGAGAGGCAACTTTACGGACTTCCAATAAGCAGGGCAGACCGCCACAGCAAGTAGTCGCATATCTGCAAGGCTTTGAGCTTACCGAAATCCCAGCTAAGCTAAAGCATGTAAGCTACGACACAGGCGTCGAGAAAAGAGGCGCAGTTCTGCGTTTTCCTTTCAAAAGAGCCTAAATTTAGGCTGAGGTGTAGAAAAACGGACAGATTTCCAGAAGCTTTTAAAAGGTTTGAAGCAGTTGTGGATGTCAGCAAAATTAAAAGTTTCCAACAGTTGTTGACGGCTTTTATGTATTGGAGTGGGCGTAAATGGAAAGGGTCGCCTCTGCAAGTTGAAGCTTTGAAGGTTGAGGGTGTTAGGCTTGGGTTGTTGCCACCAATCCCAGAGGAAGAGGTTAGACGTCAAAAAAAGCTGGTTGATGAGCTTTACAAACAAGTTTACCGCACTTATAGAAATTTGCAGTATAATCAGAAACGGCTTGAAGAGTGGCAAAGCTACTATGCGAGGATGATGGAGCGAGCAGAAAAGGAACGATGGACACCCAGAGAGATTGCTTCCCTTCAAAAGTGGGTCTTGCCACGGATTAGAAGTGCTGAGCAAAGACGGGACAGGTGGTTAAGGGAGTGGAGTGAGACGTTTGAAAGGTTGAAGGTTGAGCGTGACAAACTCAAGGGCTACGAAAGGCAGTTAGAGGAGTGGCGTAAGCGTAGGCGTGGTTAACATGCATTGTCCGAAATGTCATGGCAAACTTCAATTGGTTAAGGTTGCATGTGCTGAGGCTGTGACTTTACCCACAAAACAAATTATGCATGTAAAACCCACAAGCCAAATACCTGAACTTATAGAGAGGTTAGAGCCTGAACCTAAACCTTCAAAGAGGAAAAAGAGAGAGCCAAAAATAAAGGCTGTTGAACCAATCGTTAAACAGTTTAAACCGCCGAAACTTGTGACTGTGCAAAACGCAAAAATCAAATTGTATTGGTGTCCAGAATGCAGAATATTCATCAAGGCGGTAAAGTAAAATGGAAAGAAGGGGTTTAGCCTATGAGTGGGAAAGAGGATAAAGTGGCTGTGGTCATGTTTTTTACGCCAGAACAATATGAAGCCTTGAAGTTGGTGGCTGAGGCTTTAGGCTGCTCTATTAGCGACGCTTTCAGTAAAATTATGGAGATAGTTGAGAGCTGGGATAGTGGTTTTAAGCAAGCCATAGCAGAGAGGACGTTTAAAGGGCTTAAGAGTCAAGGCTCTACGTAAACGTAGAGGGCTTTGGTTTTGGGGTCGTATTTTATTTGTCCAGCCTTAGGCTTGTCTGGGTCTGGGTCTAGCTCAACTGCTTTGCGTGCTTCTCCACCACGCACTTTAACAGGGTGCTTTTCTGTTTCACTCATTTGGACTGCATCCTTTTAGGATGTTAAGCCTTTCATGACGCTTGTCATGGCGCTTATTATTAGCACAAGCATTATTATTGGCAGAAGCGTGTTTAACAGGGCGTTTATGTCAAGCGGTGTTACCAACTTTGTCACCTCCAACAATTTTAAAAATAGGATGGCTTTTTGCTTTTTGCGTAGAAATCGGAGAAATTGTCGAGGCTGAGGTAACATGCGATATGAAACTTGTCTTAAGCTCAAAATTGTTTTGACGCTTGCAGTTGGTGGCTATTCCATAAACGGAGCTAAAAAATGGCTTAAAAAACATGGCAAAGCAATAAATGAAAGCTGTTATTATAGGTATTCAAAAGTTTTTATCGATTTGCCTTTAGAGGAGCTTACCAACCTTTGCGCGCGCGCGCGGTGAAAGACCTATAACGTCCCAGTTAGAGGTGATGTGGTCTCCCCTTGAGGTGTTTAGAGTTAGACATGGAAGACTTATGGAATGGAAGCTTCTAAACGAAATAGCCTTTTTAGAATTTGAAGAGGAGTGTGAAGCTAGAGCTGAGGAGCTTTTAAAGGCTTTAAAGGAGATGAAAAGAGTTGGCGAAAAAGAGGAAGCTAACGGCTTTTGAGTGGCTTATCCTTTTCGGTTTCACGCCTGATGAGGCAAAGTATGTTTTGGAAAAGGGTTTACCAGTTCCAGAAAGGCAGTTGACTTGGCGTAAGCTTTTTTTCATCAGAAATGGGCTTATAACTGCGAGGAGAACAATAGGCATGAGCCTTAAAGAGTTAAAGTCTATTTATGGTTCTGGATTGAACCCTACGGTTTACAGTAAGTATTCTTGGCTTGTTTATTATGGCTTGGAATTTGAAGAACCTAAACAGGAGAATCCACGGAAGAGGCGTAAGCCTACACCCGAACAGATTAAAAAGGCTGAGACGGAAATTCCATGGGAAACTAGACTTTTAAAGATTAAGCGTCTCGCTCATCTTATGGCTTTCTTGGAGAAGTATGTTAAAAACTATCCTAATGATGGAAAAAAGCCACAAAAGTCATCCTAATAGCCATGAATTAGGATATTAGGATGTTGTGAGTAGTTGTTGTTTTTTGTGTGGGGAGGGGGGCTGGGTGTGGCGTTCGGTTTCTGTGCTGGTTGATTGTTATTGACTGATTGATTGTTACTGTTTGATTGACTGTTTGATTGATGCATCTCTCTGTTTGGTGGTGGGTGTGGGTGAGTTAGGTAGAGAGAGTTAGAGAGTATATAGGAGAGAGAGAAAAAGATAAATGTTTAATGCGTGAAACAGCCTTGGTCAGTGCAGGTTAGTGGCTTTTTCACCGCCAATTGGCTCTTAGCCGTCGCCTCACATCATCCCATATTAATGTGTAGCCCACAAAGATTTATCCATTTTCATGCCTTTGCAAATGTTTAGGATATGGAGAAAAAGCGTCTATGAGTCCCGTTCACATTCCAGTTTTGCAGAAGGAAGTTTTAGACTTCTTGAATCCGAAGGCAAATGAGAACTTCGTTGACTGCACCATTGGGGAGGGAGGTCACGCCTTTGCCATTTTGGAAAGGATACTGCCAAATGGAAAACTGCTAGGAATAGACTGGACGAGGGAGCTCATTGAAAGTTTAATGGCTAAGGCTGGAAGCTTAAACAAGAATTTAATCTTGGTCTGCGACAATTTCGCCAACTTAAAAAACATTGTTAAAAGGTGCGGTTTTGGGCAGGTTTCCGGAGTGCTGTTTGATTTAGGGCTTTCAAGTTGGCATCTGGAAAAAAGCGGGAGAGGCTTCTCCTTTTCCAGAGATGAACCTTTGGACATGCGTTTCCAAGGCGGAGTAACCGCCCAAGAAATCGTTAATTGGTGGCCGCAGAAAGAGCTTGAAAGGATGCTGAAGGAGTATGGTGAAGAGAGGTTCGCGAAAAGAATTGCCAACGAAATTGTGAGGTCAAGAGAGAAGGAGCCCATAACGTCAACACTACAGCTTGTGAGCATTATAGAGAGGGCTGTTCCATACTGGTATCAGAAAAGGCGAATTCACCCAGCAACAAAAACTTTTCAAGCCTTGAGAATAGCTGTAAACGACGAGTTAAACAATTTAGGAAGGGCTTTGCCTCAAGCCATAGAAGTTTTAAAGCCCGGTGGAAGACTCGTGGTAATTTCTTTTCATTCGCTGGAAGACCGCATAGTCAAGAATTTTTTGAGGGAAAACTCGCGGAAAGGCCTGTTAAAGGTGTTGACGAAGAAGCCTGTTAAGCCTTCTGCGGAAGAGGTTAAAGTTAATCCCCGTTCGAGGTCAGCGAGGCTTAGGGCTGCTGTAAAAACATGAACTGTGAGCTTGAGAACTTGCGATTTTGGACACTAGGCTTAAATTTCGGTTTTTTGCTCTTAGGAGTCTCATGACTTAAAGGGGAGCGAAAATGTTTCAAAAAAGCAGAAAGCCGGTGTTAGTCGTCCATGGCGGAGCTGGACCGGCGCGCCCAGAACGTGACAACCCCTGTTTGGAAGGTGTGAAAAAAGCCGCTAGAATAGGTTTTGACATTTTAAAAAATGGTGGAGCAGCCCTAGACTGCGTTACTGAGGCTGTTGCTGTTTTGGAGGATGAAGGCATTTTTAATGCCGGTTACGGTTCAAGCCTAAACATCCTCGGAGAGGTCGAGATGGAAGCCTCTATCATGGACGGAAGAACACTGCAGGCTGGGGCTGCGGGGCTTTTAAAGGACATTAAAAACCCAGTTCGCTTGGCGAGAATTGTCATGGAGAAAACAGACCACGTGTTCATCGTAGGCGAAGGCGCTGAAAGGCTTGCCAAACTCTTTAATTTAGAGAGGCGAAACCCGAAAACTGAGCTTAGAATGAAACTTTATGAACAGCAGAAGAAGGCTCTGCTGGAAGGGAAATTTGAACTGCCGAAACTGGCGGAACTAATTAAAAACTATCCTAGGCTTTTTGAAGTTGCAGATACGGTTGGCGCTGTTGCCCTAGACAAAGAAGGAAATACTGCTGCAGCCACCTCAACTGGGGGGTTCCCACTGAAAATTCCGGGAAGAATAGGGGATTCGCCTCTAATCGGATGCGGCACATACGCAGACAATCAGGCTGGGGCTTGCTCCGCTACTGGTATAGGCGAAATAGCGATAAGACTTGTTTTGGCAAAAACTGTTTGTAATTATATGGAATCTGGAAAAAGTGCACAGGATGCCGTTGAACAGGCGATAAGGCTTGTTAACGAGAGGATACCGATGGTTTACAATCATATGGGTTTGATAGCGGTTGACGTAAACGGAGGCTTCGGCGCGGCGCATAACTCGCCGAGTCTCTGTTGGGCATACTGCACGCCTAGGAATTCTGAACCTGTGGCTTCGATGACAGCCAAGAAATTGTGAAAGAAACTTTGTAAAGGAAACGTCGACAACCGTGAAATTGAATTGTTTTCTCGACAATTGACGAATGGAAATCTTTTAAAGGTTGGTAGTGTGCTCCACTACGCATCAAAACCTAATGGAGGTGAAGAAGAATGCCAGAGGAAGAAGAGGAATGGGAAGAAGATTGGGAAGAGGAAGAATGGGAAGAAGAGGAATGGTGAGAATAAAGACCCAGCCATACAATGTTTTTGTGTTTCCTTTTTAACCGATAAATTTTAGCATTTTTGTATGCGCTTTTAAGTTTACGTTTATTAGTTATTAGGTATAGCCATAAAATGTTGGAAGGGCAATGATAAGAGTTGCAGTGTTGGATGCGGACAAGTGCAGACCGAAACGTTGTAATAGGATATGCCATCGCTTTTGCCCGATGGTGCGAAGCCACGTTGAAGCGATACGTTTTGAAAACGATAAGCCAGTAATCGTTGAATCTCTTTGCACTGGATGCGGAATCTGCGTGAAAAAATGCCCCTTCAAAGCCATTTCAATAGTTAACCTCCCAGACGAGCTGGAGAAGGAGTGCAGCCACCGCTTCGGACCAAACACCTTCAAACTGTTTAGGCTCCCAACGCCTTCTCCTGAAACGGTCTTGGGTCTACTTGGACAAAACGGGATAGGAAAGACAACAACGCTCAAGATACTTTCCGGAGAAATAAAACCCAACTTGGGAGACTACGAAAACCCACCAGACTGGAATAAAATAATTCAGAACTATAGAGGTTCAACGCTTCAAGAATATTTCCAGAAAATAAGCGAGAACAAACTCAAAATCGCGCATAAACCCCAGCACGTGGATAAGATTCCAAAGGTTGTCTCTGGAAACGTGGGCGACCTTCTGGAAAAAGTCGATGAGAGAAAAGTGTTAGATACGGTTGCGGAAAAGCTTAAACTCAAACAGCTTTGGAACCGCCCCCTAGAAGTTTTAAGCGGAGGCGAACTTCAACGTGTTGCTGTCGCCGCCGTGGTTTGCCGCGAAGCGGACGTGTACTTCTTTGATGAACCTTCAAGCTATTTGGATGTGAAGCAGAGGCTTGAAGTTGCCAAAATCATAAGATCCCTCAAAAACGAACAGAAAACAGTGATAGTGGCGGAACATGACCTTGCCATAATAGACTATCTCTCAGACCAAGTTTGCATTTTTTACGGAGAACCCGGCGTTTACGGCATAGTCTCAAGCATACACAGCGTCAGAACAGGAATAAACATTTACTTGCAAGGCTACATTCCAGACGAAAATGTGCGCTTCAGAAAAGAACCAATAATTTTCCACGAAAAGCCCCCAGCCCAAAGCTTTGAAGCTGGCGAGACTCTGCTAAAATGGGAGCTGATAGAGAAAACCTACGAGGGGTTTAAGCTTGTCGCCAACCCTGGAGAGGTGAAGAAGGGAGAAATAGTCGGGATTCTTGGACCCAACGGTATTGGGAAAACAACTTTCGTGAAAATCTTAGCTGGGATAGAGGAGACCGATGACAAAAGGAAGTTTGCTGAGCTGACGGTGAGCTATAAGCCACAGTACATTTCAGCCATGTATGAAGGCACGGTTCAAGAACTTTTAATGAGCATAGCGAAAGAAGAGTTTACTTCAAGCTGGTATAAAACAGAAATTCTCCAACCACTGAAAATAAACCCGCTGTTAGAGAGAAACGTTGCTGAACTTAGCGGTGGTGAACTGCAAAAGGTGGCAATTGCTGCATGTCTATCTCGTAAAGCACAGCTTTACCTTCTCGACGAGCCAAGCGCCTATTTGGATGTTGAAGAGAGGTTGAACATGGCTCGCGCCATCAGAAGAGTTGTGGAAGCCCATAACGCAACAGCCTTTGTTGTCGAACATGACGTTGTCGCCCAAGACTTTATAGCAGACCGCCTCATGGTCTTCACAGGTGAGCCCGGAGTGAAGGGCACAGCCAACTCGCCGACGAGCTTAAGAGACGGAATGAACACGTTCCTGAAGGAAATTGGGATAACCTTCCGCAGAGACCCCTTAACCAAAAGACCGAGAGTTAACAAGGAAGGTTCTAGACGTGACAAGTTTCAAAAGGAAATCGGAGAATACTATTATGTTCGTTTAATGAGGAAATAGTCATGGACAAAGTTGGAGAGGACGAAAAGAGGCTCTTAGAAGCTGCTTTAGGGGCTATGCGTAACGCTTATGTGCTTTGGGGCTTCGCCGTCGGCGCCGCCGTGCTTGCGGAAGATGGAAAAATTTATGAGGGTTGCAACGTGGAAAGCTGGGTTTCTGGGCTGGGCACATGCGCTGAAAGATGCGCAATAAACCACGCAATATTACATGGCAACAGAAGAATTAAGAAAGTGACGGTTGTCATAGACGCAAAGGGTAAAAGCGAACCCAAACCATGCGGAGCCTGCCTACAATACATTCATGATTTTGCAGAAAACTCTAAAATTGAAATTGTTATGGCAAAAGCCAGAAACGGCGAAGTCTCGTTTGAAACTGTTAAGGTGAAAACTTTGAAGGAGCTGTTGCCATTCCCCTTCAGAAAATGAGGTAAATTCCGCTGTCCATTGCAGTTAAATTAAAGAAGATGCAAAACAATATCCGTAAAAGTGTTACGTCATAGAGGGGCTGGTGGAAAACCAAGTGGCGCAGACATTCGAAGAAATCAGCGCTTCCGACTTCTTCTATCGAAATCGCGACATCGCCGGCTTTACCAACCCATCTAGGGCTATTTTCGCAGCCATAAGGGAGCTTGTTGAAAACTCTTTAGATGCCGCTGAAAGTCTAAGAGTGCCGCCCGACATTTATGTTAGGCTTTCCTTTGAGGGAGAAGCAAGCAAAGAAACCCAAATTTACAAGCTAAGAGTTGAAGACAACGGGATAGGTGTACCGCCGAGGCATATACCGTCAGCGTTTGGACAAGTGCTTTTCGGTTCAAAATATAAGCTTAAGCAGCAGAGAGGAACTTTCGGCTTAGGCGGGAAAATGGCAATTTTGTATGGACAGATTACAACACATCAGCCAGCCTGCATAATCTCGAGCACTGGCATGACGAAAATCTACATGTATAAGCTGATGATTGACATACAGAGAAACCGCCCAATAATCATGGACAGAAAAATCTTCCTTAACAAGGAGCAGTGGCGGGGAACAATAGTTGAGTTCAGCCTAGAAGGCGACTACCTGAGGGCTATGCCGAAAATCCTGGATTATTTCAAGCAAACAGCCATGGTTAACCCTTACGCTAACTTAACCTTTGTCGACCCAAAAGGGAGACTTTACAAGTTCACAAGGGTTACAACGGAAATGCCTGAACCCCCGAAAGAGACTTTGCCGCATCCCTATGGAGTGGATGTGGAGCTTCTTCAAAGGCTCATACAGGTAACGCCATACAACAACATGCTTGAGTTCTTAAAGAACCACTTTCACAGAGTTGGGGAAATTACAGCCCAAAAGTTTTTGGAGTTCAGCAACATAAGCCCATCGAAAAACCCGAAGAAGCTTTCCCACGAGGAAATTGTCAGGTTAATGCACATGCTTAAGCGTTTTAGGGAGTTTCTGCCCCCAGACGCAAGTTGCCTTTCACCCTTAGGCGAGGAGCTTTTGAAAGCCGGCATAATGAAGGAGTTGAAACCGGAGTTCGTTGCTGTGCATCAGCGGAAACCAGCAACCTACGCTGGACACCCGTTCATAGTTGAGGTTGGAATAGCATACGGCGGGGAAATCCCGAAAAAGGAAGGATTTGTGATTTACCGCTTCGCCAACAGAATCCCGCTTTTGTACGATGAAGCCAGCGACGTTTCAGTTAAAGTGATAAATTCCATGAACTGGAGACGCTACAAGGTCATGCCGGACATGCCCATAGCCATCTTAGTTCACATTTGCAGCACAAAAGTTCCCTACAAAACAGTTGGAAAAGAGTTTATCGCAGACAGACCAGAAGTAAGAAGAGAAATAGCCAACGGACTGCGAGAGGTCGCACGCCAAATTCAACATTTCCTAACGCGAAAGGAGCACGTGGACAGAGAACGGAAAAAACTTGGAGTTTTCAGCAAATACCTTCCGAAAATAGCTCAATTTTCAACCCAGTTGGCTGGCAAGGAGAAACCCCCAGATGTTGAAAAACTTTTAAGGAGTTTGAAAAGGTTTGGAGCAGAAGAAGTATAAAACTAGTATAGTGGAAAAGCGGAATGAAGTTTTAACAAGTTTGAGAAACCTCGGAATTAAAATTTATGAGCAGCTTGACAGTGGATATTTTCCCTCAATAACCATGCCAAGCCGCTCCACAGAAAACATCTATTACGACCCACAACTTAGACAGTTTGTCCTCGGAAACAGAGCAGTAAGAAGAAGCGCCCGCAACATCCGCCACCTGAAACCCTTCACGCAGCTTGTTTGGGCTGCAGCCTTTTCTCATGAGCTTACTTCGCAACGTAAAACATCAACTTTAAGGGATGTTTACTACTCCGCGCAAGCGTATGAAATGACTTTCAAAGACCAACAAGAATCAAACAACATAGTAACAGACCTAGAAACAGTCTTGGGACTGTCAAGGGAAGACTTTAACATCTTCCCGGAAGAACGCTCAGCGGTTTTCGGCGACCTAACAATAGAATACACCGTCCCCGGTTACGAAGGGAGGAGACTTAACCTAACATCTCACCCTGACGGCGTCCTCATTGGTCCAGCTTTGACTTCGGCAGAGTTCGTGGAAACCACAGCAGACAAGGTTATAGCCATAGAGAAGGGCGGCTTATTCACGCGTTTCATCGAGGAGAATGTGCACAAAAAGTTTAATGCAATACTTGTCTTGACAGCTGGTCAAGCGCCGCGGGCAACAAGACATTTCATTAGAAGATTAAATAGGGAACTGAACCTGCCAGTTTTCATCTTCACTGATGGCGACCCGTGGGGAATGCACATAGCCATGGTTATAATATCGGGTTCTGCAAACGCCGCGCACTTGAGGGAGTTAAACACGCCGGACGCAAAATGGAGCGGCGTATGGGCAACAGACATAGTTAGGTATAAGTTGCCAACTGACCCGCTTGATGAGGTTGACAAGAAGAGGCTTTTGGAACTGCAGCGAGACCCACGGTATAAGGATCCGCTTTGGCAGAGGGAAATCAAGACTTTTATGAAAATTGGGAGAAAGGCGGAGCAGGAGGCTTTCAGCCGATACGGTTTAACATACATTGTTGATGAGTATTTGCCAGCAAAACTTGAAGAAACAAAGTAGTTGCCAAAGGGAAATTTAAAATAACCGTGCATCTCTATGTAACGGGCGTGTTAGAGAGGAAAACAAACATGAGTGAAGAGGGCGGTTTTGGTTTAACGCTGGCTGAAAAGTTCTTCGGTTTTCTACTCATCCTTGTTGGCGGTTTAACCACCTACTACACGCTTACAAGCAGCAGCAACTTGGGAGCTTTCACAGGATTCTTCGGTTTCTTAAGCCTTGTACTTGTGGCTCTGGGAATCTTTTTGATGATTGCGAAAACAGAATAACAACCATTTTTACGCCTTAAAGGGTTTTAGAGCTGACGCTTTCTTTTGCTGAGTGTTTATTAAGGTATAGTTTATTTAGTTTGAAGGAGTTTGGCTTGTTAGACTCGCTACAAGGAGGAAACCCCTAAAATGCCCATTCGCCAACCCATTGTGTGTGTTCTCGGGCATGTTGACACCGGGAAGACTTTGCTTTTGGACAAAATCCGCAAAACAAGTGTTCAAGCCCGAGAGGTAGGCGGCATCACACAGCACATTGGGGCAAGCTTCTTTCCAGCTGAAACGCTTAAGCAGTTGGTTGGCTCCATGCTTTCGATGGTTAAGGCTGAGATAGAGATTCCCGGTTTGCTTGTTATCGATACTCCTGGGCATGAGGCTTTTACGAACTTGAGGCGGAGAGGCGGAAGTGTTGCTGACATCGCCATTCTCGTTATTGATGTCTTGCGGGGCTTTGAAGCTCAAACTTACGAGTGTATTGAAATCTTGAAGACGCGTAAGACGCCTTTTCTTGTGGCTGCGAACAAGATTGACCGTATACCAGGATGGAAATCTTACCCGGACACTCCTTTTATGAAGGCTTATCAGCTTCAAGACCCTTATGTGCGTGAGGATTTGGATGCTAGGCTTTACGACATTATCGGCGTTTTTTCTCGTTTAGGTTTTAGGGCTGACCGCTTTGATAAGATAAGGGATTTCACAAAAACAATAGCCATTGTGCCGACAAGCGCAAAAACTGGCGAGGGCATAACTGAGCTTCTCATGGTTCTCGTTGGGTTAACCCAACAGTACTTGAAGAAGCGACTACAGACTACGGAGGGGGCTGCGAAGGGCACAGTTTTGGAGGTGAAGGAGGAACCCGGTTTAGGCTTGACTGTTAACACGATTGTTTATGATGGTGTTTTGCATGGGGACGACTTGATAGTTGTTGGCGGAAAAGAAAAGCCAATTGTGACGAGGATCAGAGCCATTTTGGTTCCCAAACCCCTAGACGAGATTAGAGACCCCCGCGACAAGTTTTCTTCTGTTGATTCTGTTTCCGCCGCTGCTGGAGTGAAAATTGTTGCGCCGGAACTGGAGGGGGCTTTGGCTGGCGCACCTTTGTATGCTGTTCCGCACGGCGAAGACCCGGAGAAGTATGTTAAGCTTGTTTCTGAAGAGGTTGAACGGATTAGGATTGCCACGGATGTTGAGGGCGTTGTTTTGAAGGCTGACACTCTTGGCTCTTTGGAGGCTATTGCTGAAATCCTGAAGAGGAATAGTGTGCCGATTCGGTTGGCTGATGTTGGCGACGTTTCAAAAAGGGATGTAACCGAAGCCTCCATAGTTAAGGAGCATGAACCTCTTTACGGGGTTATATTAGCGTTTAACGTTAAAGTTTTGCCAGACGCTGAAGAAGAAGCCAAAAACAAGGGTGTCCAGATTTTTAGGGAAAAAATCATCTATCATCTAATAGATAATTATCTTTCTTGGCTTAAAACACAACATGAAGCGAAAATTGAAGAGGAATTTGAAAAACTGGTTAAACCCGGGAAAATCCGCGTTTTGGAAGGCTACATCTTCAGAAGGGCTAAGCCGGCAATTTTCGGCGTTGAGGTTTTGGCTGGAAGAATAAAGCCGCGATACACCCTAGTAAGGGCTGAGGATGGAAGGGACTTGGGCGAAATACAGCAAATCCAAGAGAAAGGTGCAGCATTGCCAGAAGCCAAACAGGGAATGCAAGTTGCAGTTTCAATGGACAAGCCCATGGTTGGAAGACACATATTCGAAAAAGACATATTGTATGTGAAGGTGCCAGAAGCAGACGCAAAAGCGCTGTTAACAAAATTTATGGACAAGTTAACGGCTGAAGAGCAAGAAGCCTTGAATGAGTATGTAACCCTGATGAGGAAGAAAACATCGTTCTGGGCAACGTGAAACACACTTTCATTGGAAACCGTATTTTAGTCTCATTTCTTGCCGTTTCTTTTGGTAGGCTATATCTAACAGTTTCCTAAGTCGCCTATGCGTGTCTTCGTCTATTACGTTTTCTTGGAAAAGCTTGTCTAGTCTGGTGATTTCCTCGTTTAGGTGCTGTCGCTGTTGAACCCTTTCCTTAAAGTAAGAACTTTTGACTTTTTGCATTTTTCGCGGAAACCCATGAAACATGAAACTGCGTTCTCCTTACCCTCGCTCATTTTCACTTTGTTGTTGTCTGATAAGGAGGCTTCTGTTTCGTAATATGACATGAAGAGGGAATATCTCACGCTTAGAATAGCAGATGGAAACTTTACAGCAATTGTTAACGTGAATTATAGTCCGAGGAATTTTCTGGCGTTTTCTCCCAGTATCTTCTTTTCGATTTCCGGTTTCAGTTTAAGCTCTCTGAACTCTTTGAGCCATGTATCTGGATTTATGAAGGGGTAATCTGTGCCAAACATCACTTTGCTGTTGAAAAGGTCAACTTTCAAGTAAGTCATTAAAGATTGCATGTTCCCAAAATACTTTGGTCGCACTCCGCTTAAATCCATGTAAACATTGCCTTTATGCATTACAACGGCTATCTGCTCATCTATCCAAGGCCAGCCTGGATGCGCTATGCAAATTTTCAGTTTTGAAAAGTCGGCGGCGACCTCGTCGAAAAATATGGGTTTTGCATACTTCAATTTGATGCCTTCTCCGCCGTTTTGTCCTGCGCCGATCAGTTCGAAGCCGCCGTGGAATAGTATGGGGATGCCGAGTTCAACGCATTTATCATATAAGGGGTAGACGCTTTCGTCGTTTGGGAAGAATTTTTGGAAAATTGGGTGGAGCTTTAACCCTTTCAATTTTAAATCTTTTACGGCTCTTTCCAGTTCTTTGATTGCCATGCGCCCTTTGTGTGGGTCAACGCTTGCAAAGCCGATGAACTTGTCTGGTTTTTTGTCGACGACTTTAGCCATGTACTCGTTCGAAACCTTGTGTCCGCTTGTTGTTTCGGCGTCCATTCCTAAAATGACTATTTTATCAACCTTCGCCTCGTCATATTCGCTTAACATTTCTTCAATGGATTTCGGAGAAACATTGCTGGTTGATCCGAAAAGGCCCGTTTTTAGGTACTCAACAGTCGGTAGGTGGGCGTGAACATCGATTATAGGATAAAACATGTCTTTTTGAGCCAAATTTAACCACCTTTAGAGGCTACACAGTTTAACTAACATCAACGTTTATGCTTATCGAT
>Ga0080004_1102786_pt1 | contig 14960 bp, 15 predicted proteins | sample WasSprMetagenome_FD_69207 | JGI IMG/M metagenome (GOLD analysis project Ga0080004, IMG submission 69207) | Sulfidic aquatic microbial communities from Washburn Spring, Yellowstone National Park, USA - WS (SPADES assembly) (version 2) | ecosystem: Environmental > Aquatic > Thermal springs > Hot... | reverse complement strand
TTTGTAAATTATTTTCAAAAATGCTTATTTGAAAGAAAGAATTTGAAGTAAAGAAAAATATTAAAATTATAATACTTATATTTTTAAATAGGAAAGAAAAATTCTTATTCATATAATATTTTAACATTATAAAAATTTATAATCTTTTATAAATGTATTGCTCCAATTTTCAGGAAATAAGTACTATTATATACATTTCATGTAAAAAGCTCATCATAATTCTATTATTTTGGATAATCATGAACTATATTTGTATATCTAAGTATCTTTCTAGATAGCTTCTGTAATAATCTTTATTTTAGCTATTCTAATCGCATTAAATTAATAAAATATTAATATTTAAATTTATTTCTCTCTGCATTCTACAGTAACAACATTTGATTTTACACCATCAGCTATGACCCAAAAATCATATGTTCCAGGTGTTGTAGCATTTACATCCCAATAAATAGTTGTTTCTTTCATACTTTCAAGCCCCTCTATATATTGCTCGGCCCCTTGAATAATATTCCATGAAGAATTAGTTTGTAGTATAGCAGTTACATTAATAGTTTCATAACCTATATTTTTTATACTTGCCTGAATCTTAAATATATCATTAGGTTTAATTTTACCTCGAGATTGAACGGATATTGTAACTTCTAAACTAGATATTATAGTGGAGTTTTCACAATCCATTACAACAGCTAATGTTTGAGGGACTAAAATATTTTGCTGAATATTCCAACCTTTACCATCAGATAGATATAAAATATATTCTCCTGCATTAACACCAAAACTCATAGAAATATCTCTTGTGGAAGCTGTTGCTTTATGAATGAGAGTATATGGAGAATATGGGACATTTCCTACAAGTGTAAAATTATAAGTAGTACCAGGATGCATGTTAACAATTGTAACTATAAGAGAATAAGCATATGTTGCTGGATTTCCACCATGTCCGCCAAGTAATGGAGATTCTTTTGGAATGTATATATTCCCTCTTTCCGTAACTAATTTAATATCATATACATGACCCACTATTGCTTTTATATTAGTATTAAAAGTTACAACTTCTTGTCTAGGGTTTAATAAATAAGGCAAATCTGGTGTGCAATTTTTATTATATTCAAAAATGTAAATTCCACTTATACCTTTAGTATTTACGTCTTTTCTATCAATAACCCATATACGCTTAATAATTACAGAAATATCTCCTTTATTATATGCTTCAACTTTAATTGTATTATTATCTTTTAAATCTTCATAAGCATGTACTTCTAAATCTTCTTGTGATCTATAATAATCTAAGTTTCTCCTTTCGAGAACAGCGAAATTGTATAGAGCATTTGCATTTTGAATATAAAGTAGTAGAGGAACAATTATTGTAAATAAAATAACAATCGTTATAATAGCAGCAATAATATTTGAAACAGCTTTATGGCTTCTTTTTTTATGCATTATATAAGTAATCAACTATCACCCCCCATTCGATATTTTTTCCAGGATTAAATGGATCAAAAATAGTTGAAGCAATAGCATATACTTTAATAACTAAACTATTACCTATAAGTGAGGAATCTATAGAGGTAACTAAAATTTTAAATTCACTTATATCTAATAAAGTTGAACCATCAATGAATGTTTTTAATTCATATTTTGGAGAAGGTTCTGTTTCTCCTAATTTAAATATATTAACGCTTACTACTCTTAGTGGTATTTTGCCTATGTTGTATAAGTATATATATACGTTATTATTAATTATCTGAACGTGCTCTATAAGCAAATTAGATTTTTGTTGTGCAATAGCTTTATTTATTTCAAGTCCATATTCTCTACTACTATTTAATGACCATCCCATTGTAAAACCCATTATAATAAATCCTATTAAAAGAGTGATTGATACAAGTATTATAGTGCTTACTATTGGGCTTATCCCAATTTTTAAAAATATTTTATCTTTTCTTTTTCTTTTTATCAATTTACTTAAACTCATACTCTAATACCTAGAATTTTATATTATTTTTTCTATATTTAAACTTTTTTTTAAAAAAATGGTATTTTTTTATCTTAATTTTTAAAATAGAAACTTAAAAAGATCATAAACTATAATAGTAAAATTAAAAAAATATTCAAGTGCTTTTAAATAATACTAAGAAGCTATTGAAAACTATTCCTAAAAGCTAAAGAATAAAAGAAAGATTAGCAAAATAACTCCCTATTTGATAAGTTTTTAACATTCTTCTTTTTAGTAAAGCTGAAGAAGAAAAGTGGATATTTATTTTTAGCAATACTATCTTATTTTAATAAAGAGGCTAAATATAGTAAAAGTTTCTGACAGCTTAATATTATGGAGAAACAGGTGTTAAAGATACAATAATTGATGAAGATAAGCTCATGAATATTAAAGTTATTAATACTAAAATGAAAGCATGTTTAAAACCTGCTGAAACTTTTTCTTCAGCAATTTTTCCAGCTACAAAACCTGTTAATGCACTATTTAAAACTATTGGTGTAACAAATAATTTTACAAATTCTCCATATGCAAAATATCTATTAGCCATTAAAAGAAGTTGACGAACAAAACCTATTTGAACAATTGTTGTAAGAACAAGAACTATAGCTCCAATGTATGGAACAAGCATAAGTGGACGTAAGTTACTTCTTTTCTGTTTTTCAAGAAATAAAATATTTTCACCAAATGATGCTAAACTTTCAAGTGTTTCAGGAGAACCTCCTCCAACATCTATAGCATCTATAAGAAGATAAATATTTATCATAGCAAGCCAACTATATACTCTTTTTATAAATGTTTCATAAATTTTCTTTAATGGAGTACCCCATGCAATTTTATTAGCTATAATTTTAAGATGCTTACTAAATTCTCCATAGTCTCTATCTGAAAGATTTTCAATGCATTTTTCTGGGCTTAAACCTGTTTTACGTGCTTCAACAAGGTCTCTAAGAAAATTCACAAGCCCTTCAATAATACCTGTAGTTTCTCTTGAATAAATGTAATTGGCAATCATAGGTGGAATACATGTAATAATAATTGTTATGGATAAACCTATTGGAAGTAAAAAACCTTCATCAACATTCATAATCTCTCTAATATAATTAAGAATTGGCATAAATCCTCCAAAAATTATTTTTAATCCATCAAAATAGAATGGAAAAACAAATGCTAAAGATAATATAGCTGTTATTGGAAGAGTAAATAAGAATACTTTATATGGTCTCCAATCAGTTACTGGATAACGTGGTTGAAGAATATCTCCTAAATAAATGAATATTATTGAAATAAGTGGTAACATAACCCATGAAAAAAGTATGAATGTTGATTCTGTAGCAAATCCAGTTTCTAAAATTGGAAAAGCTTTAGAAATAATAAATATTGTAATTAATGATAAACCCAATAAACAACTTACTGAAATATATGCTTCTAATAAAACACTTATTCTTTCAGCTATTAACTTTACTTTTTCAACTCTTTGCTCAAACATTAATTGTGTACGTCTAAGTAAATAATGTGTAACATCTCCTCCAACTCTAAGAGTTGAAGCATAACCTAAAAGAAGCTCTTTATATTCTTTTGATGGAACATTATTGGCAGATTCTTCAATAGCTGAAACAGGGTCTGTTCCAAAAGCTTTAACATTAACATCTACTTCTTTAGCTGCAATAGATAAATTTGGTAAAAGATTGCAATCCTTAAGTCTTTCTAAACTTTTATATGGAGAAATTCCTCCAGTAGCCATTACACTAATATATGCTGCTGCATAAGGTACCTCAGCTTCTAAAGCTGAAGTTCTATTAGAAATTGCAAGTTTAGGATAAATATATGAGAGAAATATAAGTACTAAAAATGGTATAAAAATCATAGTTAAAAAATATGTTCCATAAAAAAATGTTAATAAAATCGATATAGGAATACATATTATTAATGAAATAAAGAATGAGAATCCTATAAAAGAAGCATAAGCTTCTGGATATATTTTTTTACCAGCTTTAGCTAAATCATTAGGTAAATTTTTAAATAAACTTAAAATAATTTTTCCAAATCCTCCAAAATGGGAATATGCAAAACCAATAAAGCTAAATTTTTCATTTGTTTTAGTCATAAATACAATATATAGAAAAATTCTTTTTTATATAAAGTTTTTCATTTTCTACAAAATTTCTGCAAAATACTATTAACTTAAGTTTTTCTCCTAGAACCTAACGATGTTTTTTATATTTTCTGTATTAAAAATGAGTAATATAAGCAAATTTTTACATTTATATGGGAAATATTTTGTTAAATCTCCCTATTTTTATGCTTAACGTCATAAATGAGAAAATTCTGTATTCCTTAGAGTGAATGAAAGCAAATAATAGATCTATATATTGATTTGCCATATTTATCTTTTAGTAAAGATTAAATAGCTTAAATTTACACATGTAAAGACTAAGACTTTCATAATCCATTTTCTAGATATGTATTGTAAAAGCAGTTATAGGAAACCTACATTCTTGACAATGAAGATTGAGTCTAGTCGTAGAAGCAAGAATTGTCCTCTTCCAATGTATAACTCATGGAAATATACTTATATCATATTTTAGTATATTTCTCAGAATTATTAACTATAAAAATCTCATTTACGATGAAAAATAGAGAGAAAAGTTTAAATATAGAAATATTAAAAATATTTTCTATGGGAATGAGTATGAGAGAAAAGAGGGGTATTTCCCCAGTTATTGCAACAGTAATAATAGTTGCAATAGCTATTACAGTAGCAATAGCAGTAGGTTTATGGATTACAGGAATCGTAGGGACGTTCACTAGATTTGAAAGAATAGAAATAACAAGTGCATATGTTTCTAATAAGACCACTACTGCATTTACTATTAGTATAATAGCTAATAATACTGGTTCGGCAGATGCAACAATAACTGAAATTTTTATAAATGGCGTACCAATTGGTAGTGTTAGTGGTGCTAATCAAACGAATATTAAGGGTGTAACAGTTAAATCAGGACGGGGCATAAGTGGTACCATTGCGTTACCTGCAACAACATATAAGAGTGGTCAAACAGTTGAAATTGTTTTACATACTGCTTCAGGAAAAGATTATCCTAAAAGCGTTCTACTTCCATAATATTTTTACAATCCAAAAAAAATAAAAAAGTAGTGGTAATTTTCTTTTTACTCTTTTTATGAATTGATTAATGGATAGAGAAGCTTATCCTAGAAAGGAGAATTCATTTATTAAAGATTAGTAGTTTAGAATCTTATTTTTAACTCTTGCTCAATTAAAATATCTTATATTTTTAGAATAAACAATTAAAACAAAAATTAAACTTTAAAAAACTATTATTAAAAGAAATGAAAACAAAAAACATATTAATAAAGCTTTATAAATAATATTTAAAAATGGTAGGGTTCTTAAAAACTAAAGAGAAAAAAGTTAAAGAAGAAACAGGTATTATTATAGGAGAAATTCCATCAAATGCTGAAATTATTGAAGAATATTGGGTTAATAAACCTTATGCTAAAGTAGTTATTGCTAAAACTTCTGGTGCAAGTGAATATACTTACTTTGTTGATGAAATAAAGCTTAATGATATTGAAAGAAAAACTTATGAAAAAATTAGGGAAATTCTTGAAAAGGAATTAGATCCACGTAAAATAGGAAGCGAAGAAGATATTAGAAAAGCTATTATAGATTTTGCTGAAAGAATTTATAATAAATATAAAAAAGCATTTAAAGGGATTGATGATACTTCATGGAATAAAATTGTATATTATCTTGAAAGAGATATGCTTGGTTTTGGACCATTAAATGTGATTATGCAGGATTATGAAATAGAAGATATTTCTTGTGATGGGGTTGGTAGACCTATATTTGTTTGGCATAGAAAATATGAAAGCATTGCTACAAATATTACTTTTATTAAAAGAGAAGAATTGGATTCTTACATAATTAATTTAACTCATAAAGCTGGTAAACATATTTCATCCGCATTTCCAATAGTTGATGCAATGCTTTATGGAAAACATAGATTAGCAGCTACTTTTAGAGAAGAAGTTTCTCCTAAAGGATCTACTTTTACTATTAGAAAGTTTAGAGAAGAACCTTTCTCAATAATCGATCTTATTGATAATCGTACAATATCTCCTGAAATAGCTGCATATTTTTGGCTTTTACTTGAATATAGAAATAGTATAATAGTTATAGGAGGGACAGGAAGCGGAAAAACAACATTATTAAATGCTTTAGCATGTTTAATAAAGCCAGGATTAAAGTTTGTAACAGTTGAAGAAACTGCTGAATTGAATTTCCCTCATGAAAATTGGGTTCAATTTATTAGTAGAGAAAGCTATGGTATAAGTGGTTTAAAAACTGGTGAAATATCTCTTTATGAACTTGTAAAAACATCTTTAAGATATAGACCTGATTATCTTATAGTTGGAGAAATTAGAGGAGAAGAAGCATTTGTTTTATTCCAAGCATTAGCTACTGGCCATGGAGGAATGTCGACACTTCATGCTGAAAGTTTAGAATATGCTATTAAACGTCTTACAAGTAAGCCAATGAATGTAGCTGAAGTATATATTCCATTAATGAATTGTGTAGCTTTAGTTGAAAGAGTTAGTATTCCTTCACATGAAGAAAAAGAATTAAGATTTGTTAGAAAAGTTAGAAATATTTGGGAAATAAAATCTTTTAATGAATATATTAAAATATGTGAATGGGATCCAGTAAATGATGAATTTATTTATAATTTTGAGAGAAGCTATTTATTTGATAAAATTTCTTTAAAAACAGGTAAATCTAAAAGAGAACTTTTAGAAGAATTATATTTAAGAAGTGAAATAATAAATTGGATGTATGATAAAAATATAAGGCTTGTAAGTGAAGTTGCAAATATTATTAAAAGATTTTACTTTAATAAAGAAGAAATATTAAAAGAAATTAAAGTACCATTAGCTAGAGAAGAGAAAAAGCCAATTCCTTTACCAATTCTTGATGAAGAATTAAAAGAACCTATAATAGATATAATAAATAAATTATCTCTTCTTGGAGGAAAAGCTGAAATTGAAACATTAATAAGAGGGACTGCACTTGATAGAATAGTTTTTTGGCGTTGTATAGATGCTTTAAAGAAAATAGGATATATTAAGCATGCAGGTCAATGGATAACTCTTACAATAAGCAGTTCAGCAATTTCCGAATAATCAACTCTTATTATTTTTAAAAAATAATTTATATAAAAAATAATAATAGAAAAACTATTTCCTTTCTATTAAGCTTGTTATTCCACCAACAACTCCTAATGCACTTCCAATAAGGAAACCCCATCCTTTAACTAATCCTATTAAAGATAGAAAAGTTACTAATATTCCACCAGCTATTCTTTTATTAAAGAAATACACTAATAAAGAACATATTAAAATTATTATTCCACATAATCCTTCAAAAAGTAAAGATATATTTTCTATAATGGTTAAAGGGGAAAATAGTATTTTATGGTTAATAATTAAAATATTTAAAATAGTGCTTAATAAAAATGTTAAGCCAGCAATAAGAGAAATAATGAAATCTATAACTATTTTCTCTTTTCCTTTTTCTTTTTCAATCACTTTTATTTCTTTAATAGATTTAGAAATTTCAGCATAATCATCAGGACATAAAGTATATTCTCCATAAGTTTTCTTACATTCTTCACAAATATCTTTTTTACATATATCACATTTAGCTACTGCAGGAATTGATGGATGAAAACTACAAAATACGATGTTTTTAGTTTTTTTAGCTTCTTCTGTAAGCACATCAACTTTACTTATCACAGGCTCTTTCTTCTCTATTCTCTTTTCTAAATTTTCTATTTTTTTACTATCAATTTTTTCTTTTATTACTTCCTTTTCTTGAAAAATTGTTTCTACTTTTTTTTCAATATCACTTTTAATTGGTATTTTTTTACTTAAAATATTAGAAAAATCAAGTGCTTTCTTCATTTCTATAGTAGGAGTTTTTTCATATTGTAGTGAGCTGCTAGGTACTTCTTTTTTAATTAATAATTCTTCTCTAGTTAATGGAAGAAATACATGTCCACATTTTGGGCATGTTTTAGTAGTTTCTCCACAAGATGGACATGTTAATAATTCTTCAAGATTTTTAGGTTTACTTTCTCTAAAAGCTTCTTCTAATGGATAACCACAAGATCCACAAAATTTAATATTAAAACCACAAAATGGACAAGTAACCATCTATTCTCATTTATTATTCAAAAATCGATTATTTTAACTTTTCCATAAAATTGCTTTTTATTAAGCTATTTTTATAATACTAAAATTTATTTTTAAAAAAATATTAAATTTATATTCTTGAAAAATATAATTGATAAGATTAAGTTTATTAAAAAAATATTTGTAAGATGTATTTTTCAATTTATTAGAGAATTTTTTATATTTTTCTATATTTTCTTAAAAAAAATATCAAAAAAATTTAAAAATGAGGTTATTTTTATTATTATGAATATTTTAGTACGTGAGATTGTGATGAAAACATTTTTAGATAAAAATGGTTTAATAAAAATTCCAGAAGAAGTTAAAGCTTTTTTAAATATGGATAGTGGAGATGCATTAATATGGTATGTTGCAACAGAAAATGGTAAAAGATATGCTATAATAGAATGCGAACCTAGTCCATTTAAAAAACTTTGTGGTAGAATGAATAATCCAGAGTTAACTTATAATAGATTAAGAAATATTGAGATTTTTTAATGAGTGAAAAAAATGCCTTCTATAGGATTTGATATTTTAATAGCTTTTATTAATAAAAGCGATGAGCTGCATCCATATGCAAAAGAAGTATTTTATCGAATATTATCAGGAGAAATAAAAGAAGTTTATATTCCAATTTCAATATTATTAGAATATGAAGTAAAACTTCGTTATAATGGCATTAGTGATGAAGAAATTAAAGAAGATGTTAAGAATTTTTTAGAATTATTTGATTCTAAAACTTTACCATTAACATCTGAAATTTTAAGTAAAGCAAGTGAAATAAGAAAAATATATAATTTACCTTATTTTGATTCATTACATATTGCTTTTACTATGTTAAAAGATAGAATGATAATTAGTTCAAACATTATATATGATAGGATTGGTAATATTAAAAGATTGGATCCTTTACAAATGGTAAAAGTTAGAGGTATAAATGCAATTAAATAAATTTTAATATTTTTTATTTTAAATTATTAAAAATTATGATTTTAAAAATTCTTCTTTCTTTTCTATAATTTCTTCTTTTAAGAAAAGATAGCCACATTTAAAACAATGAGATATAATTTCTCCACAGGATTCGCATGTAAGCATATGCTTAATTTTAAGATTTAGCTCTTCTAGAGATTCTATTCTAGCTTTTGGTAAAGGATAACCACATGCTAAGCAAAATCTTATTTTAGTACCACATGAAGGACATACAATCATTTTCAATTAAATTATTCTATACTCATTTATAAATTTTTTGTTAATCAAAAAGAACTTATGATTTTACTAAAATATACGCATTCTTTTTCTTTTATAAAAAGATTTTTAAGTAAAGTAAATTAGATTAATTATAAAATCTCGTATTTTAGATTGATAAAATTGTATAAAAAATAGCTCTGAAAAGCTAAATTTTTCTTAATAGCTTTAAAATGAATAAAAAATGTTCATTAAATTCAACCAATTATGAAATTTAATTAAAAAAACATTTACTTTTTATAGATTTATTTTATTATTTTTACTATATTTTATATAAAAGCTAATATTTTTAGAGAATTTATTTTTTATTAAAAGAAACAATTTTTCTTTATCATTTTTTTATTTTCTTTAAAAAAAATCTTCTTCAGAACTTCAAAAGTTTAGAAAAAGAAGTTTAGGAGTTTAATCTTAACTTTTTTAAAGCATAATGAATATGATGATATAAGCATTTTAAAAGATTAGATGAACATAGTTTTAAATGTAAAACATTAGAATTGAAAAATGAAGAAGTAGAATTTATATATGAATTTTAATAGAATTTAATACATTATTTAAAGATTTATATCAATAAATAGAAAAAAATAAATAATATTCTATATTTTAGAATAAACAATTAAAACAAAAATTAAACTTTCAAAAACTATTATTAAAAAATTTAAAAACTAAAAGCATATATTTAAAAATTTTTTAACATTTTTATAGGGAAAATAAAATGAATAAGCTAGCATATTTTGGGCTAATTCTAATTTTTCTATTATCCTTTAATTATACAAATGCTAGTATAGTAAATATAACTCCATATAATAATTCAAATGAAGAAAAAATTTTCCAATTGAGATCTAAAGAATTATATGGTTATACAGAAAATCTTGGTAAAATCATTTTAAATGGTACTGAATATATTTTATCCGAGAATCCAAATGTAACATTAGAAGTTGGAAGTTTTTACACTATAGAGTATATACCTATTGAAGGATATGTTTTTGACCATTGGGAAGTTGAAGGCGGAGAATTAAATATGAGTGAGGAAGAACGAATAAACATATTCTATGTAACATGTAGTGAGGGGAAAATAATTGCATTCTATAGAAATGAAACTATTGAAGAAGGGGGATTAGCATTAGGGAAAAGTATTTCGTTATATATACATGAACTTATTGAAATGCATAAGGAAAATATTTCAGAATGGATTCTTGAACATAAAATACTTATAAAAGAAAAACATGAAGAAAAATTAAAAGCAATAGAAGAATATCAAAATGAAACTAAACAGATTCTTTTAAGTATAAGAAATGAAATTATGGAGTTAAGAGAGAAATTAAAGAATAAGAGTATTGATGAAGAAGAATATAATATTAGAATGAGAATTTTAAATAAAACACTTGAGTTAAAACTTATAAGAAGAAATAATAAACTTGGTTATATACTTGGAAATATTTCAAAAACATTTTCAATTAAATTAAAAGAAGAAGTAGAAGAACTTAAGAATATTAATTTTAAATTTAGAGATGAAATGAAGAAATTAAAAGAAAATATTAAAAAAGAAATCGAAAAAACTAAGAAGAAAAAAGGGTATAATGAATAAAAATTTACTAGAAAATAACTTCTTATTTGCAGAAAAAATAACAAAAGTTAAACAATGTTTTTAATATTCTTTTGGCAAAATTAATATTATAATATATGTTTAAATAGCTCTATTTTAAAATATAGAAATGTTAATTGTAATAAAGATAATCCTTTAAATTATAAAAAAATTAGCATTATATAGTTCAAAAAATTTAAGAATGAGCATTATGATAGTAATTCATCTTTATTAGTATCGCTTTTTTTACTGATTTTAAACTTTTTTAATTTTTAGCATATTTTTCTTTAATAAATGTAGGAAGCTATTATATTGAGTGTTCATGAACCCATGAATGCTTCTTTGATTGCTTTTAATTCTTTTTTATATTTTTCTTCAATTTTCTTAAATTTATAATAATTTTTAAGAAAATCCAATCCTTTATTAGTTGTTTTATACTTTTTTTCAATAGAATTATATTCTAAAAAATTTTTATCCATTGAAAAATTTAAATATCTTTTAAATAATTCATAACTTAAATTAGCTAAATACATTATTCTAGTTTTTTTAGCTCCATCTTTAGCAATTTCTAAAATATTTGCAACAATATCTATACTACTTCTATTTTTTCTACTTTTCATAAGAACATCTCTTCCTTTCCCTTTGATATAAGTTTTCATTTTTTCTTAAATGATATACCAAAAATAAATATATAAATATGTCATCTTTTTATGAATAACTTCATAAACTCTTTTTTAAATATTTTTTAATCTCTAAAAAATTCAAATTATTATTAAATTATCAGTTTTTAGGCTTATTTATTAGGATATTTTAAATTAAAACTTGATAAATATTATAAGAAATTTAACCAATTTTTCTTCACTTGCAATTCATTTGCAATTTTTTATTTTCTAAATTAAAGATAGAAAATTTAAAAAAATAATTATAATGAAAAAATATTTCAATAATTTAAATATTATTAATAAAATTTTTAAAATTTAATAATATTCAATTTTTTCACTTGCAATCAACTCTCATATTTATTTACTTCTATGTTCAATATATTATAATAGATTTAGAGATGAGTAGAATATTTCTATATGAAGAGAAATTATCTTTAGAATATATTCCTCCAAAGCTTCCTTTTAGAGAAAAAGAATTAGAAATGCTAAATGTTTTCTTCAGTAGCTTTATTAAAGAAGAAAAATTTATTTCTCCTAGAGTGTTAATCACAGGATCTATTGGAACAGGAAAAACTTCTTTATGCAAATTGTTTGGAGAAAATGCAGAAAAAGAAGCAAAAAAGCATGGCATAAAAATTAGCTTCATATATTTAAGTTGTAAGATCTATAAAACTTTATTCACTTTAATTAGGGGTATTGCTGAAAGAATTAATATTCCTTTTCCAACTAAAGGATTATCTACTGAAGAATTAATGAATAGAATATTAGATTATATTTATGATAAAAATATTAGATTAATTTTAGCATTGGATGAATTCGATTTTCTTGTAAAAGAAGAAGGTTCAGAAGCAGTATATTTCCTTACAAGAATAGGAGAAGTGAGAAATGAAAAATCAATTATGCCTTCTTTAATATGCATTCTTAGAAATCCTGAAGTTTTAAGAAGTCTTGATGAAAGTTCAAGGAGTACTCTTCAAAGCAATTTCATTCATTTAAAAGAATATGATGAAGAACAGCTTTATGGAATAATTAAATATAGAGCAAGCGAGGCATTTTATGAAAATTCAGTTTTAGATGAAACATTAAAATTCATAGCAGAAATATCAAGCGAGAGAGGAGATGCTAGATATGCTATAGAACTTCTTTGGAGAGCTGGAAAATTTGCTGAAGCAGAAAAATCAAAAAATGTTCTACCTGAACATGTTAGAAAAGCATATGCAAGCATTTATCCTACTCTTAATAGAGAACATTTAACATATTTAAGCATTCATGAAAAGCTTATACTATTAGCATTATCAAGGAGCCTTAAAGAAAACGAAGAAGCACATGTAACATCTTCTGAATTGAATGAATTTTATAAAATAGTATGTGAGGAATATGATATTGCACCTAGATCTTATAGAAGATTTTGGGATTATTTACAAAGGCTTGAAGATTTAGGATATATAAGAATAAAAGTATTAAGCAAAGAAGAAAAAGGAAGGAAATCATATATTTCATTGCCTGAAATTCCAGCTTCAATATTGGAAAATGAATTATCAAATATTATAAAATTTAAAAAAGAAATAATTTATTAAAATGATTGAAATTGAAGATATCCTTTCTTCTCGTGGAATGATGAAAATTTTAAAAATATTAAGTGAATATGAAGAAATGAATATTACTCAAATTTCTAAAAAAGCAATGTTAGATTATAGAACTACATTTTTTCATTTAAAAAAACTTGTTAAAGCTGGAATTATAGAAGAGAAAAAATATGATAAAATAAGAATTTTTAAAATTAATAAGAAAAATAGAATTGCATTGAAAATAATTGAATTAATTAAAACATGGGAAATGGAAAAAATCTTTTTAAAATAAATTTATTTCACTTGCAATTCATTTGCAATTTTTATTGTTTTTATTAAAATAATAAAAATATAATAAAAGCTTAATAAAATAAAAATTATTTTAAATTTTTGTTTTTTATAATAAAATTTTATAAGATTTAAAAAATCGAATTTTTTCACTTGCAATCTAGTGTCTATGTATAAAAACCCAGTTTTAATGTATAGAAACCAAGGTCTTGCTTATATACTAGAATGTAAAAACGCAAAAATTGTGAAAATAAAAATGAATGAAAAAAGGAAAAAATTAGGAATATCAACAGTTCTCATTAGCGTATTGCTGATCGTCATTGCTCTTGTATTTGTAGGCCTTCTATATTCATTTGGACGCGGTTTATTTGGCGGATTGTCTGCAACGGCTTCATTAGAAGTAACGAAATTTGATATAACTGCTGGTTCTGGCGGAGGAGTATTGCTAATTGAAATTAAAAACGTTGGGAACGTAAGGATCACTAATCCTCCTACTATTGTTTTAAGAGATCTTACAACAGGAGACGATGTAACTCCACAACAATATTCATGGAATGGACTTCCATTAAATGCAGGACAATCTGCTTATCTTACCTGCAGTTTATCAGGTGTAGTTGCAGGACATCAATATTCTGTTGTTATTACCGCAGAAGCAGAGAATAATGCAAAAATTTCAGTATCTTCTTCAACAATTGCCCATCCATAGGTGAATAAAAATGAAAACAAAACCTTCACCTCCCTTTATTTTTTTGTTAAAAAATAAAAAAGGAATTTCTAATATTCTTGCAGTAGTATTGTTAATTCTAATAACACTTGTTGTAGGAGGGCTTTTCTTTATATTTGGAAGAACAATGTTTCAATCTCTTTCAACAACTCGTGATTTTGAAATTCTTGATGCTAATTTACTACTTAGTTCTTCTGGTGCAACTTTACAAATTACAGTAAAAAACACCGGGTCTGCCAGAATAAGAATGGATAATGTTTATATTGAAACAACTCTACTTGGTAATTGGAGTTCGCCCGATCCTGTTTTTCTTGACGCAGGTCAAATGGCAGGAAGGACATTCAATCCATCAGGAAGCTTTGTAGCAGGACAGAAAGTAATTGTTAAGGTCGTAGCAAAATCCGATTCAAATCGAATTGAAAAAATAACTCAAGTAGTCGTTCAGGGATAAAAAATGTTTTCACTTCCTTTTTATTTTTTTAATAAAAAAGGTATTTCAAGATTATTATCTGAATTTTTATTAACAGTTATTTCTTTATCAATTGTATTTTCAGCAGGATTATTTCTTAATGCTTATTCAAAATCTCTTAATTATAATCCAAGAATTGAAATAATTGATGCAAGAGCAATTTCTTGGTCTGGA